>TARA_R110000751_G_scaffold276752_1_pt1 | contig 24551 bp, 18 predicted proteins | sample TARA_R110000751 | Tara Oceans TARA_R110000751 (sample SAMEA4398001) | marine metagenome | biome: Polar Biome; feature: [MES] marine water layer (ENVO:01000295) within the mesopelagic zone...; material: water (ENVO:00002006), including particulate matter (ENVO:01000060) such... | reverse complement strand
CTTCAAAGGCATCAATCCGGCCAAAGCCGAATCCCAGCGTTTTGAAGCCCATCTGCTCCATGGCTAGATTTCCGGTCAGGATAATGAGATCGGCCCAAGACAGGTTTTCACCATATTTCAGTTTGATCGGCTGGAGCAGGCGAATGGACTTATCGATATTGCCATTGTCCTCCCATGAATAGAGCGGGGCAAAACGCTGAAGCCCCTTAGCCGCACCGCCGCGGCCGTCAAATACTCGATAGGATCCGGCTGAGTGCCACGCCATGCGGATCATTTGCGGTCCGTAATTGCCGTAGTCTGCTGGCCAGAAATCCTGGGATGTTGTCAAAAACTCCATAATATCGGCTTTGACGGCTTCGACATCGAGCTTCGCAACAGCCGCAGGGTAGTCAAAATCTTCGCCAAGCGGATTTGCCATCGGTGATTGGCTGTGGAGTAATTCAATCGGAAGTCGCCCGGGCCACCAGTCAGCATTCATGGGTGGTGTTCCAATCGCCCCGCCAAGACGGTCGCTTTCAATGGATTTGTATCCGCCGGCAATTGGGCATTTCGATTGGTTTGTCATAGCATTCTCATTTTTGGGACTAAAAAACCAACCTATCTTCGGAGACTCATTATTACTAGCCCCATGGCCCCCCCCAAGTGTAAGGGCAGTTGTCGCCTGATCGGTTTTAGCCAAATCCAATCCCGGGGACGGTATGAGTCACGCAATGCCGAGTTACCCATCAGAGCGCAAAGAAGCGTTATTGAGAAAGGTGTTACCTCCTCAGAACCTCCTAGTGGCCGAGGTGGCCGAGGTGACCCGGCAGAAAGTATGTCCGGGCAGGCGCTATCGAAACCGCGCAACTCTCAGAAACTGAGCTGAGCGAATACTCAATCGATCCTGGTTTCGTAGACACTTTGACCTTCCGCTTCTGTCCGCTACCTGCCCGTGACCCTAGCCTTTTACTGGTCAGGGGTAGAAGCTCACAAGTGTCTGCCAAATCGCCAGCGATTCAGGTATTGCCTTCCTCACTGTTTCAACCCCGATTCAATACTTTGCTGCACCAGCCAACGGCGCAGTATCTGTATGCCCGGTTCATGGCGGCGGCTGGTTTTCCAGGCGAAGTAGAACTGATCGCCGGTCATGACGTGGTGACAAGGGAGTCTGACAAAATCGGCTGAATCGGCCCGGTTGCTGAGCATGTAATCGTTGGTCAACGCGATGCCCTGGTGGTAGCGGGCGGCCTCGAGGGCCAGGAGCATATGGCTAAAATTCTGCAGTCGGGTGCCTCCTGGCAGGGATTGGCCTGCGGCTTCAAACCAGGCCGTCCAATCGCCACCGGTCTTGTTGTAGATGCTGTGCGTTGAGAGTAGTGGATAGCCCTGCAGTACTGAGGGGCTCAAGGGAGCGGTCTGGTCGAGCTGCAGGTTGGGGTCGATATTCTGTTCACGGCAGATCGTTTGCCAGTATTGCTGGCTGCATACCGGGAACAGGCGCTCCGTGTAGAGCAGTTCGTAGCTGAAAGCCGGGGAGTTGGGCCGCACGGTGATAAAGCAGTCGGCTACTCGATCGGACAATTGCGGATTCTCTCCGCTCATCTCCAGCGACAGATCCAGTTGCGGCCACTGTTTTTGCAGTGCAGGCAGCCTCGGGACCAGCCAGCGGACGGCGAAAGAGCTGAATACCGATAACCGCAGGCTTGCGGTTTCATGCCCGAGGATGTGCTCGCTGGCTCTCTCGACCTGCAGTAGTGCAGTACTTATGGCATCAAAGTACTGACGGCCTTCTTCGGTGAGGGCCAGGTAACGGCCCGTGCGAATGAACAGCGGCTCCCCCAGGTAGGTCTCCAGTTGCTTGATCTGATGGCTGACTGCGCTCTGACCGATCGACAGCTCCTGGGCGGCCATCGAAAAGCTGTTGAGCCGAGCCACGGCTTCAAATACCGGCAAGGCCTTTAGTGGAGGTAGTTTCATGAAATCTTTCAGTATCCAAAAAAATAATATCAGTCAGTTTAATATCATTTCTCCCGATACTCGGCAAACCTTAGACTCCCGACACGTCACATGATTATCCAGAGGTAGGTATGTCAGGTAAAACAGTCAACAGCGCGATCATGCTGTTGATCATCGGGAACGCGCTGGCGCTGATTTCCGATGTATTCATCAAGTTTCTCGAGGAAGGCGCGCCCGTTTTCCAGTACGCATTCATGCGCTGTGTCATCACACTTCTGGTGTTGTTGCCCTTCTGGCGCCAGATCGACACCAGCCAACCTTTTGCCGGCGCGCGGCTGCATTTCATTCGCGGACACGTGCATCTGGTAGGCATCATCTGCATGGTCTACGCGCTGGTCGCCTTGCCGTTGGCTACCGCCAACGCGGTCTTCTATGTCGCGCCGATTCTGGTCATGGTGCTTTCGGTGAGCTTTTTTGGCGAACGTCTGACCAGGCTGAGTCTGGCTGCCGTGATCAGCGGATTTGCTGGCATTATGGTCATATTGCGGCCGGTGGATTTCAGTTGGGCCGCATTGGGCGCGCTGGGTTCAGCCGCTGCACTGGCGATCAACGCCGTTCTGGTGCGCAAGCTGCCCCGTCAGCAATCCACTGTGCACAAGCTTTTTCTGAATTATCTGATGATCATTCCGCTATGCCTGGCACTGGCAATATGGGAAGGCGCTGCATGGAGCAACGCGGTATTCATCAGTGCAGTAGGCTCCTCGTTATTCATCCTGGCCTATAACGTTTGCGTGCTCCTGGCCTACAAGTACGTGGATGCGAACCAGGTGACCAGTGCGGAATATACCGGGCTGATCTGGGCGGTAATCATAGGCTGGGTATTCTTTGCCGAGGTGCCGGATCTCTGGTTTCTGGCAGGCAGTGCGATGATTGTGTTGCCGCTGTTGATGATCGGGCTGCAGCAGCGGCGGGTAAGGCTTCGCGCTACCAATCACGAGTTGGGAGATACCCGCTATCACGCGAGCCCCGCAATGGCGCAAGCACCTGTCGATAACGGCTCGCAGAACCCTGAGCCGCGCACTAGCTGACCAGGCACAAGCAACAAGGCCCGCATTGCGCGGGCCTCTTGTTGGTCGGAAGCGGGTGCCGATGGCAAGGGCCATCGGCGCCTGGCGGGCTGTTGCTGATCAGAACTTGTAGTCGAAACCGACTTCAAATGACCGTTCCGGACCCACGTAGATACCCTGACGCAAGCCGGTGATGTAGCGCTTGTCGGTCAGGTTCTTCACCGCGCCTTCCAGTTGCAGATTGGGTGTGACCTGGTACTGGCTGGTCAGATCAAACACCGTGTACGAGTCCATTTCGCCACCCCAGATACCGCCGGCTGCATCGCTGGGAATGTCTTCCTGATTGGTCGGGTCACCATACTGCGAGCTCTGGTAGTGAGCGAGCAGGGCGTTGGTGAACTTGCCCTGGGTGTGCGTCAGCGCAGCGTTGGCCAGGTATTTCGGCGCATAGGGCAAACGGTTGCCTTTGTTCGCGCCGGTCTGGAACTCGGACACCGGTACCCAGGTGACATTGGTATCGATCGCAAAGCCCATGCCCAACTGGTAACCGAACGCAGCCTCCAGACCGTAGTGCAGGGTCTCGCCGGCATTGGATTGCGACAGGTTCGGATCGCTGTTGCCGGTAACCACCTGGTTGTCGAAGTCCATGTAGAAGCCGGTGAGCTCATAGTTGGCAGCGCCGCTGGCACCGCGCACACCCAGCTCGTAGTTGATCGAACGCTCACCGTCCAGGTTCTGGTCGGTCAGGCCGTCCAGCGCCACACCGTTGGAAGCGGGAGAGAAAGCCCGGTATACGCCGCCATAGATCTGGGCTTCGGGAATCAGCTGATAGGTGGCGCCAATGCCGGGAAGAAACTCGGTGTTCCGGGTGTCGGCCGTCTCGTTGTTCTGCGTCAGCACCTTGCGGGTCTGCTCGTAGGATTCGATACGCAGGCCAGGTGTAACGCTGAAGCGGTTGCTGAACACAATGCGGTTCTGCACGTAGCCGGCAATGCTTTCTGCCGAATCTTCCCGGTGCCGGTCGTTGATGCCGGTCCTGTCCTGGGCGCGGGTGGCGCGAATCCGCTTGTCGTCGGACTCTTCCTTCATCAGACGCAGGCCGAACTCCGCTTCGTTGATCCAGCCAAACAGATCGTGATCCAGTGACAGGCGGGTTTCCACACCGTAACGCTCGAAGGAGCGGTTGTTACCCGTCAGGCTGTCGGTATAGACCCAGCGTCCGGCGGCGTTGGAAGCGGCAGTATCGACGTTGTAGCGCCAGTAATCGCGGGTGACCTCGCTCCAGTACGCCAGAGTCTTCAGGGTGGCGCGATCGCTCAGATGCCATTCGTGGTTGATGTCGAACGCCTTGCGGTCGGCCAGGAAATAGTCATCCGGCGCCGGGTTGTAGGTACGTCCGGCCTTGTAGTCTTCCAGCAGCAAGCCGCGGTAGGAAATGTTCGCGTCGTTCTCGTGCCAGGAGAACTTCATGCCCAGGCTCTGGGTATCGCTGATCGCAACACCGGCCTTGAACATGAGATCGGTCATCTCGTAGTCCTTGTCCATGAAGCCATCGCTGCGCGCATGAGTAGCTACGACGCCGCCGAAGGCATCGCCGGACCGGGAGCGCCCGCCAGCTTCTACCGTAGCTTCACGGGTGTTGAACGAGCCAGCCCGGCCGGAAACAGCCACGCCATCGTCTGGAGTCTTGGTCTTGTAGTTGATCACGCCACCGATCGTGGAAGGGCCGTAGCGCAGGGAGGACGAACCCTTGAGCACTTCGATGCCTTCCATGCGCTGGATACGCGGATTGAAATAACGGTCGTTACCGATAAAGAGGCCCGGAGCAACAGGTACACCGTCTTCGAGGATCAACGATTTGGATTCGCTGGCCGACAGGCCACGAATGCCGATGTTGCTGACGATCGCGGTCTCTGACTCGGTTACCGCGTGGATGCCGGGGATACGGCGCAATACATCATCGGTCGATTTGGGCTGAATGCGTTCGATCTGTTCGCGATCGACAATAACCACCGCGCCAGTTTGCCGGGAAACGGCTGTCTGTTCAGAGCCGACTACTTCCATTGTCGGCAACCGGAAGGCGTTCTGGGTCTGGGCGCTTGCGCCAAGTGGGAGCAGGGCGACTGCCACCGCCAGCGCAATACGCTGGGGTTGAAATAGGGATGTTGGCGTCATCTCATTTTCCTAGTGTTGGTTATATATGTTTTTTGACTCAAGGCGTCTCGAAGAAGCCTGAGCAGGATCGGAGCGGCGCAATTCTGAAGCTATATGATAATCATTGTCAATCGCATTGATAGATAATTGCGATTATCATTGAATCGTCGTTGAAAATTAGGCGCGGGAAGGGACGGTAGGAGGACGGAGACTGAGGTTGGGGTTGGGGTTGGGGTTGGGGTCGGGGTTGTGGTTGGGGTTTACCTGTCCTTCCCCATCAACGAAAACAGCGATACCGCCGCCTGCCGGGCCCGTTTCCATTCCCGCGAAGCGGAGAAGCCGCTGGCTTCGAGGCGCTTGCGGTTGAGTTGCACGTTGAGCGCCTTGGCGTATTTGTCCTTGAGTAATGCTCGCAGGGCGTCGACGTTATATTGCTCACGGTCCGGTGCAACGGAGATCGGCAGGATCTCGTCCAGTTGCAGCACCTCCTGGTTGAATGCCAGAGCTTCGCGCATCAGCGTTGCTTTTTCACTATCGCCGGTCAGGTCGTAGGGCGGGCTCCAGTCGCGGGGGTTGCCGAGGCGGTCGATCTGGTTGAGCAGGCCGATGATATCGGGGGCCTGAACCTCAGGGTGCTTGTTCTGCCAGGTCTGGAAGTGCTCGTTGAACTGCTGGTCGAGTTTGCGCGCCGGCTGGTTGGCACGCAGAACCCAGAGCACCAGGTCTGACTGCACCATTTCCTCGAACAGGATTTTCTCGGTTTTCGCATCGCCGTTCAGGCCCGGCAAATCGAGAAGGCGGAGAAACGGGACGCCATCGAACTGGCACTCGTATACCAGGCCGCGATCAGTCGAGGGCAGGGCGCTGGTTTCCGCCTGCCAGCCTTCGGTCAGGGCATTGATGATCGAGGATTTTCCGGCGCCGACCTGGCCGAGCAGGCAGATTCGGATGGGTTCGGGTTTTTCTGCGGTGCGGGCATTGTCTTTCACTGTGGTGGCAGCCAGCGAGAGCTCGTCATCCTCGAAACGGAAATGACCGCCGTACAGGTCGATCGCGGCGCGCAATACCTCCAGAAGGAGCAGCCGTTTGAGTCTGAGCTGCATTTCCTCGCTCAGACCTTCAAATGATTGTCCGATAGCCTGGCTGCCGAGTTCGGCAAGCATGCCTTCAGGTGTCAGCAGGCGCACTTTGCGGTAGATATTGACCAGCTTGAGCGCCGGGGCAAACTGATCGCTTTTTTCTTCCAGCCAGAGCACGTGGGAAATTTTCAGATGATCGACCCCCGGGACGTTCTCCTTGAGGGTGCGCCGGTAGCGTTGGGTCAGCCGTTCGGCGATGGCCAACAGGGCCACTGGAGAAAAGGCCCATTCGGCGTGGCGCTTGCCCTTGCCGTAACTTGCAGCCACCGCCCGGGCGAGCTCAAGGGAGACGTCATACATGCCGCGCCAGTCGGGATTGCGTTCGGCCAGCTCGCTGACCATGGGCAGCAGTTCCTGTTGCGCCTCGCGGTCACGCACGTAATTGGGGTCAGATGAAGGTTTCCTATGACCCCAATTGTTTCCTAAACGTTCATCTGACCCCAGTTGTTTCCCATGTTGATAAACTCATCATGTTGATGATGAAGACGGTGATGAAGAATATGGCAGCACAACATCGCGTTGCTCGGCGGTCCCTCCCGACAGGCCCCGTGACAGCGGCGTATGAACGCAAGGTGGATGCGGAGGAGGTGCGACGAGATGACGCGCAAGTCGCTCTGGCGGCAAAACTCGATGCCCTGCATGAGTCTCTTACCTCGCTCCCACCAGTACCCGTGCGCACCGACAGACCGACAGAGAGCAGCTCTACAAGACGCAGTCCACTATTACTGTTGTTGGCGCGATCCCTGGCATCTGCCCAGTCCTTTCTTCGAAAGAAATTCCATTTGTGGTCTTTTGGTCAACCACCGCGAGGCATGTACATTCATGGACCGGTCGGGGTCGGCAAGAGCTTTCTAATGGATCTCTTTTACGCGTCGGTTAATGTTCCTGATGATTCTTGCTGTAATAATGATAGCCACAGCTTCAAACACGTAAAAATTACCAAACGCCGCGTCCACTTTCATGAATTCATGCTAGACGTCCATCATCGAATCTTTGTCTATAAACAGAAGCACCCACGAGATGATGCGATACCCATCATTGCGCAGCAATTGGCACAGGAAGCCCAACTCCTCTGTTTCGATGAATTTCAAGTAACAGACGTTGCCGATGCCATGATTTTGAAACGACTTTTTTTATTATTATTGGATTGGAATGTCGTGGTGGTGGCCACCTCGAATCGCTCCCCCGATGCATTGTATGAGGGAGGCATTAACCGATCCCTCTTTTTGCCATTCATAGACATGTTAAAACACACGTTCGACATTATCTCCATGGAGGATTCCGCCAAGGATTATCGACTCGAAACTCGAGCTGATGGTCAATCCTATTTTTGGTCAAACAAGGATGTTCACGGCGATAATAATAGTGATAACAACATGCAGGCGCAGTTGAAAGAAATATTTGGTGGCACTGCATCCGGAACTGAGGCCGAGGCCATTCACGTACCCTTCGGTCGCACCGTCCAGGTCGCCCGATTGAATGACCGGTGCGCCTGGTTTGACTTTTCCGAGTTATGCTACCAACCACTCGGCGCGGCCGATTATATTTCCCTCTGCGACCGATTTCAGGTCCTCATCATGGACCGGGTGCCGCAATTAGACGCCAATCACCTCGACGAAGCGCGACGATTCGTGACCCTCATTGACGTTTGTTATGAATCTCGCACCCGCTTGGTGTTGGCGGCACAAGTCCCGCGCGACGAATTGTTTGTCGATTTCGAAGCGCAAGTCGAAAGCAGTGACGGAGATGAAGAATTGTTTGTCAGTGAGAAGGGGGGAAACTCGAGTTCCTTTGCGACGACCATGATTCGCACCAAAGAGGGAGAATATTATGAGTGGTCGGCGACGGGTCGAATTGGCGTGTCACTGGCACAATTATCGGCCGCCAATGATCTTGCCTTTTCCTTTCGACGAGCCGCGTCTCGGTTGGTAGAAATGGGTGGAAAGGAATGGGGACGGCAATGACGTAAGCCCGAATCCGTCGGCCAAGTCTGACTCATGTACAGCCCTGACATGGGCGATTCAGGTTGCGGCTGGTGGTTTGATGGTTGGAGCAGGATCCTATCTGATAGCAAAGGCTTAACAATCGGCTGCACAGCGCAAGATTTTCCGTCGCTTCGCGACTCCAAACCGGCCCATGGGCTCACACGTAAGGTGGCCGAGCAAGTGGAGACAGTAAGTGTCCGCTTCTGGCCGTCTCTGTGCTGAACAACGCCAAGGCCCGTGACCGGTCGCATTTCGAGACTTTCTGCAGCTGGCACGGCACTCTCTACAGAGATGTGGAAGCAACCAGTGTCACCCCCTTCGCGTCACGCGCTCGTGACAGGGCGTTGCATGCAGCGCTGGTGGCTGCGGTACGTCATCTTGTTCCTGGCATGCTCGACTCTCCACAAATGGGCGATGACGAGGAGGATGAGGCGATGCTGCTCATCGACCTGATCGTCGAGCGTGCGAAGCGGATCGACCCCGAAGAGACAGCCGTCCAGAAGGAACTTGAGCGCTATCTTGACAAGTGGCGAGCACGGTCCCCCAAGGTATATTGGAGCGACTACAAGGGAGGTGCATCTCTACTTCAGAGCGCCGAGCGCGCCGCCGCTCGCCGAACTGCCGGCCGCGAGACAGGTGCTGCCTGGCCAACCCTTAACTCGATGCGAACCGTCGAGGCCGGAACCCCTTTCAGAATGGCCTCCTTCCTCAGGGCCAAGGATGATACCCATGAAGAATGACCTTCAGGATCTAAGACGCAGTGCAGTTGTCTCGACTTTTGGTCCCGGCTCGGTGGTTGACTTCAGGTCGGATGGCGGTGCCGTCTCAGGTATCGCCGCTGGACTCGAGGAATGGGATAGTTCCTTTCCTCCCGCTGGCTTGGCTCATCCGCAGGTCGTGCGAGAAACACGTTTGCAAAAAAAACTTGGTGTGAAGGGATTCAGAACTCCACCTGTGATCGATCATCGTAACGACAGCGACCCGGATAACAGGCGTCTAGTCGCCGTCCGCTTCCCGAAATGGATGCAGTGCCCAGGCTGCGACATTATAAAACCCGAACGTCGATGGAAGAACGAGCCGGGCAAGGCCTATCGCTACTGCGCAACCTGCACAGAAGAAGCTCATGGTGACAACAAGGTCTTTGTGATTCCGGTTCGGTTCGTCATGGCCTGCAAACATGGCCACTTGGACGAGTTCCCCTGGGACTGGTGGGTGGGGCACAAGCCTGATTGCCCGGTGGCAAAACGAGATAACCCGGAACGTCACCCGGGTCTGATGCTTCGGTCCGAGAACCCCGGCCTTGCAGGCCTCATTCTCAGTTGCACGAAGTGCAAGGCACGGCGTTCGATGGATGGCGTTTTTTCGAAGAAGACCTGGGAGCGTGGCCCGAAATGCCGAGGTCATCGGCCATGGCTGGTCAATGGTGACGAAATTTGCGGAGGTGAACAGAATGCTGTTCAGCGAGGTGCTTCCAATCTTTATTTTCCTGTGACGGAGTCAGCCCTGAGTATTCCGCCATGGTCTGATCGGCTTCAGGAGGCTTTGGGCAGCTGGTGGAGCTCCTTCATCAATCTCGATGACATGGCGCAGCTTGACGATTACATCGGCATACTGGCTAAAGGTGATCTTGAGGGTGTACTGAGGGAGCTGGAGATGACACCCGCTGAGCTGGCAGAGGCGGTTCGTGCCCGAATTGCGTCATTTGGACAGCTCAGAACCGATGATCTTCGTCCAGCAGAATATCGACAGTTCGTTACTGAGCCTGGTCGAAGTCGGACCCCAGACATTGACTTTGAAACCCGTCGAGAAACGGTGCCCCCTGAATTGGTCCCGTGGATTTCTCGAGTGGTAAGGGCTGTGCGCCTTCGCGAGGTCCGTGCCATCAAGGGTTTTACTCGGATCAACCCGCCCGGCGATCCGGACTCGCCCGACGTGGCTCGGCTTTCGAAGGAACCGCTTGAATGGCTTCCGGCAATTGAGGTTCGCGGCGAGGGAATTTTTCTGGCACTGGATGAGGAACGCCTGAGCGCGTGGGAAAATCGAGCGGATGTAGTTGCACGCGTTTTCGAGTGCGAGGTTAAACATCAGGCGGACTGGAAACAACGCTACGGGGACGATGCTAAGCCTCTGACCGCACGTTACATGCTCTGCCATACGCTTGCTCACGCACTCATGCGCCAGCTCACGCTGGAGTGTGGATACTCTTCAGCCTCTCTTCAGGAAAGGATTTATGCGGGAATTGGTGATGACCGGATGGCAGGGGTGCTGATCTATACCGCGACCCCGGATTCCGACGGAACGCTCGGCGGACTTGAACGCCAAGGAAAGTCTGGGCGTATCGAGGGCATTCTGCAACGAGCCATAGAATCTATCGAGTGGTGTTCGTCGGATCCCCTCTGTATCACTGACATGATGGGCGCGATCAATAACTTCTCGCACTCAGTATGTCACGCCTGTTGCCTTGCCCCCGAGACATCATGTGAAACCTTCAACAGCTTTCTTGATCGGGCGCTCCTGACGGGTGACGGTACGGGTTCTGGTCTGGGATATTTCGAAGAAATGCTGAGGAGAAGCTGATGGCAGTGCTCTGGCCACGCAAGCTTCCCCGTTCGGTACTTGATGATTCAAGGCGCCGGGCTGAGGTGCGTGTGTACAACCGCCTCGCAGAAGTTCTCGACGATAGTTTTCATGTCTTCTACTCGAGCCCATGGTTGGGAACAGACAGGCTGGGAAACGAGAAGGATGGCGAGTGCGACTTTCTGATCGCACATCGTGACCACGGTATTCTTGCGATAGAGGTCAAAGGAGGGAAAAAGATTTCCTTTGATCCGACTGATGACCAGTGGCGCAGCACGGATCACCACGGCATCGTTCACAAGATCAAGGACCCGGTGGCACAGGCCCGAGGGTCCAAGTATGAAATTCTCAAGCATCTTAACGAGTCACGATGGTGGTCAAAACGTTTCATATATACCGCCCATGGAGTGGTCTTCCCGAGTGCTAGCACTCCCCAGAGCAGCCTTGGAGCTGACAGACCAGCCCAGATGTTCTGCGATGCACATGAGTTTCAGCATGGGTTGGGCGAGTGGATAGCCAGCCGCCTTAAAGCAGGGCACCGGCCGGCCAACCGTGAACCTCTTGGCCGTGACGGCATTGCGGCGCTGGAAAGACTACTGGCGTATCCCTTTACTCTTAGCTTCCTTATTGGTGCTGAGCTCGCGGAAGCTGACGAGGAGTTCCGCGTACTTGAACCGTCCCAGTACCAAGTGTTGGAGGTCATCGCCGACATTCCCCGAGCACTAATCCGCGGTGGTGCAGGGACCGGTAAGACTGTGGTTGCGATCGAGGCAGCACTCAGGTCCGCCGCGGCAGGCCAGAAAACTCTTCTTACCTGTCATAGCCGCCCCTTGGCCTCGAATCTCGAGCGAAAGCTTAAGAACGTTGAAAATCTTACTGTTGCAGGTTTTCACTCGCTGTGTGGCAGTATCTCAAATCAGGCAGGAGTTCAGCCTTCGTCTGGCATTCCTGATAATGATCTATACGAGACCGCCCTTCCCAACGCACTCTACCGAGCAATGGATATACAGCCTGAGCTGAAGTGGGACACGATTGTTGTCGATGAAGGTCAGGATTTTCGAACTGAGTGGTGGATCGCAATAGATGCCTGTCTGAACAGCGACGGGCAACTTCGTGTTTTCATGGACAGCAATCAGCGAGTTTATGATGGCGCCGGAAATGGTGTTCATGATTTAAGCGTAGTCCCGGTCCGGCTGTCTCGAAATCTCCGCAATACCAAGAACATTCACAAGGCTGCTTCGGTACATTATTCAGGTCCCGAGATAATCGCTGATGGCCCCGACGGTCTGGAGGTGTCCTGGATCATTGCTGATAGCCCTGATTCGAAAGTTGAAGCAGCACATAAGGAGCTTCGACGACTAGTGTTCAATGAAAAAGTGGATCCCGGTGATATAGCTGTTCTTGTTAACGGGGCAACTGTCCGAACTGGCTTCCACGAAGAAAGCAGCAGCACAAGCATTCGCCTTACTGACGCTGTAACCATGGCGCTTGAAGACGTGGTCGTGGATACGGTTCGGCGATTCAAGGGTCTGGAGCGTCCTGCAATAATTTTGATTGTCACCGACGATGATATGGCGCGCCGGGAACTTGCTTATGTCGCATTCTCGAGGGCGCGTGCCTATTTGACAATTGTGTGCTCAGAAGATGAGAAGCGGTGGCTGTCAGAAATGGAAGAGGGCAATGATTAGCTTCATTGGCAATGCCAGAAACTTGGTATATGCGCCAGGTTTTCTTGGGGAGCCTCGCCAAAATCCCTCATAGTGAAGGCGTCAAATGCAAGTGCATTGATGGCGTTTTATCCACGCTAGCTGCGGAGTGGCGCGGTGGGGGACATGTGTTGGGAGCTTTGCCATTATGGGGCTTTGTTTTATAGAAGGTACGTCAAATGTCGGCTCATCACGGAGAGTATCTTCGTTTGGCGTGATTGGCTGGCAGTCGATCTTCGCTTGGAACAATTCGGATCTGTACTTCGTTTTGAACTAATCAGGTTTTTTCTTTCTGATTCTGGGCGGCACTGTAGGCCAATGCCCGAGGGCTGTATCGCCATCTATGAAATGAGCTATCTCTTCCATTTCGTCTGCGGCGTGCCTGATCCCGCACTCCCATACGACCAGCACCCTCCATCCTAGACCAGCAAGCAAAAGCCGCTGCTCTTCATCTCTCTGTGCATTACGATTTAGCTTGTTTTGCCAGAAGTCTCGACGGGTCGCCGGTGAAGCCGCATAAAAGCATCCCGGGTGGCGATGCCAGAAGCAGCCATGAACGAAAATGACAAGGCGATGCTTGGTCAATATCAGATCGGGAGAACCTGGAAGATCCTTCCTGTGCAATCTGAATCGATAGCCTCGTGCATGAAGGAAGCGCCTGACCGTAAGTTCCGGTGCCGTATCCTTGCCACGGATGCCCGACATCATTCTGGAGCGGGTTGCACTGTCGACAATGTCGGTCATGGTTCATGGTCTCCGATGAAAGCATGATCCGAATCCTTTTTGTCTAAGCTATCGATCATGCCGGGAGAGCTATCTCCAGCTGAGGCCTCGCTTCATGGGTCTTTTCGCGTGCAGCACCGATCCTGTCTTTCATCAGGTTTGCCACCGCTTCGAATACAGGTACGGCAACCGAGTTGCCGAATTGGCGATATGCCTGAGTATCGGACACGGGAATAATGAATGAGCTCTCTCCTGGTTTGTCGAAGCCCATCAGACGAGAGCATTCCTGTGGGGTTAGGCGGCGGGGCCTGTTCAACTGGTTGAGCTCATGCCCGAATTCAAGAGTGTTTACAAAGCCGCGATCGACCAGAATCTCCGACCCGTCCTTGTGATAGCGGGCGGATAACGTGCGTGCCACATCTTTCGGACCCGTCAGGCCAAAGCCGAAACCATTACCCTTGGCGCGATGTTTCTCGGCGTATCGATACAGATAATCCCAGAGCTTAGGGGTCAGGATGTATTTTTCATCGACTACAGGGTCCAGCAGATCTCCAAAGGTGGGTCGCTCTGCAGGATACAGGTTCCTGATGTCTCGTAACGTGAAGCCCTGATGGATATTCAGATCCCGGCGAAATCCGACCAGCACGATTCGCTCCCGGTGCTGGGGAAGGAAATTCCGTGCATCAATGACTTTTGGATCCCAGCCTTTAGGCGCATCAACGTCAGCAACCTCATATCCGAGCTCATCCAGGGTCTCGCAGATGATTCGGAAAGTATTTCCCTTGTCGTGACTCTTGAGGTTCTTCACATTTTCCAGAAGAAACGCGGCGGGCCTCTTAGCCGCAATGATGCGGGCCACGTCAAAGAAAAGAGTGCCTTGGGTCTCGCACTCAAATCCATGCTTCCGCCCGAGCGAGTTCTTCTTCGAAACACCAGCCAACGAAAACGGCTGGCAGGGGAAGCCGGCCAGTAGCACGTCGTGATCAGGTATCTCACTGTCGATATTCGCGTACGCCTCATCCTCCGTCACTTCCGGCTGATCTGACAGCGTTACGGAGCGGATATCCAGGTTGAAGGTATGACGCTCAGGATCGCAGTAATGATTTGCCTTGTAGGTACGCACTGCGTATTTGTTCCACTCGGAGGTAAAGAGACACTCTCCTCCAATGGATTCAAAGCCCTTGCGGATGCCACCTATACCAGCGAAGAGATCTATGAAAGTAAACGAGCGAGGCCCTGATGCTGGTTTAGGCAGCAATGAAAGCAGATGTTCGTATTCTGCATGAGACAGTTTCGGCGACGCCTTGCCTTTACCCCATCTGTTGATCGTCTCACGACACCACGTCCCGGGACTGACCGCATTGAGTTTCTCTGCCAACTGGCCCTGATCATAAATTTCGAGGAGCTTCTGCATCAAAGCCCAGTCGTCATTTTGCCAGGATGCAGTATGAGCGGTTGAAAAAGAGTTGGAAGATGAAGTGGTCATAGTGTTTCTCTGGGTCAAACGTGTGACGGATTGTCACCATTCTATCCCTTTAAAGAGAAATGTAAACTGATTTGGCTCGATTACGCTGGTTGAGTATACAGTGGTAGCGGGTGGTTGCACGAACAGCTGCGCAGTCAGTCTTTCTTCAGACTTGTAGTTCGATCATCGGAGTCGGGGATGTAGGATGCCCAAGCGATGGAAGGGAAATTACAGGGGGAGGTGGTGAAGGTCGCCCCAATTTAACGCCAGCCACTGCTGGTTGCTTACACCCGTCAGTGGCATTCCCGTCCTTGAACCGGCGATGAAACTAAGATCGGCGTTTGATAGGCATAATGGTAAACACCACCCAATTCACTGTCGAACGGTGGGTTGCTGAAGCGGCCGCCGACCCAATAGAGGTCACTTGCCGAGAACGGCATTGCGCTGAGGCCGGCAAGGTCCCCTATTGGAAATTGTGTTCGGTTGGAAAGGTTATAGCTCCACGTTCCTTTTGATAGAGTTTCGTTTCTGCGCTGACCCCGGGGTGGTGGGTGCAATACAATGGATTCAGGTCAACAAGGAGATGGTCCAGTGCTCGATTCGGTCAAGGAGTTGTTCCAGGGAGCTGCGGCGAAGTATCTAAGCGTTGTCGACGCCGATCCATCATCGTCCAACCAGCACGAAATAGGTGGTCTACCCAGTGTCGGGTTCAAGGCGTATTTGGGGGCACCGGGAAAGGCGGAGGAGTACCGGTTTCCGTGCCTAATGGCTTATATAACTGATGAGGATGACGCGGAGTTCTGTCAGGACGTGGTGACCTGGTATGACAGCCGTCGGCACAAACCTCAGCGTTCTCCGGAATATCGACTCTATTACAAGTCGAACCGTGTTACAGATCTGATTCAACCAACGGATTTCTTCCTCATAGCTGTAAAGCATGACGGGACGCTTGTCCTTCTGTTCGCGCCGGCCCATTCCTCGGTCGAGCAGCAACTCCGTCACTTGTTCGGTCTGGCTTTGGTTCAGCAAAAGCCTTTTACAGCGGCCTCCATGCCAGACCAGACGTTGATTTTGCCGATCAAACTGCTTCTCGAAGAAATTGGTATTGAGGTCTTTGATGAGAGAGAAGTGCAGAATGATCTGGAACTGCTGCTGGAACGTTTTCCGGACAGATTTCCGACCACGAGCGTCTTTTCCAGCCTCGCTCGTGAGATGAGCGACTTTCATGCCGTGGAGAGCCCTGACAGCGCGCTGGTAGGTTGGATGGAGCGGGAGGAAGCTCTTTTCAGAGCCTATGAGCGACATGTCGTTGCAGGGCGACTTAGGGCTGGATTCGGTCCAGCCGGAGACGACGTTGACCAGTTCATCACTTTCTCTTTGAGCGTACAGAACAGACGCAAGTCGCGCGTCGGGCATGCTTTCGAAAATCACCTGGGTTTCATCTTCAATGAGCATCGCCTGGAGTACGAAAAAGGCGGGGGGCTCAAGGTTACCGAGAACAAGGCCAAGCCCGACTTCCTGTTTCCGGGCTTTCAGGCATACCACGATCCTCAGAACGACGTGAGCAGAATTTTTCTGTTGGGAGCCAAGACTACCTGCAAGGACAGGTGGCGACAGGTACTGTCCGAGGGTGATCGTCTGGACCGGAAGTATCTCGCTACAATGGAGGCGGGAATAAGTATCTCGCAGACAGAAGAGATGAAAAATAAAAATCTGCAGCTCGTGGTGCCGGAGAGTATTCATGGCAGCTTTTCTCCGGAGCAGCAGGGCTGGCTATACAGGCTCTCTGACTTTATCGAGGAGGTGAAAGGTGCGGTGTAGGTTTGCCGCATGACGCTCTCTCCGAGTGATGATGGCGGCAGATCGGAAATAAATCGAATTCCTTGCTCGCCCCAGACGCCCAAATATTCAAGGCTGGGAGGTAACTCAACGCAGTTTAATTCGAGGGCCTCACATGAGTATGTCTACCAATGCATGGACTCATATTGGTAATCCATGCTGTTCTATTTGCCTGGAGCGCAAGGTTGTACTAAAGGGTTTTGAAACGCCAGAGCTGCTGGCATTCCCCCGGTCTCATCCGGTCACTGTCCCGACCACAGTTTTTGAAGGTGCGATGCAGTCATGAAGTCAACATCAGCCAGTGAGTCAACAACAGCGATATCACCGGAAAGCGGAGCGATTGCTCGCATAGAGCGGGTACGGAAAAACATCAGACGCATGCTTGACGTCGACGAGGAGTCCTACAAGGCTTCCCAATCCAGATGGTCAGATGAGCAGAAAAAGGCTTATAGGGCGGAAGAGGAAGTATACCAAGGGCATTGCGCGTTCATGTCGGAGGCTTATATCCAATGGTCAAGTAATTTATTGCTTGAAGCTCCTCTGCCGGCAGGCGAGGGCGGCGATGGAGAATCGAGCCTTATCGCGATAATGAGTAGTTTGTGGCCTGGAGCTGTAGGCTCTGCGTCACAGTCCTCCGCTCCACAATATGTCAAGGAAGCGATAGAGAAAGTAGGGGTGCTGGCAAAACACCGGAAATTCTATCTTGAACGCTTGTTCGATCAGCTAAAACCGGAGGAAAAAACGCGTTTCAAACCGCTGCTTCAGATCTGGTATCCGCCTGGGGGATCCTTGCCAGACATCAAGGCAACGGAAATGTACTATCGCCTGGAGGGTTGCTGGCGATTGGGTGCAGATCACAAAGAGCATCATTTGAAAAATGTACCCATGAATCAAAAATATGATGAAGCGGTCAATGCTTACGCGCGGAATTCCGAGGAGTTGAGGACGTTTTTTGGATCGGATTTACCCGCTCGGAATGACAAAACCCCGGATTCCCTCGCTGCCCGCTTGTTATTAAGTTCTCTACTGAATCGGGGTCGATGGGAACTGGCGGAATACGAACGTTTTGAGATATGTGCAAGCACATCTATCGAAAAATTGATTGCTTCACTTGAGTTGCTCGGAGAGCCCTCGATTCCCTCGTACCGGGGGCCTGATGGATTTGGCGGTTGGGTGCTGGAAGTGCTGGGTAAAGACAGCCCCATCGTGGCTTCAGAGTGGCGCCCTGTAAAAATCCAGCACCTGCCGCGCTTTTATTCGTGCGCAGAATGGATAGTAGGAGATCTGAAAGATAGAGATTTGAACGAAAATGATTTGAATGAAGAGCTACGTGAAAAAAGAAATCTTTGCGTGCTGGCCATGGCCTGGAGCTATTGTACGAACGAAAAACACGACCTGCGTGTTCCACGGGTGAAGGATTATTTTCTTGTAGGTGGTCGTAAGGTGGCTGCAAAGGAAGAGCTTGCTCCGACGGCGGTGCTTCACCACCGCCGTCAGATAGAGACCTTATACAACACAAGGCAATATCTGGAGCTTTCTCCTGAAAGAGTTGCCGTCTATAGCAGGGTCAATATGCACAAAAGGCTTGAATCAGGTGCATTTCTCGAGAAAACCTTACGCGGCAAGACTCTGGCCCAGTGGGAAGCAATCTCACAGCGGGCTACACAGCTAGTGTCGGATATCAAGGAAGACATTAATCCAACATCAGGACTGAATCAGTAAAAACCCGACCGGCCTTTTCGAGGAGCTGATTTCGCTCCGCTTCCATTCGACTCATCACCCTTGCCGGCCGGTCGTTTCTTGATATGTGCTGCCGTAAAGGTGGTCTTCATGGTGGAAGAATCCAGAGACGATATATTTGAGCGGTTTGTGAGGTGGACCCGGCACGCCGGGCGCCTACCAAAATCGCTGTACTCTGGAGTTCATTGCACCAAGCCATTGTAAATCACAGTGGTTTCGCTTTCTTTTTTTATACTGAGCTTATTTCCCTCAGCGAACGCTTGAAGGGTCTCCGAACACCCATCTATCCTGGTTGCCCCAACTACAGCTTCCTGCCGGGTATCGAAGCTTATGGCGTAGGTTGTTGCAGGGCACATCTGACCGTATTCGCCAGTCGAGGCTACAACAACGTAGCTGCTGGGTCCGAACGAATAGACCTTCTCGATTTTTACGTATCCTGTAAGTTCGGGGTCCTCAACAACTGACTCCATCAGGTTATTCATTCCTGCCCGTGATGGATAATAAAGTGCGGTCCCCATTTCCATGGACTCAATGAAAAAAGGACCGGCCGACCCATCCGAAACCAGTACTGCTTCATAGGCTACGTCCGGCGCCCTTGGAGCGGAATCGCCGCTTCCCTCTGATGCTGGTGATGCTGCAGGATTGATGCACTGGCCGCTTTCGCATATGCGATCGCCTTTGCAATCAGTGTCCTTTGCGCACTGCCCTGGAGGCTGCACAGCCTGCGTGACCTTTTCTGATGACGAGTCACAGCCATAGATCAGTAATGCCAAGCTGAAGATCGCAGAGGTAGTAAATTTCATGGGCAAATTCCTTCTTTGTAGACCGCGCTTTATTCCGGGCGTTGAGTGTATCAAATGGCTTTCTCGAGGACTGCTCGGGATGATGGCTGGTGGAGCTACCTTTCTTCGGCTCTCGTCAGTGGTTCACAGGGGTTTCGTATTCTTGTAGTGAAGCAATGATGAACAAGGAAACTTTTTTCCTCAACGTCCATTGAATACGTTGCTATTCGAGCTATTAGTCGCAGGTTTCGCGAGTTGCATCGCCACATTCAGGAAACTTTTCGTGTTTGGAATCGACGGTACAGGAGCTCCCGGCTTTGGTACTGCTCTGGGGTAGTACCCGACTTCATAAATAAATCCAGAAACCTGGTCGCATCCTTCTGAGTGCTTCGGCATCGTTGCCTGACGCATAAAGCGAAACGAGGAGCAAGCAATGACCAGACACAAGCATCTTCTGCGTATCAGAGAGGTCAGTTATCGCACAGGCCTATCCTGTTCGTCACTGTACAACCGCATGAACCCTAAATGTCGGTACTACGACCCCAGCTTCCCCAGGCAACTCCGCTTAGTCTCAGCGATGAGCGCAAAAGGCGGTGCTGTAGCGTGGGATGCAGACGAAATAGATGCGTGGATAGAGGGGCGTAAACAGCTGCGGGAAGGAAACTGTTCGCAGGAGAGGAAATCATGACATTGAGGAGTTATCACATTGAGCCTCCAACGGCCCCTTTACCTGCCTGGGGAGCGCAGTTCGGGATATCGGAGCAAAGGCTACCACTGACCTTTGCTGCCGTTCAGGAAGTCGCTGCCAACATCAAGGCGCCCCGGGCGCTGGCGCTGATGGCGGCTTTGACCTGCCAATCGGTTGCTTTGCAGGGCCTTGTGGATGTGGAGCTACCGATCGGCAAGAGCTGTCCTGTTTCCATCATGGCTTTGGCAGTTGCGGTTTCAGGGGAGAGGAAAACAGGGGTGGAAAACGCATTTCTTGAACCGGTACGACGTTATCAACGGGAGCAGCGGGTTTCGTACGAGAAATGCCTTGAAGAGTGGCAGTTGCTACATGATGTCTGGGCTCAAGCTATGAAGGTAAAAAAAAGAGAAATCGCCAAGCTCAAGGCAGCGAAGGCCGATGTAACCGGGCTTCTCGATGAGCTGACTGACCTGAGTCAGGAGGAACCCGTCAGGCCGCGAGAATTCAAGCTGCTTTACGATGACTCTACTGTAGAGGCGCTGTTGCATGGCATGAACAGTAACCACAAAAATGCTGCCCTTGTTTCCAGCGAGGGCGGGAGTCTGCTCAAAGGTTACGCTTTTCAGGATCTGGCGTTGCTGAATAGTCTTTGGGGTGGGGCAGATTGTTCAGTTGATCGCCGTTCTTCGGAAAGCTTCCAGATTCTGTCCGGTCGCTTGACGTTGTCGATGATGGTTCAACCAAGCTCACTTCAAACCTATCTCGAAACCAAGGGAGAAGAATCGCGGGGAAGTGGGCTTTGGGCTCGTTTTATCTGCTTTTCACCTGAGTCTACACAGGGAAAACGATTCGAGAATGGCTTTTCGGGCACTTGGGGAGCTCTTGCTTCGTTTTCTGATCGGACGGCCGAGCTGCTCGACGCCATGAAAGAAAGATTTGAGCAGGGCTCTGATACCAGGTTTTCCATCAGTTTCGATGCTGATGCGAGCGCCTATTTTACGGCCGTTGGTAACTCGATAGAGCAGGAAATCCGCCCGGGTGGAAGATTCGAGGGTCTCAATGACCATGCTTCAAAGTTGGCAGAAAATATTGCGAGAGTCGCTGCACTTTTACACGCGTTCGAGAACGGGCTCGAGTCTCAAATTGGTGTCCAGACGTTGTATGAAGCTATTGCAATATGTTTTCAATGTTCTGATGAGTTCTCTCGAATATTCAGGGAGGTGCCAGAAGTAATCAGGGACGCTGAAGAGCTGAGTCGCTGGTTTCAAACGCTGAAGTCAATGAACCTTCGGTATATCAAAAAGAATAGTGTGCTTCAACTTGGCCCTTCATGTGGTAGAAAAAAAAGCAGGAGAAACGCCGCGCTGGAATATCTCGCCGGTCAGGGGTTTGTGAGGGTAATCCAGTATGATAGGACCAAGTTTATCGACTTTTATCCATATATTTCAGGAGATTCGCAACGACTGCAGAATGACACTGGAGTTTTTGTTCCATAAATCGGCGAGTCCATACTCTAATTATTTACCATTATGATGGAGAGAATGCCCGGTGTGGACTGCGATGTAACGATAATTGATTTAAGGAATATATGTTATTGGTTCTCAATGAATACAATATAGATGGAATAAAGTGATAGATGAGTAGTACCAGTAGAGTACTACTCAGTAGGTAAATAGATTGAGTAGATCAGCATAAAGGTAATGGTAGTCCAATCCAAATAGGGTGGTGTATGGACAATAAAACAAGGTTCGTTGGGGGAGTTGATAATGATGGGCGAACATCCATTAAGGTGGCCTTTCTGGAAGAAGGTGATATTTATAATCTGTCGAAACAGCTGGAAGCTATAGTTATCAAACTGATTGATTCGAACCATCTGCATTTTGAGATGGTGGATGGTTCGAGAGGTCCGCGGGTCCACAGCAGTGAAACCGGCAGAAATCTTATGTGGCTTGTAGAAAGGACCAAGTCAATTTCGAGAGACTACGAAACCTCGGAGCTGTATGGGATTAACCCATTCAGTCGGGTTTTTCTGGAGAGCGCTCGTGGCTACCAGGAGTCCTATGAAGCGTTAGAGGCCAAATATCTCCCCGTGCCCAGATGTAGATTGGTCGAAATAGGGAACGAACTTGTTGAAGCAATACGTGAGGGCGGACGTGAGCGGGGCCTAGGCTGGTTGCGGGCAAAAATGGACAAAGGTACTGTGCAGCGTAGACACAGTATTCTCGCCTACATCGAACGGCTGTTTTCCTATCGTGCTCGCTTGCTGGTAATCCGACTTGAGCTGGGTTACCGCAAGGGCTACTTCCTGGAGCGGGAAGATTTTTTTACGCAGGATCTCGCCTCGGTCAAGCAGGACTGGTCAGAGCTTTATAGTGGGCTGAAGGCCGAGTTGGTTCCAGATATGGTAGGTTCCGTCGCGAAGCTCGAGTACGGGATATTGAAAGGGTTTCACCTGCACGTGCTACTAATGTTCGATGGTTCCAGGAGGAAATCTGATCTTCGAATCGCAGACATCATTGGACGCTATTGGCAAGAAAATGTGACAGGTGGCCACGGCACCTTTTTCAGTTGCAACAGGGCAGCGCTGCAATGTGAGGAGGGGAGAGAAAAATACCGGCGACTCGGCATCGGTTTAATCAGCTATCACGACATTGAATTGAGGAAGAATTTGAATGAACTTGTGGCAGAGTATCTTGTTAAGGCAGATGCAGTGATCAGCTGGTTATCGCCGAATGAGCGTGTGTTCTTCAGAGGATGGACGCCGAGATCCTCCCCTCTCTTGCCCGGGCGTCCCAGAATAAAGCTTCAGATGAATGAAACGATAGCGCCACTCGGAAAGGCCTGAGCTGAGGCCTCAACCTCCATTGGTTCGTGAGTTTCCAGCTGTTCATCAGCATGCCTTCAGGATCGCATCACAGCCTGTTCCAAACTTGGCAGTGAATTATATTGCGGAGCTCATGGCGAGGGGCGTTCACAGGTGATGTAAGCGGCCCAGTCGTCCATCAGATACCTGCGCTTATTGAAGAGATCTCCTCTGCGATAGGCAGCTTCAACCTGGTTACGCAAGGTATGCGCGAGTGCCTGTTCGCAGACGTCTGAAGGATGGCTCGTGCATTCTCCCGCCCAGTCCCTGAACGTCGATCGGAATCCATGCATGGTGATCGCGTCATAGCCCAGCTCTCGAAGTGCCATGCTCATGGCCATGTTTGATAACGGCTTTCCGCTCCGCTGACCCGGGAAAAGGTAGTTACTGCCCTCGTGGCGAGAGAGGCTGTCCAGGAGGGCTTTCAACTGACTGCATATCGGGACTCTATGTTCCTTTCGGGTCTTCATGCGCTCCTGCGGAATGGTCCACACGCTGTTCTCGATATCTATTTCATCCCATGTCGCATTGAGTACTTCGCTCGTACGACACGCAGTGAAGATCGTCATCTCAATGGCTCGGTAAGAAAGCCCCGAACACTTCCGCACAGTGTTCATGAAGCCCGGTGCCTCTTTCCACGGTAATGCAGGATGGTGTCGGACCGGACTGACCTGTGAGCGTTTTGGGAACAGTTTGTCGAGATGACCTCTCCATCGGGCAGGGTTCTCACCGTCTCTTAGCCCCCGCGCCTTTGCGGCATCCAGCACCAGCTCGATCCGATTACGGACTCGACTAGCTGTTTCCGGTTTAGAAACCCATATATTTTTCAGTATTCTGATCATGTGATCGGTTGTGACTTCGTCAGGTGCGAGATCGCCAATGGTTGGATATGCGTAGGTGGCCAAGGTGTTGCTCCACTGGCTTGCATGCTTTGCGTTCCTCCAGCCCGGGCGGTGGGCCTCTATGTAGTCAAGGGCCACATCACGAAAAGTTGGTACAAGCTCAGGGCTTCTGGATTGTTCTATCTTCTGGTTTTCCTGTTCCTTTTTTCTTGTCTCGATCGGATCCTGACCGGAGTTACGGACCTTCCTTGCCAATGATGCCTGTTCGCGAGCTTCCGCGAGCGACACCTGCGGGTACGAGCCCAACCCCATATCCCGGCTTCGGCCGAATAATTTATATCGATAAATCCATCCTGCCGTCGCAGATTTGGTGATTCGAAGGTAAAGACCGTCTCCGTCGCCAGTAAGCCCTGGTTTCCCCGCTTTCACGATCCTGTCGATACCTTTCACTGTAAGAGCTTTCATAGCGAACCCTGAGCAAATGCTGTGATCTGCAGCATAACCCAGCCCAGTCATCAAGGTAACCTCTCGCCCATACCTGAGCCCATATCTTTTGCTTGGTAGCGTTTGGCTTGTGTTAACCTGTATTGGAGTGTCTAGCCATATAAACCTTTGATATGTATCGCATATATAGCCCGCACTGGATCGATTTGTGAAATGGATGGGCGGACTGACTCTCCGCCAATAAAGCAAAAAGCCCAGCCTAGCTGGGCTTTTGCTTTATCAGTAGGGCTCTCGGTGAGAACCCTCGTTCGACCGAGCCTGCGCAGCAGGCGAAGGAACGCCAGAGCGCAGCGACGGCGGCCCTCGCAGAGGGTGAGGCGCGCAGCGCCGAATAATCCCTGACGGAGTTACAACTTGCACCTGTTCTCTGCTCTCCGTGATCATCTGTTTTCCGGCTCATGCGCACTTTATGCAAACGAAAATAATACATTGATCACTACCAAGCCGCTCACCATACCCTTTCTTAGGGCACCGGCCTCGTAGCCCCATCAACACCAACCGTGTCTCACCATTGAAACATTTCCCACTTTACGGGTCGGATG
>TARA_R110000751_G_C13794200_1_pt1 | contig 24644 bp, 30 predicted proteins | sample TARA_R110000751 | Tara Oceans TARA_R110000751 (sample SAMEA4398001) | marine metagenome | biome: Polar Biome; feature: [MES] marine water layer (ENVO:01000295) within the mesopelagic zone...; material: water (ENVO:00002006), including particulate matter (ENVO:01000060) such as...... | reverse complement strand
GTTGCTTTAGCTTCGCAATTTGGACAAGTAACCCGCGCCATAATATTCACCAATCGTTAATAAAAACAACTGTCATTATATACAGTGGTTGCATGTATGCCAAACAACCATTTAACTATTAGCTGAGAACCCAAAGACTCCAAAATTCACTCCTCCTCGCCTTCCGCTTTCGTGCAAAAAATGCGTTCAATTGACACCCCCAGTGACAAGCCCTTTCTGGCTAGCCCTTATTACTAAAGGATCTAAAAGAAAGTTAAAAAGGATCGCAGTGTCAAAAGTGTGACAATGTTGGACATAAAGTGACAACTAAAAGCTCAAATAATTGGTGATTTATCGAATATTGAAATATCATTAGTTTATTATCACTTAACTGATAAATAAATTGTGAAATATTTATATAGAGGATCACAAAGCCAAGAGCGGTTAGATGTGCTTTTGTCGTTTGGCAAAAGCACCAGTGAAGATATAAAAGCAGCACTCAGTGATTACTTAGTTCGCGGTATTAGCAAGACCAATGCAGCAACACTTAATGGTGTGCCTGGGCCAAATTTTACAAGGGCACTTAAGCGTCTTGAAGTTGTTGCAGGTAAAGTTGAAGAGGTTAAAGAGTTAGATTGGCCTAGTAGACTTTGTTAATTAAAAAAGCTAGCTTAATGTACCTATTACTATGCATTAGAAATGGATTAAGGAATGTTAGATTTTATTAAGTACGTTTTAAATGAATTAGGTTTAGATGAGCACGCTGAGCCGACAAGAACATCGGTTATGAAATATCACTTTAGGTCCAGAGATGAAGAGATTCACGTTAATTTTGATTTAATCATAGATGATACTTATTTGGAGTTAACAGAAGAAGATGAAAAGGCATTTCGTGAATTTAGAAGCAAGCAGATATTTGGTGAAAAGCTAGAGAATCTTGAGTCGAGTATAAATAAGGCGGTTAAATTATATATGGCAAAAGCAGAATTAACCAAAGGAAACCAGCAAGGCTCAACATTCAGATTGACAAGAGATTTGATCCTAGAAGAAGCTTAAATGTCAAAGGCGCTAGCTCCTAACTAGCGCTTTTTTATTGCCGTTCTTACTCCCCCAAAACGCTCTAAACAATCGCATTAATCCAAGCGTCGAAACCGCAATCCCTACAATCACAAATTCAAAGTACCAGGGCGCGCCTTGATAACCCATAGATTGCCAACCTTTATGCATGTAAGGTTGCATGGCCGGTATAAAATGGCAGATGAACAAACCCAAAAAGAATAGAATGATCAATTCATCCATTAAGGTTTTGTCGCGGTTTTTCAGGACAAGCAAGTCATAATCAGCATCGTTTTGCTCGGCTTGCATGCAGCGCCTTGCTTTGGCTTCAAACTGCGCAATTTTAAAGTTGTTTTCAGCACGCGCTACGTCTGCAGCCATTTCTGCCGCTATGCGTTTACGCTCAACATAGCCGCCGGTTAAATCGGCTATTGGGTCAGTGATGAATGAAACCAATGTTTTAAACCATCCCATTATTTTCCACCCCTAATTAATTTAATAAAGGCTTTTGGGTCTTTGCTAATTGCTTTTATTAGCGTATCGAACCCCTCTAAAATGTGCGGGGCCGCATAAGCAGTTACCCCAATTACACCGGTTTTTAAACTTTCATCAAATTGCCGCCATTCACAAAACATAGCGGCAAGGTAAGCTGCAAATATCGCAATGAGTACACTCATAAAATAATGAAAAAACGTAAACTGCCGTTTGCTTAAATACATTTGTATGCCAGCGGCTAAAAAGCTCAACATAAATAAACGCCCCCATTGTTTAATAAATTCCATAAAGTCTATCCAGCTCATGCGCTTTCCTTAGTTGTTGGGTTTAAGTCTGAATATTCAGGCTCTTTAAATTCAATATGCTGAGCGGCGGGTAGGTAGTTATTAATACCTAAAACATCTTGCTGCAGTGGTACTACTTCGTTGTTGTAGTAGGCGCGGGTGATTTTATCTAAATCACCAAAGCCGGGGCTGTCGCCAGATGATTGACCGCTAAGTGCTTCTTGCGCACGGTGCATACTGAGCATGTCGTTAAGCGTAATTTTTTTAATACGTTCAAATTCGTCTTTAGTTGATATGTCGCCAACGGGCGTTATCTTTATCGACTTTTCAGCATCGGCCTTATTACTGCGGAAATTAAAAAACAAACTTCTAAAATTACCCACGCCTTTACTATCGCGTATTGCATTTTTAAGGGCTGTTTCATCGGCATCACTTAAGTTCGGGTCGGCCATTGAGAATATAAAACCCATGTGAGCGCCGTTCTTGTAATAGCGGCGTCTAAATAAAGTGGCATCTTCATTGAGTAAGGCTGATTGAATACCCCCGTAATACTGCGGTATGCCGTAAATACCTTGCGCTGGGTCGTACTCTTTTACGTGAATAACTTCACCTGCATTAAAGTAAATAGGCTCATGGCTGCGATTACTTATTTGTGCATATACGCCGCGCGTATCGGTATAACGCATAGTCAGTGCAGGCAAATGGCGCAGCTTAATGACCTGCCCAAATGAGTTTTTAATAATCTGCAAATAGGCGTTACCACTCCACAGCAAATCAAAGGCAAACTTACTAAGCGCTTGATGGGTTAACAGTGGGTTAGGTTTATACCATTTTAAAATCATGTTGCGCTTAAAGTAGAGAATGGGCCCGTGCTGGGCATTAACGCGCAGCAGCTTTACCAAACCTTGTAAACTTATTGGCGGTGCATAAATGCCGTTGCTATCACTAAATACCCCAATGTAATCGGTTAGCCGGTTATCTAAACACGGCTCAGGATCGCCAAAGCTAAACGAATCGGTAACCGCTGTTCGTTGGTGATAGTTAGGCGCATGGCCGTTACTTACTTGTAATCGTGGTTTCATTAAGCTGCAATTCCTACAGAGGTTTGGCGGCTGTGGGCATTGCCGTCCAGTGGTTCAAATTTCATAGCGTGCATAATTGCCCACGCAATATCGGCATGGCCCGTGGTCGCGGTGCGGTTTGTGGCATAGGTTATTTGGTCGCCAACCACTTTACGGCGAATATTTATAAACGAGCTGGCAATATTTACTGCGTCCTGGTCAAACTCAAAGCGGCGGTTTTTAATTACGTTAATTGCCTTAATAACCAGTTGGTTTTTAATAATTGGGTTGTAATGTATTGGCTCGGCGTTAGGGTAAAATTTAGTGATCATCTCCCATACACCATAACCAATGCCTGTGGTATCAACACCAATGTGCTGCACGTTGTATTTTTCGGTGAGTAGTTTTATCTCGCTGGCCATGGCTTCAAAGTCATTCCCGCTTAAGTCAATTGCTTCAAGTAGGCGGAACTTTTCACCAGGCTTCATTGGGCAGCTCAATACAACAACGCTTGCTTTATCGCCAAAGCGGGCAGGGTCAAACCCAATTACCACAGGCTTTAATGCAAACGGACGTTCGCACTCTAAATCAAAATCATCCCATTTAGTGGAGTCGCCAACACAGGCCATAATTTGTTTAAGGTTAAATGCACTGTGGGCATCATCAATAAACTTACACATAAACAAGTTATTAAACTCATCCGTGCTGTATTCGTTTTCAAGTACTTCAATATCAATACGGTCAAAGCCACTTTTAACCACATCGTGCACTGTGAGCATTTGCCGCCAAATACCATCGTCACACAACAGGCCATGCTTTAAGTTTTTATGGCTAACATCAATGGCAAATTCAGGGTCGTTACAGGCTTTGGTTTTTCTGTACCATTTACCGTTCCAATGGTCGTACGCTTCATGACTGGTAACACTTGGCGTACTAAAGTAGGTAATACGCAAATGCTTATGCGTTGCCATGGCCTGTGCCAAACCGCGCAGCGTTTTATAGTTTGGTATCCAAAACACTTCATCTATATATAAGTCGCCGCTTTCCGACTGAGCCGTGCGCGCATTGGTACTTTTAAATATCAGCTTAACCGTTTTACCGCCGGCTAAATTAAGCACCATGGGCGAGCCGGTTAATTCAATATTAAAATGCTCACGGCACAGTGCCACAATATTAGCTTTAAATACTTCGGCTTGGTCACGGCTTGCCGATATAAATATTTTATTACGGCCATTTACCACAGCATCGTAAAACGCTTCAAACGCAAAATAGAATGTGGCACCAATTTGACGAGGTTTTAAAATAAAGCGACTGCGGTAGTCTTGGTTTTCAAACCAATGTTTTTGGTGTGGGTAAAGTAGCTTGTCTTTAAGCTCGTTGAGCATATCAACGGTAATGCCAGAGCAATCGTTTTTCTTTTTCTTCTTCGACTTTTTATTACTGCCACCGCCATTATTGCTCCCTGCATCATCGTTACTAGGGCGTTGTTTAGGGGCAGGAGCAAGCTTACTTTTATTAAGTGCGCATAATTGGCGGGTGCAAAAATCTAACTCTTTGTAGTCGGCATCGGTTTTATTTTCTTTATCGGCCAGCACATTAATGCGTTTGCTAAACGCCATTTCAGCATTATAGCTTGGGCACATATCCTCCCACTTACCAGCCTCAGCCCAACGGCGAACACTACGCGCACTTGGCATATCGTCAAGCTCGGCAATTTCATCCACCGTATAGCCCTCAACAACATACAAGTCTTGTGCTTTTTTGCGTATTTCTGGTCCGTAGTTCGCCTTCATAATGCACCGCGTTAATTAATCCATAGCGGCAGTGTATTAGTAATAAAGCGCGTAATCTGTTTGTTAAAAACCTGTCATTTCCTAAAAGCTAAATATAGGAATTTCAAAAAGTTAAACCGTTGGAAAGGATTAAAAAGAGGGTGCAAACTGCAATTACTTTAAAGCAAAACGCTTAACTAAAAAACATTTTTAAAAGGTTTGTTTATGCCAGGTCAACTACGTACAAAACCACTTTCTATTGCCGCCGTTGGCATGACCGTTGACGGCCGCGAAATTACAGAGCAAGACGTAGCCGACATTGTAGAAACCTACAACCCGCGTAAATATGGCGCCCGCATAAACCTTGATCATGAATTTAACTGGTCAGGGTGGGCCGCTAAAAACCTACACAATGTTGATATACCCGGCATGTTGGGCGATGTAGAAAGCGTTGAAGCCTACGAAAACGAAGAGGGCGTTGTATGTTTATACGCTGTACTTGCCCCAAACCAAAGCTTTGTACAGCTCAATAAAGCAGACCAAGCCGTATATTTCAGTATCGAAATAAGCCGTGATTTCATGGGCTCTGGCAAAACCTACCTAACCGGCTTAGCAGTGACCGACTACCCAGCAAGTTGCTATACCGACCGCATTCATTTCAGTAGTAAGAGCAAAGCAGACGACACGGAAGTCGCCTTATTAACCGTTGATTTAGGGTCATGTGAGCCAATCGACACACCTAAAAAACCCTTTTTTAAACGACTATTCGCAAAGGAAGAACCCGACATGAACGAAACGCAATTAGCCAATGCATTAAAAGATGCACTCGGCACACCGCTTAGCGAGTTTGGCCAAAAGCTTGACGGCCTAACAGCAAAGCTTGATTCATTCTCAACCACCAACGTGGAAGCCGAAGACGAAACAACCCCGCCAGCCGAAGAATCAGCGGAGCTTACAAAGCTTAAAGAAGAGCTATCAAGCACAAAAACAGCACTGGACGAACTAAACGACAAGTTTGCCAAAGCATTAAAAGCACCTGCGGGTGATACCACCGACGCCGACGATGAGCCCGAAGGCGACGAAGGCAAATACAGCCAGTTGCTGTAATTGCATTCACTCTAACTTAACTTAGCAAAACGCAGGAAAGAACATGAAGACCAAAACTAAACAGTTATTTGTAGCAGTACTTGCAGGCATGGCAAGCAACTACGGTGTTGCTTCAATGAGTGAGCAATTTAACGTAGAGCCAACAACTGAACAGCGCTTATACGATGCAACGTATGAGTCAGCTGAATTTTTACAGATGATCAACACCGCACTAGTAGACGACATTGTTGGCCAGTCAGTAATCATGAGTGTAGACGGCGGCGTGACAGGTCGAGCAGGCGTTGAAACTGACGACACCAAAGAGCGTAAAACTCGCGATGTATCAAAGCTCGCTAAGCGCGAATACCGCTGCTACCCGGTTGAGTGTGACATTCACATCACATGGAACAAAATGGACCAATGGTCAAAGTTTCCTGATTTTCATCAGCGTTACCGTAACCATGTGCGCCAAGCAATTGCACTCGACATTATTAAAATTGGCTTTAATGGCACATCAGCGGCCGACACAACCGACATTGCAACAAACACCATGCTGCAAGACGTAAACATTGGTTGGTTACAGCTGTTACGCCGCGATGCGCCAGAGCGTGTAATTACCGAAGGTGCTGTAACTGACGAAATTCGCATTGGTGCCGGTGGCGATTACGAAAACCTAGACCAAGCGGTGCACGATGCATTGCAAGGTATTCCAGTTCATAAGCGTGTAAACATGGTGGCCATCATTGGCGACGAGCTGTTAGCGAATGACAAAAACAAGCTATACGCCAAACAAGCACACACGCCAAGTGAAAAAACCAAAATTGAGTTACAACAGGTGATTGACACTTACGGCGGCCTAGCTAGCTATAAAATTCCGTTCTTTCCAGAGCGCGGCATTTTAATTACCAGCTTTGAAAACCTAAGCCACTACGTGCAAGCAGGGTCAACCCGCACCCACGTAGAAGACAACGCCAAAAAGAAACGTGTTGAAGACTACCTATCACGCAACGATTGCTACTACGTCGAAGACCTTGAAAAAGCAATGTACTTTGAGTCAGCAAATATCAAGCTACCAAATGCGGCAGGTGATGCCTGGGTATAAGTAGCTCGTAAAATTCCCAATTAGCCGATCTGTTTGCTCCAGTTTCTGGGTCGGCTTTTTTTAACCAAATTAAAGAGTGTTTTTAAATGAGCTTAGTCAAAAAATCATTAGCCAAAGCAGTTAGCAGTGTACCAAGTAGCACTGAAAAGCAAGCGCCAACGGCAGCGGCAACAGCCACTCAAGCCAACGCGCCAGCAAACAACACCGAGCAAAACGAGTACCCGTTTTTTGCAGCGGCCATCGAGTCAGACTTAGCTCAACTAAAAACATTTACTGATATTAGCGACAAAGCCAGCTACAAGTCAGAAGCCCTACAGCGTAACGACTACCTAGGCTACATCAATCGTTACCGTCTAAGCGGCCAAAATCACCACAACAAAGTACTAGCGTGGGTGTTTATTTGGTTAGTTGATTTAAAGCGCTGGGATGCAGTGTTAGAGCTATTGCCATTAATGATTGAACAAAAGCAGCCATTGCCAACCGTGTTCAATACCAAGCATTGGCCTGCGTTCGTTATCGACCAGCTCTACGATGATGCAAATTACTACCTAACAGAATCAAAGCAGCAAGGCCTGTACGACATTGGCTTTACGCTGCATCGCTTAATTAATGCAGTTAAAAACCAAGATTGGGCAGGGCTTGAGGTCGTAGGCGGCAAGCTTTACGCCATAGCCGCAAAAGTAAACAAAGCACAGCTCAACTTAGGCAATGCACTTTACTTTGCCGAAATGGCCCAAGCCATTAACGACAAAGCAGGCGTTAAAACCCTACTAAAAGAATTACAAAAAATGATTAAACCAGCGGAGCCAGAAAAGCAAACCGCTGACTAGCTCCAACGCCGGCGGGCAACTTAGCACAGCGTTAGTATTATGTGTTTAACGAGTGTGACTAAGTGGCGCCCGCACCCAATTAAATGTGTGTTTTTACAGGTGCAATATGAACTTAAGCGGCATGCCACAAGCAGATTTACAAAGCATCGATGTTGATGTGCCAGGTAATGGCTATTACCCAGCACTGAGCACCGCGTATTTTATTGAGCACTACGCAATAGCCCAAGAGTACGCAAGTAAAAGTGATCTGTTAGTTGAAAAACTAAAACGCGCACAGGGTGAAATTAACCAAGAACTAGCCAGCGCAGTGCTCACCAATGGCGAGCCATTAAACGCACAGCAAATAATTTTTTATAACGATGCAGTGTATAGCAAAGCCAAAGCTAATTTACTGGTATCAAAACTAGGCAGTACACACCGCGATAGCGCAACAGCACAGAGCCAAACGGCCATTGATAATTATGAACATTGGAAAGGCCAAAGCCTAAACGCCATGCGACTGCTGCAATCGCTTAGCCCTAACTTATCGGTTGAGCTGTTATGAGCCAAAGCAAAATAGCAATGCTTAAACAGCATTTAGCCAGCGCTGAATACCAAGGCCGTAATTTAGCGCTAAGCACTCAGTTCGACAGCTGGATAGAAGGTGGTCGCATAGAGCCAAGTAGCAAAACGGTCAATGGTAATGGCTTATTAGCTGCGCGTTTTTATTACTCAGGGGTTATTAGCATAAACCCTTGTGCAGCACCGGCAGCATTGATCTGTGCGTTTGCATCGTTTTGGTTGCAAAACAATGGGGGTCGTTTTGATAGCACTGACATTGAATTTAGCGCCGACGTAAACGACGACAACAGCAACGAAGTAGAACTGACAATGGAACAGCTTTGTGAAGACATAGAGCTAGTACAAACAGCCAACGGCCCGTTTGAATTAAACGGCAAGCGTTACGACTTTGGCGAGCAAAGCCTGTGGATAGCTGAAGCGTTCACACTGCATGGCGAAGTAAGTGCTTAACGTCAAATTTGACGAAGGGCGCAGCAAAGAGCAATTAGCGTTTTTAAAGCTTAAGCCGCGTAAGCGCCGCAACATATTACGCGGTGCAATACGCGCAGCAAACAGAAGCAGTAAAGAGCGGATCACCAGGCAAAGTGATTTAGCCGGAAAAACATGGCAAGGCAGAGCAAACGGCAAAAAAAAGAAAATGCTCACCAAGCTAAAGCGGAACATGAAAGTACGCTACGGCGAAAATAGCGCAGGGGTATATTTCAAAGGTGGCAACAGCGGGAAAATAGCCCGTGCCCACCAAGAAGGCGTAAGCCTAGATGCAGGCAAGCCAAAAGGCAAAGCTGCACAAAATAAAGAGGGCCCAGCCACACGCAATTTAGCCAGAGCATTAATAGCCGAAGGCTACAAAATACCGCGCGGCAAAGGCAAGGGTAGTAAGCGCCCCAGTATTAAATGGATAACAGCAAACTTAAGCATTAACCAAGCAGGGTTTTTACTGCGCGAATTAAAGGGCAGCTCAGGTAAGAGCAGTTGGAAAATTGATTTACCGGCCCGCTCCTTTTTAGGACAAACATTAGCCGAGCAAAAAGAGCAAATGAATTTTATTTTAAACAAAGCTATGCAAGTGGCGTAGCGCAAAGCAAAAAGGAACGACCATGGCACAAGGTAAAGTATCCGTTGCCGCCATACAAACAGGCAGTGGCGCTACAAAACAGGTAGAACGCACCGTGTTGTTTATTGGCCAAGCAGCCAAAAGCAACGGCAGCATTCTAGCCATTAATGCACAAAGTGATTTTGATGAGTTATTTGGCGATGCCGACTCAGCACTAAAAACACAAGTTAAAGCATGGCAACGCAACGGCGATGATTTAGTTAGCGGATACGCTATCCCGCATGGCGCGGGTGATGACGTAATGGCGCTTATTGATCAGGCAATGGACCAAGACGTTAGCCCCGAAATTATTGTTATTTGTACACCCGTAACAGGCAAAGCAGAAATCGAAAGCTATCAAGCAAAGGCGCTTGAGGTTCTATCTGGCCTTGCGCGCCGTGTTCGTTTTTTACTGGCCGCGCCAGGTTTAACGGCTGAGCAAAACTGGACAGATTTAGTGACAGCATTACAACCATTAACCGATGGTGTCGTGGGTGACCGAGTGGCCGTGGTGCCATTACTGTTTGGTGACGAACTAGGCGCTGTAACAGGTCGCTTATGTAAAAGCGCAGTCACCATTGCTGACAGCCCAATGCGCGTACTGACTGGTGCAATGTCGCTCATGCCATTGCCTGAAGATGCAGCAGGCAACCCGCTAACCAATGCAACAACCGAAGCACTTGATGCGCTGCGCTTTAGCTGTACGCAGTTTTATCCTGACTTTGATGGCGTTTATTTTGGCGACGTAAACATGCTAGACGCCGAAGGTGGTGACTTTCAGCAGATTGAAACAGGACGCATTGTAGATAAAGCAGCGCGAGCTGTGCGCATTATTGCAATTCAGCAAATTAAAAACCGCCGCTTAAATAACAGCACCAGTGGTATTGAGTTTGGCAAGCGTGTGATGGGTAAACCACTGCGCGATATGAGCAAGTCTATCAACATTGGTGCTGATAAGTTCCCGGGTCTTATTGATGCGCCAAAAGATGACAGCATCAGCCTTACATTTATGGACGCGCGCACATTACAGGTTGTGCTTAAAGTAAAACCAATTGATTCCCCGAGCACCATTATTGTTGGGATCATGTTAGACGACGCAGAATAGGAGCGCGAACATGCAAAAAGTATTAGGCGGTAAGGATTTTGACATCTTCATTGGTAGTTCAATGGTGCATGTCATGGAAGCCACAGTAAAAATTACCGACGGCCGCACGGTAAAAAAAGTGCGCGGTATACCAAAAGGTTTTATTGATGGCGATGTAGAAGCAGAAGTAACGCTAAAGCTCGATCACGAAAACTGGTTAATTGTGCAAGCGCAAGCTGAAAAAGCAGGCAGCTGGAAAGGTATTGAACCGTTCGATGTGGCATTTAATGCTGAAGTGGCCGCAGGCAAAAAGAACGTAGAAGCATTTGGTTGTTTGCCACAGCTAGACGAAATTTTAAACATCAAAGCGGATGGCGGTGAAGAAGACACCACATCAATTAAGTGTCCAGTTACCAGCCCTGATTTTGTAAAAATCAATGGCGTGCCGTACCTAACAGCAGATGAAGTGAGAGACTTGTAATGACTAAAGCCATTCGCAACTTAAATGCAGCAACACTATTAAGCACCATGCAAGCGTGTGGGCATAAAGTATTTGAGGGTGAACTAAACCTAAACATCATAGGTATTCGCCATGCAAACACACGCGTCAATACGTTTAACGATGCAATTTGTGTGCTGTATCAGCAAAATGGCGAATGGCAGTTAAAGCAGTTTAAAGCCACAACAGACGCAGGCACATACTGGCGCAAAAACCCAATGAACATAGACGGCACCGCTGTGCTAATTGCAGGGCAGCATAGAAGTTTATGGGCGCTGGGTTATCACCAGGGCAAATACCGCGCCCTTGTACAACATAAACCGGTTGTTGTCCTACGTGACAATAACCAAAACACCGAGTTAGACACGGACGTCACACCCCAAGCAGTACTGCAGCAAGGTTACTTTGGCATTAACTGCCACCGCGCAAATAGCAAAACCACATCTACACAGGTAGATAAATGGTCTGCTGGTTGCCAGGTGTTTGCAAACCCAAATGACTTTGATGAATTTATTGCTTTGTGTGAGCAATCAGCAGCCAAGTATGGCCCTTATTTTACCTACACACTGCTAGACCAAGCAGACATAAAAGAGAGTGAATAATCATGGCGTTTGAGAAAAAAATCACATTAGAAACACCCGTTGGCGACATTACATTTAACGTAAATGCCGCAGACTACAACAAATACATTAACGCGACGCAGCCAAATAACAAAGTACAGCCAGCCACTAACTTTGTATTAAACACAGTGGTTGAAAGTGATGCTAAAAAAGTTCAAGAACTGGTGAAACAGCCGGGCGCAGCATTGTTTTTAGTAGGCGCGATTGTTGAAGAATACCAGCCAGAGTTTAATTTTACCGTAAAAAAATCGAAGGCCGAGCCAAGCAAATAGGCAAAAACAGACTCGATCAGTTACTGGCATACCACGCTAAATACTTCAGCAACATGCCAGTAACCAACGAAAGCTTGGCACAGGCGCTTTACCTTGAAACATCACAGCAAGAAAACTTTGTAACCGCCGTAAATAACGGCATTTGCACAGCATTAGGCGGCGAGTAATTTAATGGCAACACTCAGCAAGTTAGATAAGTTGACTTATTCAATCGGCATCATCGACAAGGTGACAGGGCCGGTTAATAAAGTCATGGCTAAAATTAATCAGCTGAGCCAGCAAACAGCCGCTGCGCAAGACCAAATGATGCGTGGCGCAACCACCGCCGTTGCCGGTGGTTATGCACTGGCTAAATCACTGGCCCCCGCCATTGATCACGTTGCCGCTTTGGGCGAAGTGCAATCACTCGGCGTTGCCGACGACGCATTACAAAAACTCACTAAAACATCGTACGAATTTGGTTTTCAATTTGGTGGTAACTCAGCTGAGTTTGTCCGCAGTGCATACGATATTCAATCAGCCATTGCCGGACTAACGGGCGATGAGTTATCAGAATTTACTAAAACATCAAACATACTAGCGGTAGCAACCAAAGCCGACGCAGCCACTATTACCAGCTACATGGGCACCATGTATGGCATATTCGAAAAAACAGCCAACAAAATGGGCAAATCTAATTGGGTAAACCAAATAGCAGGCCAAACAGCAACCGCAGTACAGCTTTACAAAACCACCGGTGCAGAAATGCAAGCGGCGTTTTCAAACCTTGGCGCAACCGCAACAAACATCGGGCTAAGCTCAGCACAGCAATTTGCCCTAGTAGGCGAGTTACAGCTAGTGGCTAAGTCGGGTTCAGTTGCGGGCACTCAGGCTGCATCGTTATTACAAGGTATTGGTAAGGCACAAGAAACGCTAGGCATAGAATTAACAGCTGATAATGGCGATATGCTTGCAATAGACGTGGTGCTAGGACGTATTAACAACCGTCTATCATCGTTGGGTTCTGTTGCGCGCGGCGACGTGCTAACGCAAATATTTGGTAAACAAGGTGCAAAAGCGGTCGACGTACTAAGCACTAAAGTCGACAAATTAAAAGACGGCATTGCCGTTTTTGAAGGCGTGCAAGACAACTCAAAAGCGGCCGAAATGGCAAACATCATTGCCAGCCCATGGGATAGGCTGGGCGGCTCATTCAATGCCGCAGCCACTGCAATGGGTAACCGCTTATTGCCAGTGGTAGAACCGTTCGTTGAAATGCTCGCCGCAGGCTTTGCGGGCATCGTTTCGCTAACCGAGCAATTCCCTGTTTTATCCAGCGCCCTTGCAACCACTGTGGTTGTGGTTGTGGGATTAGTAACGGTGTTCGGATTAATCAATTTTTCAATGGGTTTACTTAAATATTCAGGGTTAACGCTTACCTCAGTTTTTGGCGGGCTTACATCAGTTACAGGGCTTTATACAAAAGCCAACAAAGCGCTATCTGCTTCATTAGCTTCATCAACGAAAGCAACACACAGCGCATCATTAGCGAGCAAGCTTTTTGCTGGCGTTACAGCGAGAGCCACGTTAGCACAAAGTAGATTCCACACCACGGCAGCGTTTACAGGTGGCTATTTGCCAGCGCTGGGTGCTTATGCCAAAGGTGCGGCTGTCAGCATGGGTAAGTTTGCCATGGGCCTATTTAACGTCACTCGCATCATGGGGTTTTTAAATGCCGTAATGTTGGCCAACCCATTAGGCGTGATCATCGGTTTAGTGGTTTTACTCGCTGTATTAATCTATAAATTTTGGCAACCAATCAAGGCCTTTATGAGTGGTTTTTGGGATGGCTTTGTGCATAGTTTTTCCCCAGTTATTGAGGTGTTTAGTGAGCTAGGCGATGCATTTAGCCCAATTATTAATGCTGTTAAAAGCGTGTTCAGTTGGTTTGCATCTTTATTTACACCAGTAGAGCAGTCAAGTCAGGCATTAGAGGGTGTTACATCTGCCGGTGAAGTTTTCGGATTAGTGTTTGGCGCCGCATTAAACTTAATACTGTTTCCAATCAAAGCGGTTATTTGGTTTATAACTAAGCTGGTTAATGGCATCACGTGGATAGCGAGCGCGATTGGCGATATGTGGACCGCAGTGCAATCACCGCTAGGTAGTTTTTTCGAAATCATCAAAACCATATTTGGGTTTACACCAATGGGCATGTTGATGAAAGGCTACGGCAAAGCGTTCGACTGGTTAAGTGAAAAGATAGGTGGTTTGAAAGGTGTTGCCGATTCAATAAAAGACTTCTTTAATTTTGGTGATGATGAAACAGAAATAAAAGCAACAAAAGTAACGCAAGCCGCACAACCAAAAACAATGGTTATGCAAAACGCCGATCAAGCTTACAGCCGTGACTATGGCCAAGCAGTAATTAACAAAGCAGCTAAGTTACCAGCCAATACAGTTGCCGCAAACGATGCCACTTCTTTACCAAGTACAGCTAGTAACGCATTGACAGCACAACCCAAAGTAATGACTGAGCGTGAAGCCGCAAACGATGCCTTTAAATTTACTAGCCAGCGCTTACCTGCAGTGCCGACAGATACTGCAGCACCGTTAAATTTAGAGTCGCAAGCACGTAGCCAGGCGTTAATAAACAGCGCGTTCCCAAGCGAGCAAAACAGCGCAGTAACTAACAGCGCAGCCAGCACTGCAATTAATGACGCTGTAAATAACACGCATGCATTAACAGCGGTAAATAGCAGTGTAACTAACGCTACGCAAAACAACTTAGCGCCAGCGGCCATAACTGCCCAACCAAAAACAATGACCGGGCGTGAAGCAGCGCAAGCCGCCTTTAAATTTACTAGCCAGCGCTTACCAGCAGTGCCAACCGACACCACCGCACCGTTAAATTTAGAGTCGCAAGCACGTAGCCAAGCGTTAATAAATAACGCATTCCCAAGCGTTAAAAATAACGCAGTAACCACAGCTGCTAACGATGTCGCAAACTCAACTAGTGCAACAACGGCCAACATAAATAACAGTGCTATTAACTCAGCCCTACAAAACAGCACAGCCAACAGTTTTACTAATGCGGTCGCAGAGTTACAGGGTAATATTAATTCGGTCGCAGAGTTACAGGGTAATAGCGCCGCCAATAAAATGAACTACACACTAGCGACAACAAACCAAGCTACCAATAGCTATGCTGCAGCAAATGACATAACAGCTAATACAGTTAACAAAACCGCATCGCGCACAGCCACAAATAACTATGTTGGCCATAGCGAACAATCAACACAGTTCGCCCCACAATCAGCGCTACAAAGTACCGTTAACAGCACAGCTAACAATTTTACTAACGCGGCTAATTCGCCAATATTTAGCAGCTCACAAGCGCAACTATCAGGCGTTAACCAAACGGTTTCGCCTTTGCAGCCGTTGCCAACGGCTAAAACAGATCAGGCAATTACCAACACGGCAAACAACAGCGCATATAAAGTTGACCAACTAAGCACTGAGCAACAACAGCAAAGCAATAGTTATAAAGCCAAGGTGCAAAAGTCTGCGTTTTTACAAAACCTAACCAGCAATACAAATAACAACAGCAGTTCTAGCGACAGCGATAACCGTAAGAGCGTGCATATTGAAACCGTGAACTTTAAATCTAACGACTTAGCACAAAGCTTTGAACAAATGATGGAGTTAGCCGGCTAATGGAATTTGATATAGCGCTGCATATAGATTTAGAAATACAAGATAACGACTTTGTACTAAACGACTCGTTAAGCCCAAGCACATTAAAAAAGGCTGATGTTATCGCGCAGGATATTAAGCACCGAATTTTAGAAAGCGGCCTATTAACTAAGCTGGTTGGCCTGCGCAATAAAAACGGTATAGCCCCCATTTTAACTGAGCTTGAATTACTCACAGAGCAAGACAATCGCATTAAGCCAGGCACTATAAAAGTGTATCGCAATGACGACGGTACATTAAGCATCACCGCGCAAACGCGCCAATACGGAGGCCTACAAAGTGGACTTTAAAACCCTAATGCAAAACGCTGGCTTGCCAATGGACGAGCAAACGGCACAAGCGCAGTGGCAAACACAACTAAAAGAACAAAACATACAAGTTGCCAACAACTCACCGTTTGGCCCGTTCTGGCGAACCGTTGAAGCGTTGATCACAAAGCCCGTTGTACAGCTCTTTAATTGGATAGCCCAGCAATTAATGCCAGACTTATTTATTATGACCGCTAGCCGCACTGCATTGATTGAACGCCACGGCCCCGCGCGTAATGTATTTATTCAAGCAGGCGTAAAAGCACAAGGCATACTCACGTTCACCCGTATCAATACTGAAGGTGAAAGCGCTATTGTTGCTGGTACGCAGGTCATTACTGATGTACTCGGCGATAAAACGTACACGCTCACATTGTTGCAAGATGTTTATTTCAGCGACGGGCAAGGCACTGCATATGCACTGGCCGAGGCGCAAAACACCGGTGCCGCATTTAACTTACCCGCCCATGCTTACCGCTACTTTACAGAACAGCAAGGCGGGATCACCGTAACCAACAATGAGGATTGGTTAATTAAGGCAGGTTCCGATGATGAAAGCACCGAGCATTACCGCCTGCGTATTCGCAATGTATTCGGCACCGCTGCGCGCTGGCATATTAACGCTGTGTACAAACAAATTATTGCCAGCTTTGCCGTACCAATCGACAACATAGAAATAGAAACAAACGCCCCCCGGGGTCCAGGCACTGCCAATGCATACATCTATTTAGATGTTGGCCCTGTACCAACAGCTTTGCTGAGCGCGATTAATCAGCACATTCGCACCGCAGGCCATCATGGTTTAGGTGACGACTTTATGGTTTACGCCATGGCAACCACGGGCTTTGATATTACCGCAACGTATAAATTGCACCCACAAAGCAGCAGTATTAAGAGCGATTTAACCACGTTTATACAAGCCGCTTTTCGTCAAAATGCAGCGTATGCACCTACACGCGTAGCGCATCAAACAGTATTCAGCATTAGCCAATTGATAGCAGAATGCCACGAGCAATTTAGCGAGCTTAAATCAATTAAATTTGATATTGACGACATAACCGCCGCGAACTGGCTGCCGGTACTTACATCATTAACCGTTAATGAGGTGGCAAATGGCTAATGAAATCGCCACTTGGTTAAATAAAGGCTACGCCGAAAAACTGGTAAAAGCAGCAACTGGCTATTGGGAGCAATCACGCGACTACGTTATGTGGGCTGTTAACCAAAAAGATGAATCTAAAAACGAAGAGCCAGTTTTAGGTTTTTTGGCGTGGGAGCGCCTAACTACTCGTTTAGATGACGAGCCGATAGAGCTCTATCGTAAGCGCGTGCAGCATGCACTGGTAAATACCATTGGTGCCGGCGAAATTGCCTCAGTTAAAAGTATTTTTGACCGCTTAGGGTTGGAGGTTCTTAACGTGCGCGAAAGGCTCGACGGACGTGACTGGGACATTATTGCCATTGACATGACCGATTCAACACTCGCAGGCAATACTGATTTACTACCAGAGCTAATACAGCTCTACGGCCGTACATGCCGCCGCTATGAATTAACCGTGCATAACAAAGCGGATGCATCGCTAGGCTTGGGGTTAACGCACGTGCAATGGGATAGCTGCCACATTGATAACTCACTGCATTTGGCCGCACAAAATAAAGCAGCGCAGCAATACAGCCATGGTTTTACTAACCTGCAAAACGAAAGTAGTCACGCGCCATTGCATGCAATTACGCACAACGTAAAACACACACTGCCCACTGAGTTGTTATATCAATTTTTAGGGTTTGATAACGTAGTGAGCAACACCGCACATCAAGCAATAACCACCGATGTACAGCATGTTGTTGCGGCGCATCACCGCTATGGATTTTTAAGTAAAGAGGGCGGTATAAGCATCGCCAAGGAGACACTATGAGCGAAGCCATCACCGGCATTATGACCAACGCCGGAAGAAGTTACATAACCACCCGAGCACTTGAAAACAAAGGGCTTGATGTAAAAGAGCTGATGTTTGCAAAAATACCAAACCTGAATGAGCAGGAAGAGCGCAATCCAAACGAGCCAATGCCTAGCGATTTGCAAATCGTACACCGCCGAAATATTGATGTGTCTGGCTATGTTGACGAAAACACCGTTGCATGGGCCGTGGTGCTAGAGCAAGAAATCGGCGACTTTGACTACAACTGGATAGGCCTAGTAACGCAAAACGGCACTTTATTAGCCGTTGACTACCTGCCGCTTCAGCGCAAACGCCAAGGTGTAAATAACGTACACAACCGATCGTTTGTTCTTAAGTTTGCAGCAGCGGCGGCGCTGGCTCGAATCACAATCCCTGCGCAATCATGGATGTTTGATTACAGTCCGCAAATAGATGCGCTAAACGCACTATCACTAACCACAGCAACCGCGCAGGTAAACAACATGTACCGCACGTTGCGTAACTATTTCTTAATGTCAGAATTTACAGTATTTACTAAGGAACTATGATGAGCATTGAACAAATCAACGAAATCGTAACTGCGGCAGACCGTGTGGTTACAGCGGTAGAAAATAAAGCAGCCGAGATAGACTCAAAAACAGCCGCGCTAGACAGCGACTACAACAGTAAAAAAGCAGCCCTTGATCAGCAAGTTGCCGAAAACTCGGCGCAACTGGCAATCGTTGCATCAGACGGCTACCGAAAAGCAATCGAAGATGCATCAGGTGGCCGCAATACGGTAGTAATTGACGAGCAAGGCAATCCAAATGTCATGGTGCGCATCCCGCGTTTTAATTACGAAGATATTAACCAAGCAATTCTAGACCGTTTGGGAGTTGACTTAATGCTTGGCACGGGTACGCCTACTATGTTCCAGCGCAATGGCGAGCAAATGGGTGAGGTGCTCATTGCAAAATATCTAGCATCATCAGGCGCCAATGGTGGCTGTAGCGTAATTGGTGGTGTACAACCACGTACATCAGTTAATTACGATGTAGCAAAAGCGCTGTGTAACAACAAAGGCGCAGGATGGCACATGATGAGCATTCACGAATGGGCTGCAATCGCACTGTGGTCGCTAGCTAATGACACCGTACCACGCGGCAATACAAACTACGGCCGCAGCCACGAAAACAAATTAGAAACAGCCCGTCGTAGCGATAATGACATCCCAGGCGATACGTCAGGGCTTGCAAGAACCGACACCGGCAAAGGCCCTGCAACATGGTCGCACGACCACACAGAATGGGGTATCCAAGACCTAGTAGGTAACGTGTGGGAATGGCTAGACCAAATGATGCTAAGTGAAGGCCAGGTAATCACCACGCTAGATAACAACCCTGAAATCGTAGAAGAAAACTGGATCAAGCATTCAGCTTATTTTGACTCACCAGTCGCAAACACAGAAGGCAGCGGCAGCGCTGGATCTCCAGTGCTTAACAGCGCAATTACAAACCGTAATGGACCAGTGGGCGAAGATAGTAACGACAATCCGTATTTAACAAATGGCCATTTTGCAGCTATTACAAAATCAGAAACGTATCAAAAAGTCGAGATTTTACGCCGCTTGCTTATTGAATCTGAGTCAACCACATCAGTGCCCGGTGCAATCTACTGCCGAAATTATGGCATTCGATTCCCGCTGCGTGGCGGCATCTGGTACATTGGCTCGAGCGCTGGCTTGGGCGCGCTCAACCTCAACGATGGCCGTTCGAATGCGCACAGTGCTTTCGGTTTTCGTCCCGCTTTCTTTGCGTAATTGATTATTGAAATTTGAACCCCGGGCGATAGCCCGGAAATAACATAAAAGGAGATTAATTTGGCCGCGCTAGCAATAGAAGAAAAATGCAGAGATATGTTGATGTACGGGTATCAAGCTATAAAGCAGTTCCCAAAACATGAAAAGCATGTGCTAGCAGCAGAGATACGCAAGTCTATGCTTCAGTTGCAGCGATTAATAGTTACTGCATTTAAGCGCTACCATAAAAAAACAACGCTGACAGAGCTAGATATTGAGCTCGCGATATTAAAACGACAAGTTCGCTTGGCTAAAGACCTGCGATATATAGATACAAAAAAGTATCAATTATGGATAGAGCGATTGGTAGAGATTGGCAAAATGCTCGGCGGTTGGATTAAATCAGTAAAGAACAAACAGGCAGTTGCATTATGAATGCACGGAATCGATTCCCGCTACGTGGCGGCAACTGGAACAATGGCTCGAACGCTGGCTTGGGCGCGCTCAACCTCAACAATGGCCGTTCGAATGCGAACAGTAATATCGGTTTTCGTCCCGCTCTTGAATATGCCAGAAGCAATATCCCCAAGGGGGTTTGCCAGTGCGACTTTGAAAAGGATGCAGCTTCCTCAGCAATTGCTGAAAAAGAAATAAAGCCAGTTGATGCGTCGATTGGCTGTACTTATGAAAAGATATATCAGTTTGAAAATATATTAAATGCTGCATACCAGTGCAGAAAAGGAAAAACCACGTCAGCATCGGCGCTTGCGTTCTTTAATAACCTTGAAGAAAACATAGTGCAAATACAAAACGAGCTAATGTGGGAAATGTACAGTGTATTACCGTATAGACATTTTTATGTTTTTGAGCCAAAGCGCCGGTTAATTTCAGCGCCGCACTTTAAGGACCGCGTTATACATCGGGCAATTTACAATGTAATCGAGCCGCTGTTCGACAAACAATACATCTATGACTCTTACGCATGTAGAAAAGGCAAGGGAGCGCACGTCGGAGCCGACAGGGCTCAACACTTTATTAAGCAAGTAGAAAGCGAAAGTGGCAAAGCCTATGCGCTAAAAGCAGACATAAGCAAGTATTTTTCAAGTATTGATCATCAAATATTAAAAAACATTTTAGGCGCAAAGTTAAAATGCCAAAGAACAAGAAACCTGCTTTTTTACATTATTGATAACAGCCCAAACGACGCAGCTGGGGTGGGCATTCCGCTCGGTAATTTAACGAGTCAGATATTTGCAAATATCTATCTGCACGAACTAGATCACTTTGCAAAGCACACATTAAAAGCAAGGCGGTACATTCGTTACATGGATGACTTTACAATTATTCACCATGACAAAAGGGCGCTGCATGAATACAGAGAAAAAATAGAGGGGTTTTTATATAAAAACCTACGGCTAAAAACAAACAGCAAAACGCAGGTGTTCCCAATAGCAAAAACGCGCGGCCGCTCGCTAGACTTTTTAGGGTACAGAATATTTGCAAACCACAGACTGCTAAGAAAAAGCAGTGTAAAAAGAATAAGCACAAAGCTAAAAAAGTTTAGAAAAGAGTTTTCACAAGGCAAAGTGACACTAGCCGAAATAAACCAATGCGTGCAATCGTGGTTGGGCCATGCAAGCCATGCCAACACGCACAGCATAAAGCTAAAGTTATTTAACACTCCATTTAAAAGGTAAAACTATGTTTACATATATCTACAAAGGCGCAAGCCACAGCAATACAAGCGCTGAGTACATGCAAAACCTAGGCATGGACCAAGAGCAAATCGACTCAGTATTAAATCAGCAGCAGTTTGAGCTAAGCCAAAATGTCCAAAAGCGCCAAGCCGCTTACAAAGCCGAGTCAGACCCATTATACATGGAAGCGCAGTTCGACGGCACGCCAGAGTCGCTTCAGGTATGGCAAGACAAAGTAGCCGAAATAAAAGCGCGCTACCCACTGCCTGAAAATGCATAACCTAGCGCTTTGTTATTATCAAACTGCCGCCCCTTGCTCAATGCAAGTGGGCGCGCAGTTGCTTGCGTCTGCCATTAAAGACGACTCGCGCACAGATAAGCCAGCAAGCTATGGCGGTTTATTGTTATCGGTGAGTGCAACCGATCCCGCAACACTGGCCAGTAAGTTGGAATCAATAAACAACAATTGCCCAATTCCTGAGTTTATCGCCTGCGACCAGTATGCCAATAGTCAAAGCACCTTAGAGCAAACCAAGCTAGATACCTATAACGGCCAAAGCATAGAGTGGCAAATAAACACCCTGCAAAATTTATTGCCTCTACGCGAGCAGCTAATAGCTGACGAACTCGCGGCGGTCGATGATAGCGGCAAGCAATTAATCACCACCATTGACGATGCACTAACCCAAACAGCGGAGCTAAAAACAGCCCGCGACGAGCGGCTAAATCTAGCGCAATTCACTGCTCAAAGTAGCGGGGTAGATGTGCAATTAATTACAGCTGGCACAGCAAAGCAGCTAGCCGACTCAGTGGCTAACAAAGGCAATGATCATAGCTACTGGGCACTGTGTTTATTTGTTGGCGAAATGGGCGAACTTAATAAAATTAAAGAGGTGCTATGAGCTTAGCAATTGACGGCTGGAACATACCGGGGTTTGAAACCCGTGTTGATGCATCGGTAAAACTCGCCGGTGGTGACATGTCGGGGTTTGGTAGCTTTGCACTTAGTAGTGACCAAGGTGTTAAGCCAGGTTTAATAACTGTAAAAACAAAAATACCCATGCTAGATGAAAGCGAGCTAGCAGCCCTTATCGCCAAATCAAAAGCACTAGACGAAAACGGCGCCCGTGTTGTTTACACCATCACCAATGCACTGGCCGAGGCATATAAAATTCGCAAAGCAAAATTTGACGGTGAGGTAAAAGCCACCGAGCTTGAAGAAAAACGCGCATGGCAAGTAACATTTAAACTCGTTGAGGTTCAATCAGTCTCAGAACGCGAACAACAGCAGCTAGACGAGCAAGCCAGCACTAACGCCGAGCCGCAAGCAACAACCAGTAACGACGATGTGCAAAATAAATTCAACGAGGTCGAAGGGCCATGAGCACCCGCCTATCTAACACCTTAAAAATTGCAGGCCAGTCGGTTACTAACATAGTAGCTAAAACCGTACAGCTTGATATTGCCAGCACCGGTCGTGCAAAGTTTGAAGTAGTGGCAGAGCAAGAGCCAAGCGGCTTGGTTGAACTACACCTAGGTTACACGTTAGATAATATGATCCCGTATTTTCTCGGCGTCATAGAATCAAAACATCAAGCCAACGGCCGCTGGTATTTAACCTGCCGCGAACTAATAGGCGCGTTAAGTTTTCCCGCACCGTTGGCGGTTCGTCACGCAACAATTAAAGCGGTGCTTGATGAACTAGCAAAACTCGGAGTTGAGTTTGTAACCCCTGAAAACGCAGAATATTTAAATCAAATTATACCCGCATTTTATCACAGCGGCACAGGCATTGAGGCGCTTAGACAAATAGGCAAAGTGTGGAGTATTAACGATTTTATATTTCAGCAGCGCCCAGATGGAAAAATATTTGTCGGCAGTTGGCACGACTCCCGCTGGCCGCTCGCAGCTATCAATGACTTCCCAGAGCATACAATAACCGCTAAAAGCTCAACCACTGGCGAGCTAATTGCCATACCAAAATTAAGACCAGGCATAAAACTAAATGGCCGACACATTACCGAAGTAACCTTAATCAACGACAGGATGCATATACGATGGTCAAACAAGCCATTAAACGCCTAATACAACGCTATTTTCCAGAGCTAAACGAGCGAAAACACCTGCCACAATTGGCACGTATAGAAAAAATATACGACCTGCCAAGTGACGGCGCAGCAGTCAGCACTACATTTAGGCCGCTAAAAGGCGCCGACGTACAGCTATTAAACCCGCTAACAGGCGAGCCATTAGCCGTGCCCGTATTTCAGCAAGTAACACTCGGGACAGGCCAAGCATCCGACCACGGATTATTAAACGAACCAACACCAGGCATGCATTGTTTAATACAATATATCGACGGCCTAAATAGCCATCCCGTGATCACCAACTTATTGCCATGGCAAAGCCTAGTGCCCGAACACAAGCGCACAGATGTAACACTGCAGCAAAGTAGCCGCAGCAATATACAAGGCCGCGACGGAAACTGGCACACCACAACCGACGGCCAAATAGCACAGACCAGCGATACCACAAAAAGAAAATCGCGCAACTGTTTAGAAAATCACCATGAACGCAATACCAATATAGCCACGCACGACACGCTAAAAATAGACGGCAACCAAATCACAGAAGTGATGGGCGCATTAAAAACAGTAGTAGGTGAAAAAGCCTTAATAGTCGCTTTAGAAGGGCTATTGCTTGGCAGTAAAAAACAGGTAGACATTGAAGCCGCCGAAAACATGAACCTAACCACACTCAAAACCCTACACGCCAAAGCCACCGAACTGGCAAAGGTAGAAGGCACAACAGTGTGGCTTGGAAATAATTCGGTAAACGTAGCACAAGTACTCCTTGATTTAATAAGCTTGGTTAAAGATATAAACCAAAGCCTAGAAAACCACGGCCACACAAGCGCGGGTGCAGGCGCACCAATAACGAAGAGCGAATTTACCGCCCATAAATCAACAGCCAACAGTTTAAAAAGCACACTAAAGCCAGTGGTGGAATAGTGAGGTTCCATTCAGTTGCGCGATTTTAAAAGTAGGTTAGGCTATCTGCAAATAACAGAAAAGGTAATTTGTATTATGATGGAAAAGCTAGATCGAATCGCAGAACTAAACACAGAGATGCAAGCAATTTTAACTTTGTTAACCAGAGACGAAAACTACACAGAACTAGAGCATCAGCTTCTAGACTCAGCACTACAACGGCTACTGAATAATAGCGCATCTATAAATCAAGAATTATTAAATTAAAAAAGGGCTTTAGCCCTTTTTTAATTTGGATAGTAAGTGTGTATAAATGTGTGTATAAATTATTTTTATATTTTACATTACGTCACTAAAAACAATGCATTATCTAACTTTGATTATAGTCGTGCCAATAGATTGT
>TARA_R110000751_G_scaffold36486_16_pt1 | contig 24664 bp, 21 predicted proteins | sample TARA_R110000751 | Tara Oceans TARA_R110000751 (sample SAMEA4398001) | marine metagenome | biome: Polar Biome; feature: [MES] marine water layer (ENVO:01000295) within the mesopelagic zone...; material: water (ENVO:00002006), including particulate matter (ENVO:01000060) such... | reverse complement strand
AAGCGCATGGGCCTGCCGATCGACCGGCTGGTGATCGCCACCAACCGCAACGACATCCTGCACCGCACGGTGACGACGGGGATGCACGTCAAGGAAGGCGTGGCGCCCACGATCTCACCCAGCATGGACATCCAGATCTCTTCGAATTTCGAGAGATTGCTGTTCGAACTGCTGGACCGGGACGGGCAGGCCGTGATCAACCTCATGGAATCGCTGCGCCAGCAGGGCGGCTTCACGCTGCCCGACCAGGCTCTGGCGCGGCTCCGCGAGGAGTTCGACAGCGGCATGGCGACCGAAGACGAGACCCGCGCCACCATCGCCGCGATCCGCGAGGTGACCGGCCAGGTGATCGACCCGCACACCGCCGTGGGCGTGAAGGCCGCCGCCGACGTGCGCGGCGCCGCCGCCACGCCGATGGTGGTGCTGGGCACCGCCCACGCGGCCAAGTTCCCCGACGCCGTCAGCCAGGCCTGCGGCGTCCGCCCGGTTCTGCCCGCGCGGCTCGCCCATATCGAACTCGCGCGCGAGCGCACCACCGTCGTTCCCAACGACCTTGCCGCACTGCAGGCGCTGTTGCGCCGGGAGGCCCGCCGATGAGCCGAGACGGCTCGACCCTTCGCATCGACACGCTGCCCAACGGCCTGCGCATCGCCACCGAGCGGATGGAGGGCCTCGCCTCCGCCGCGCTGGGCGTCTGGATCGGGGTCGGCGGGCGCCATGAATCCCCGCAGGAAACCGGCGTCGCCCATTTCCTCGAGCACATGGCCTTCAAGGGCACCGCCACCCGCTCGGCGCTCGACATCGCCATCGCCATCGAGGACGTGGGCGGCTACCTCAACGCCTACACCTCGCGCGAGGCGACCGCCTATTACGCCCGCGTGCTGGGCGAGGACGTGCCGCTGGCCATGGACCTGCTGGCCGATATCCTCACGAAACCCCGCTTCTCGGCCGAGGACATCGAGCTGGAGCGCGGCGTGATCCTGCAGGAGATCGGCCAGGCGCTGGACACGCCCGACGACATCATCTTCGACTGGCTGCAGGAAACCGCCTACCCCAGCCAGGCCTTCGGCCGCCCGATCCTCGGCGAGACCCACCACGTCAAGGGCATCGGCGAGGCCGAGCTGCGCAGCTTCGTCGAACGCTGCTATGCGCCCGAGCGCATGGTCATCGCCGCCGCCGGCGACATCGACCATGACGCGCTGGTCAAGCAGGTGGAGGGCCTCTTCGGCCACCTCAAACGCCGCGACCTTGCGCCGGCAGAGCCCGCGAAGTTCATCGGCGGCGAGAAGCGCTTCGTGAAGGACCTCGAGCAGGCGCATTTCACCCTGGGGCTGGAGGCGCCGGGCTGGAACGCCGACGACCTCTACTCCGGCCAAGTGCTGTCGGTGCTGCTCGGCGGCGGCATGTCCTCGCGCCTGTTCCAGGAGGCGCGGGAAAAGCGGGGCCTCTGCTACACGATCTTCGCCCAGGCCTCGGCCCATGAGGACACCGGGTTGATGACCATCTACGCCGGCACCGGCGCCGGCGAGATCAAGGGCCTGGCCGAGCTTGTCGCCGACGAGATGCACCGCGCCGCCTCCGAGACCACCGAGGAAGAGACCGCCCGCGCCCGCGCCCAGCTCAAGGCCGGGCTGCTGATGGGTCTCGAAAGCCCGTTCGGGCGGTGCGAGCGGCTTGCCCGCTCCCTGCTGATCTGGGACCGGGTCTGGCCGCAGGAGGAGACGGTCGCGCGCATCGAATCCGTCGACGCCGCCGCCGCGCGCGATGCGGCGGCGCGGATGGCGGGCTCGGGCAAGCTGGCGCTGGCGCTCTACGGTCCGGTCGAGACGACCCCGGACCCCGATGCGCTGCTCGCGCGTCTCACGGGGTGACGGGGCGGTGCTTCTGCGGCGGCGACCGGCGCTTCGGCTGATCACGCCGCGCCTTGTGCTGCGGCCGCCGGAGATGTCCGACCAGGTCCCCTGGGCGCGCCTGCGCCGCGAGAGCGCGCCCTTCCTGAAGGAATGGGAGCCGATCTGGGCGCGCGATCACCTGACCCGCAGCGCCTTCCGCAACCGCGTGGTCTGGGCCCGCCGGATGATCGAGGACGGCCGCGGCGCGCCGCTGTTCATCTTCGCCGGCGGCGCCGACGACCTCCCTGGCGGCACGCTGGTGGGGGCCATCACCCTCGACAACATCCGCCGAGGCCCGGCCCAGGCCGGCACCGTCGGCTACTGGATCGGCGCCCCCTTCGCCCAGCGCGGCTACATGACCGAGGCGCTGGCCGCGACTCGTGACCACGCGTTCTCGAGTCTCGACCTCAGCCGGATCGAGGCGGCCTGCCTGCCCGAGAACGCCCCCTCCCGCTCGCTGCTCGAGCGCTGCGGCTTCAAGTATGAGGGGGTGGCGCAGAGCTACCTTCAGATCAACGGCCGCTGGCGCAGCCATGTCCTCTACGCCGCCCTGCGCTCGGACCGCCGCGGCCGCGCGGAACCGGCCCGCGGCTGACCCACGCCCGCATCAAGCCTTTGATATGGTGTTATCATCCACCCCCGCCGCGAGGGCGCCCCGGGCTTGACCCGGGGCCTCCAGCGCTCCGCCCGCCCCATGTGATCACAGCCATCAAAGAGGCTGAGCTCCGTGTCGGTCGCGGCCCGAAGTTCGTGTGATCACAAACTGGGGATCGCCCCTGACGCAACGCCTCGGCGCGCTGGCGCTGTCTGTGATCACACCCTCGCCGAGGGCGCGCCGCCTTCGCGCGCCTCGCAGGCGTCGTCGACATGCTCGATCTCCAGCGTCGCATGGGCGATCCCGTGCCGTTCGCTCAGCGCCGCGCGCGCGGCCTGGCGCAGGGCCGCAAGCTCGCCCGGCGTCGTCGCGGCGCTGACCAGGTGCGCCTCCAGCGACAGACGCCGCTCGTCCAGCCGCCACAGGTGCAGGTGATGCACCTCGGCCACCGCCTCCAGCCCGGCCAGCGTGTCCCGCGCCTCCTCGGACGAGGGGCTGTCGGGGGCCGCGTTCATCAGGATTCGCACCGTCTCGCCCATCTCGAGCAGCGCATGCCGGATCACCCAGACCGAGATCAGCAGGGTCAGCAGCGGATCCACCAGCCGCCAGTCCCAGACGATCAGCACGATCCCGCCCACGATCACCGCCACCGAGGCGCCGGCGTCGGCGAGGTTGTGCAGGAATGCCGCCCGCATGTTCAGGCTGTCCTTCGACTGCGCATAGACCAGCGCGGCCGTCGCCACGTCGATCACCAGCGCCACGCCCGCCACGATCACCACCGTCCAGCCCTCGACCGGCTGGGGATCGAACAGACGGGCGATCGCCTCCCAGCCAAGATAGAGGCCCACGACGATCAGCGTGGTGAAGTTGATCAGGGCGGCCACCACCTCGGCCCGCGCGTATCCGAAGGTCATCGTGTCGTCGGCCGGGCGCCGCGCGATCCGGCGGGCCGCCCAGGCGATGATCAGCGACATCGCGTCCGAGAGGTTGTGCAGCGCGTCCGCGATCAGCATCAGGCTGCCCGAGAGCATCCCGGCGATGATCTGCACAACCGTCAGGCCGATGTTGACCGCCGCCGCCCAGCCGATGCGGCCGTCGCCGGCGTGGAGATGAGCATGGCCGTGGGAATGGCCCGGACCGTGCGCGTGACGGGTGTGATCGTGAGGCATGGCGCAGCCTGCCACGACTCGTTGGCCCGCGTCCCGGCGGCAGGTGGTCCCGCCCGCCGCCAGGACGGCGCCGGCGCCGGGACGCGCCGCAGCCTCAGGCCGCGGTCGCGTGGTCGGACATCGGGAGCATCGGCGCGCCGCCCGGCAGCGGGGCGGGAACCGGCGCCAGATCGAGCCCCCTGGGGGCCTTGGCCAGGATCGCCGCGCGGGCCTCCTGCGTGACCTCCCACAGGCCCAGGCACAGCTTGCGCCGGCCCTCGCCCTGCTCGGCCAGGATCTCCGGCGGCCAGCCGGTAGCGCGGTAGATGCGCCGCATCGGGCTGTCGAACACCGCCACGAAGTTGGTCAGGCCGAAGCGCAACGCCACCTCGCAGCCCGCCAGCATCAGGGCCGTCGAAATGCGCGAGGCCGCCGCGGCGCCGCCGGTCAGGCGGGGCGAGACGCAGAAGCGGGTGCTCTCCCACACCAGGGGCGAGACGATCTCGCCGCCGAGCAGGTGCGAGAAATGCTCGTTGACCATGGTCGGCCCGGTGGTCGGCATCAGCCGGCCCGAGCCGCCGTGGGTGCCGTCGGGCAGTTCGTAGATGCAGTAGAGCGCCCGGTCGACGTCGTACTGGTCGCGCTCCCGCCCGGCGGCGTCCACGCTGACCGCCCAGTCGAGGCGGGAGCGGAACTGGCCCGCACGGTCGCGGAACATGGTGTCGGACAGGCGGGGGAAGGACGCGAGGTCCTTTCCGTAAACAAAACGGATCATGACGGCGCTCCTTGTCGGTATGCGCCAAGTATTTGCGTTAAATTTGCTAGTAAGTGGTTAAAACAATAAGGCAGCGCGCGCTGCTCAAGTATTCATCAAATCTTAACCGCCCCACTCTTGACGGCAAGCGCCACCGCATGCACCGCATTCAGCCCGCCCAGCTTGTGACGGGCGCTATCGAGGTAGACCCGCAGCGTGCTCTCGGAGATCTTCAGCCGGTGCGCCACCTGCGCGCGGGAGCGTCCCTCGGCCATCAGCGCCAGCGCGTCCCGCTCCCGCGGGGACAGGGCGGGGGGCGGCTGACGCTCGACCGCGCCGGTGATCTCCAGCGCCTGACGGTGGACGTGGTGGGCGATCAGCAACAGGTCCTGGGCGCTCTCGGCGAGTAGCAGGTTCCAGCGCCGCTCGGCGCATTGCTTCGAGACGGAGAACATGGCGAACTGGCCGTTGGGACCGTGGATCGGGATCGTGTAGCCGTGATTGCCGACCCGGAACTCGGTCGCCTCCGAGAGCAGGCGACGCACCGGGCGGCCGGACCAGTCCAGCGTCTGCCAGTCGATCGGGGCGAAGCCGCCGATCGCCGCGTTCACGACGGGGTCGTGATCGCGGTAGCGGACCTCCTCGTAGCGCTGGTGCCAGGCCTCGGGGTAGGTCATCGCCCCGAACTCCTCGCCGCCGCGCGGTCCGCCGAGATTCAGCGCGTAGTATATGCAGTTATCCAGATCGTAGGCGCGCCGCACCTGCCGCAGAAGCCGCGACATGTCGGGCTGCGTGTTCAGGGCAAGGATGCCCTCTACGATCTCGTTCAACCTGTCCGTCATGGGTTGGATGCCGCCCTCGCCTGGCCGGCTTCCGACAACGCGCCCCCGCGAGGCGCCTGGCGCAGGTTTCTGGCCTGCCGCGCCCCCCTCCTGCGGATCCGGAAGCGCGGCCAACCCCGCCGCCCTGTGCTCCTTGCGTCAGGGTAGCGCGGCGCGCACGGATCACAACCTAAAATTGCAATTGTCCACGCGGAACGGCCTCGCGCCCGGCCCCGGAGCGCGAGGTCGGCCGCCGGCGATCCCCGCGCCGGCGACCAGTATTAACGCCGCGGCGCAAGTAATGCGCGCGGCGCCCTGCGGCGGGCCTGCCCGCCCGCCGGAGGCTCAGACGGGGCTAAAAATTTTCTCGCCGCGCCCTTCCGTCATGGGTCCGAACAGGGGAATCGGGCCGTTCGACGCCTCGTGAAGCCGATTCGATTCGCCTTCGAGCGCCGAATCAGCCGCACGGAGCTCGGTCGCCGCGACCAGGATCGCGTCGTCCAGCTGCTCTGCGAGGCGCATGTGGTAGTTCCGAATCGCGTACTGCCTCAGATCCGCCAGCACATCGATGATCCAGTCCTGAGCCATGGTCCGTCCCCTTTTTTTCGGTCCCCGTTCAACGCCGCCCCTCCGGCTCCTTCAGAGCCATAGGAGCGGCGACGAGACCAAGGTGCCGTGATCGGGGACGCTGCGGCAGTCGCCAATTCCTCCTCCCCAGATATGGCGAGGGCGAGGGGCGCAGGTTGATGATTCCGTTGGGAAAATTTTCCGGGGGTTGAGCGAAGTTCGCGCCTGCCCGGGATTCGCTGCCGGCCGCCCCTGGCCGGTCACGGCGGCGGAGCCCCTCCGTGCAGGGAGAGGCCCCGCCCCGTGGTCGCCGCGCAGGCCGTCGTGCAGGACGGCTTGCGCGGGGACCGGCCTCCGCGTCCCTCCGCCGTGCAGGGCAAAGGGCGCGACGGCGATGTCCGAGGCCGAAACGTGCAGAACGGCGATCGGACGGGCGCCCGATCCGCCGGGGACATGGCGGGCGTCGGGCGGCTCCGATCCCTGGAGAGACCGGAGACGTGGGATCGCGGCGGCGGGATCGGCGCGCGTCGCGCCGGCCGGACCCCGCCCGAGGTCCGCGATCAATTCCTTGAAAGAATTGATATTTCATTGCCGGGAGGGCGCCGCCGAAGGAGTCGGCGGCCAGTCCCGGAGGCTCCCGGCCCGGCGCGAAGGTCACGCCGGAGCCGGAGGGTCTGAGCGCCGCGCAGATCGCGGCGCCGGTGTCGGAACCTTCGCGGTCTGGGGGGCCGCGATGGACGAAGCTCGGTCGACGCGCGCGTCTTCCGGGCGATCGACGGTTCTGTCCTCGGGCTCCCGTCGCGGCCTGGTCCCGGTGGGGCGGGTCGGCGCGGCTCGGTTCCCGCCCCGGTCCGCGGGCGCATGCCGTCGCGGACCGGGGGGACTGTCTTCCGTCGGGGTCGGGGTCAGGCGCCGATGGCGAACTCCACGACCTGGGCGGCCTCGGCGATCTGGTCGTGCTCCTCGACCTTGCGGGCCATGGCGTTGCGGACCTCCTCGGTGCACGGCCACAGACCGGCGCAGATCGCGCGGCGGTCCTCGCCCGACTTGCCCATCACGTCAGGCGTGAAGTCCAGGCCCTTGTAGACGCGCAGCATCGGCTCGTCGAAGACGCCGACGTAGAACTCGAGGCCGAAGCGCAGGCCCACGTCGATGCCCGCCAGCAGGAGCGAGCTGGTCACGTTCATCGCCTCGCGGCGGGATTTGACGCTGGGCGAGATGCACAGGCGGGTGATCTCCCAGATCGTGGGCGACTGGATCACGACGCCGTCGGTCAGGTGCGAGAAATGCTCGCCGATCATGGTGCGGCCGGTGGTGGGCATCAGTCGGCCCGACCCGGCGTGGGTCCCGTCGGGGCGCTCATAGATGATGTAGAGCGGCGCCAGAGCATCGTACTGGTCACGCTCCCAACCGTTTTCGTCAACGGTGACATCCCACTTCATACGGTCCCGAAATTGGGCCGAACGGTCGCGGAACATCTGGTCGACCAGCTGCGGATGCTTGTGAAGTTCGTGAGCGTAGACATAACGGATCATGAGTGGGGCACTCCTCGGGAAGACAGTGCCCAATGGATTGTCACCGACTACATGAATAGACGGTGAACAGATCTGACGATCTGCAAGAAACAATCAGATGTTGATGATGCCTGTTCTTACTGCAATTGCGACAGCATGGGGCATGTTCAGACCGCCAAGCTTGTTCCTGGCACTGTCTAAATAAACCCTAAGGGTGTTTTCAGATATCTTTAGGTTCTCCGCAATCTGATTACGGCTCATGCCGGACGAGATCATCGCCAGGGCGTCCCTTTCCCTGGGCGACAACGCGGCGAATTCCTGCTCGTTACGAACGTCAAAGATTTCAAGCACCTTCTGATGCATGAAATTCGCGACAAGCAGCCAGTCGCTCGCGGTCTCGGCGATGTAGCGTTCCCAGACGCGATCGGTGCACGTTTTGTTAATGGTCAGGACGGCGAACTGCCCGTTGGGTCCCCTCACGGGGACCGTGTAGCCCTGGTTTCCAACGCCGGCGTCAACTGCTTCGAGGATCAGCTTCCGACGTTTCTTGGGGCTCCAGTCGAGCCGCTTCCAGTCAAGCGGCGTGAAGCTCTGCACAGCTCCGACGACCGTGGGGTCCGCTTCCTTGTAGTTCTCCTCCAGGTATCTCTGAGACCAGTCCGCGCGATAGGTGATCTCGGCGAACTGATAATCCCCGAACGTGGCGCCTCCCCCGAACGAGACGACCACATACACGACGTGGTCGACGTCATAGACGTCTCGGACAAGATCGGCGAAAAGCCGGATGTCCTCAACTTTCCGGAACTCCGGAAGGCCCTCGATGATGGATTTTATTCGGTCAGTCATCCGCGGAGTCGGCCATTTCGGGCGTCAGGGCGCCGGTTGGGACGTTCGCCCGACCATAGCCGCGCCGTTCGCCGGACGCCATGGCATCCGTGCGGTGCGAGTCGACTCGCTCGCCGCCGGGCGATTCGCCCTCGGCAGGAAAGAGATGTCGGCCGGGACGCGTCCAATGGTTGCCGGAACCACGATACGCTTTCGCAGGGTCAGGAGCCCCCTGCGAGTGTCCGGCAAGAGAGACGCCACGCAGGACGCTTCCCGGCCGCAGTAAACTGATCCGGCTGCGCGCGCCGGCAGGCGACGGTCCCGTCATGGGGTTGACGGTCGCCGCCGGGGCTCGATGGAGCGGAACCTGGGCGCTGGGGATCGCCCGTGGTCCCTTCGCCGGCTGGGGAAGCCCGGCGTCCATCCTGACGGGGTGGGGTGCCCCCGTCTGCCCCTTGCCGGTCGCGGTAAGCTGTCCGGACCTGGCACACGTTTCTTGTTCGGTTCGAACCCTCTCATGGTTGCGCCATGTCACCCTTTCTAGGCGATCCGGGCGAAACCGAAATTCCCCCAAAATGGTGGGGGGCTGTTTTGCAAGTCATTGATTTTTAATGATGTGAACGGTATATGAAGTTAACGATCACGCCGAATCGCGTGAATCGCCCCTTGAATCACCCTCCGAACCCGCCGGGCGAGTCGCCCCGGACCGCCGCCGGCGCCCCCTTGCCACTCGCCCTCCGGCTGCGCCCGGGTCCCGAAACGCGACGCGCCCGGCGGAGGGGATCCGCCGGGCGCGCGCCGTCTGCAGGCCGCCCTGAGGGCGGGGCCGTTTCAGCCTCAGCTGCGCGAGGCTTCCAGCGCATCCTCGAAGGTGCGCAGGCCGGTGGTCCTGGCGCTGACCAGCACCGACATGTTGCCGGGCTTGTGCTCGTTGCGGAGCATCTTCATGTGCGCCTCGGGGATCTGGTCCCAGGGGAACACCTCGGACATGCACGGATCCAGCCGCCGCTCGACCATCAGCTTGTTCGCCGAGGAGGCCTGCTTGAGGTTGGCGAAGTGCGAGCCCTGGACGCGCTTCTGGTGCATCCAGAGATACCGGGCGTCCATGGTCAGGTTGTAACCGGTGGTGCCCGCGCAGATCACGACCATGCCGCCGCGCTTCACCACGAAGACCGAGGCCGGGAAGGTCGACTCGCCGGGGTGCTCGAACACCATGTCGACGTTGTTGCCCTTGCCGGTGATCTCCCAGATCGCGGCGCCGAACTTGCGCACCTCCTTGAACCACTCCTTGTATTCGGGAGAGTTCACGATCGGCATCTGGCCCCAGCAGTTGAAGTCCTTGCGGTTCAGCACGCCCTTGGCGCCGAGATCCATCACGAACTGCCGCTTGCTCTCATCCGAGATCACGCCGATGGCGTTGGCGCCGGCGGTGTTGATCAGCTGGATCGCGTAGGAGCCAAGGCCCCCAGAGGCGCCCCAGACCAGCACGTTGTCGCCGGGCTTAAGGATGTGGGGCCGGTGGCCGAACAGCATCCGGTAGGCGGTGGCCAGCGTCAGGGTGTAGCAGGCCGACTCCTCCCAGGTCAGGTGCTGGGGGCGCGGCATGAGCTGCTGGCTCTGCACCCGGGCGAACTGGGCGAAGGAGCCGTCGGGCGTCTCGTAGCCCCAGATGCGCTGGGTGGGCGAGAACATCGGGTCGCCGCCGTTGCACTCCTCGTCGTCGCCGTCATCCTGGTTGCAATGCACCACGACCTGGTCGCCGACCTTCCAGCGCTTCACCTTGTCGCCGACCGCCCAGACGATGCCCGAGGCGTCCGAGCCGGCGACGTGGAAGTCGGCCTTGTGCACGTCGAAGGGCGAGATCGGGGTGCCCAGCGCCGCCCAGACGCCGTTGTAGTTCACGCCCGCCGCCATCACGAAGATCAGCACTTCGTTGGAATCGAGCTTCGGCGTCTCCACCACCTCGCACTGCATGGCCGAGTCCGGCTCGCCATGACGCTCGCGCCGGATCGCCCAGGCGTACATATTGGCGGGCACGTGCCCGAGCGGCGGGATCTCCCCCACCTCGTAGAGGTCCTTAACCGGAGCCTCGTAGTTGGTGATCGTCTCGGGGGCGTCGAGCGGGGCCATGTGCGGTCTCCTTGGCGCTTGGCGAGCGGGGCGCGAAAAACAGTCGCGCAAGATTATTGCGGATTTCGGCCGCGGCGATGCATGACATTGCTCGCGCGTCTGCGCAACCCCCGCAATGCGGCGCAGGTGTGCGCCGCATCATTTTCGCCGAATCCGGACCTCTGGCGAGCGAATTCGCCTGACCGGCCGGCCGGTTCCGGCCCCAGGCGGTGCGCCGCTGGGTCGCTGGCCGACAGGATGCGCCGCGGGCCCGCGGGCGCCAGTATGCGGCGCCGCCGGGGCGCGGCGGATCGACCAACGCCGGGGGGATGCGCGATGCCGCGCCACGTCTACACGCTGCTGGTGGGATCGGAGCGCCGGGAGAGGATCTCGGAGCCCGGCTCGCTGGCCTTCCTCGACGACGGCGACACCGTGTTCCACACGATCACGCTCAAAGCCGGCGGCGGCTTCGGCCGCCTGCGCCAGGTGATCGGCCTGCTGCCGCGGCTGCGCCGCGCGGCGCTGGTGGTGACCACCGAGTACATCGTCGCCTGGTCCGTGGGTCTGATGTTCTGGCTGACGCGCGCCCCGGCGCGGCACGTGGTGGTCGGGCTGAACATCTCCGGCCGACCGATCCAGCCTCGGCGGCGCTGGATGCGCCGGCTGGCCAACCTCGCCTTCCGCCGGGTGGACCTGGCCATCGTCGCCTCCCGACCCGAAGCGCGGATCTTCCACGCGCTGCACGACATCCCGATGCGTCGCTTCGCCTTCGCGCTGTGGTCCTTCGACCTGCCCTCGGCCGAGGGCTCGGCCTTCGCGCGTCCCGCGCGCCCCTATTTCTGCCTGATCGGCCGCAACAACCGCGACCACGCGACCTTCTGCAAGGCGCTCGAGGGGCTGGAGGCCGACGGCGTCATCGTCGCCAGCGCGCCGCCCGCCTTCGATCCGCCGCCCAACGTGCGGGTGCTGACCAACATCTCCTTTGCGGACTGCATCGACTGCATCCGGGGCTCGGTCGCCAACGTGATCCTGGTCAACGACGCCAACCGGGGCGCCGGGCACATCACCATCGTCACCGCCATGCACTGCGGCCGCCCGCAGATCATCTCGGACGTCGACACCGCCTCGGACTATTTCATCGAGGGCGAGCATGTGCTGACCGTGCCGCTGGCCGATCCCGCGGCCTGCCGCGCCGCCATGGCCGGCCTGCTGGCGGACCCGGCCCGCGCCGACCGCATGGGCGCCGCCTCGGAGGCCTACGCCCTGCGCTGGCTGACCCACGACAGGCGCCTGCAGCGCCTCGAGGAGATCCAGCGGGCCTGGTGGACCGACGGCCGCTTCGACCCCATCGACCCCGACTGGGCCGCCGAGCGCGACGCCCCGCGCCAGCTCTAGCGCCCGTCCCCCGAACCGGGGGCGCGCGAACCCGCCCAAAATCTGCGCGACACTTTATTCTCAGGAAATCAACCCTTGCGCAATTTCATGTCGCATGACATTTCCGCGGCAGCGCAGCAAAATGCTCCGAATCCCTCGCCCGACCGGAGGCTCGACATGACCGCCAAGGACCGCCCCTGGATCTTCCGCACCTACGCGGGCCACTCCACGGCCGCCGCTTCCAACGCGCTCTACCGTTCGAACCTGGAGAAGGGTCAGACGGGGCTCTCGGTGGCCTTCGACCTGCCCACCCAGACCGGCTACGACAGCGACCATGCGCTCGCCCGCGGCGAGGTCGGCAAGGTCGGCGTGCCCGTCTCCCACATCGGCGACATGCGCGCCCTGTTCGACGCCATCCCGCTCGAGCAGATGAACACCTCGATGACGATCAACGCCACCGCGGCCTGGCTGCTGGCCCTCTACATCGCGGTGGCCGAGGAGCAGGGCGCCGACCCCGCCAAGCTGACCGGCACGGTGCAGAACGACATCATCAAGGAATACCTCTCGCGCGGGACCTACGTGTTCCCGCCCGCGCCCAGCCTGCGCCTGATCGGCGACATCGCCGCCTACACCTACCGCGAGGTTCCCAAGTGGAACCCGATGAACGTGTGCAGCTACCACCTGCAGGAGGCCGGCGCGACGCCGGCCCAGGAGCTGGCCTATGCGCTGGCCACCGGCATCGCCGTGCTCGACACCGTGAAGGCGCAGGGCGCCGTGCCGGACGAGGATTTCCCCCAGGTCGTCGGCCGCATCAGCTTCTTCGTCAACGCCGGCATCAAGTTCGTGGCCGAGATCTGCAAGATGCGCGCCTTCACCGATCTCTGGGACGAGATCTGCGCCGACCGCTATGGCGTGAAGGAGGAGAAGTTCCGCCGCTTCCGCTATGGCGTGCAGGTCAACAGCCTCGGCCTGACCGAGCAGCAGCCCGAAAACAACGTCTACCGCATCCTGCTCGAGATGCTGGCGGTGACGCTCTCGAAGAAGGCGCGCGCCCGCGCCGTGCAGCTTCCCGCCTGGAACGAGGCGCTGGGGCTCCCCCGCCCCTGGGACCAGCAGTGGTCCCTGCGCATGCAGCAGATCCTGGCCTATGAGACCGACCTGCTGGAATACGACGACCTCTTCGAGGGCAACCCCGCCGTGCAGGCCAAGGTCGACGAGCTCAAGGACCTCGCCCGCGCCGAGCTCGCCAAGATCGACGACATGGGCGGCGCCGTGCAGGCCATCGACTACATGAAGGCGCAGCTGGTCGAGGCCAACTCCGCCCGCCTGCGCGCCATCGAGTCGGGCGAAACCGCGGTGATCGGCGTCAACAAGTTCACCTCGACCGAGCCCTCGCCCCTGACCGCCAACGAGGGCGGCATCCTGGTCGTCGACAAGGGCGTCGAGGCCGGCCAGATCGAGGCGCTGCAGACCTGGCGCGAGGCCCGCGACCCCGCCGCGGTCGAGGCCGCGCTGGCCGAGCTGAAGGCCGCCGCCTCCGAGGGCCGCAACATCATGCCCCCCTCGATCGCCGCCGCGAAGGCCGGCGTCACCACCGGCGAGTGGGGCGCGGCCATGCGCGAGGTGTTCGGCGAGTACCGCGCCCCCACGGGCGTGGCCAAGGCCGCCGCCGACAACGTCCAGGGTCTCGATCAGGTGCGCGAGGCGGTCGAGGCCGTCTCCGCCCGCATGGGCCGCCGGATCAAGTTCCTGGTGGGCAAGCCGGGTCTCGACGGCCACTCCAACGGCGCCGAGCAGATCGCCGTGCGCGCCCGCGACTGCGGGATGGAGGTGGTCTACGAGGGCATCCGCCTGACCCCCGCCCAGATCGTCAACGCCGCGCTCGAGGAATCCGCCCACGTCGTCGGCCTCTCGATCCTCTCGGGCTCGCATCTCCCGCTGGTGATGGAGGTGGTCGACCGGATGAAGGCCGCGGGTCTCGACGACGTCCCCCTGGTGGTCGGCGGCATCATCCCCGAGGCCGACGCCGCCGAGCTCCGCGCCTACGGCGTCGCCCGCGTCTACACCCCCAAGGACTTCGAGCTGAACAAGATCATGACCGACATCGTCGATCTGGTCTCCGCCGAAAGCCTCGAGGCCGCGTAGGGCGCATTTCAATGCGCCTTTCCGTCGGCGCACAAAACCAGGTGACATGGCCCATGGGCCGGATATCCGCCGGCCCATGCCCCCGGGGGATCCGCCCCCGCGGTCACTCGGGGTCTGGCAACACCTCGAAATGCTCTTCGGCGCCATCCGTCATCGTTGGCATTCGCTACTTTTTGTAAATGGAAAGCTTTCCGTTTCCGAGCCAAACCGCTGGGTACCAAGCGCCCTCGCGAAGCTTCACACGCACCAACGGCAGGTCCTCGATTTCGCCGTCGAACCTGCCGGGCGCCAGGTATCGCTCGAAGGGGGCGCTCAGGCCGACGCCGATACAGGTTACAAGCGTGACGTAACGCTCCGTGTCTGCCTGCAACAATGCTCGTGTCGGATGTAGTCCGGATCACCCAGGCGCAACCACAGACTGGCCACCGCACCGACGATCAAGAGCGCCAAAAGGCCGAGCGAAATCAGGACTGCCCGTGCCAGCCCCCACACGACGTCCCGAAGTTCAGCTATCGCCAGGTTGCCCGCATCGGCCCCGAGCTCGCCCTCAAAGGCGCGCCAGAAGCTCCGCCTTCTTGGCCGCGAACTCGTCCTCCGACAGCGCGCCCGCATCGCGCAGACTGGCCAGACGCCCGATGGTCTCGAGGATCTCGTCGGCCGACACGCGGGCCGGCGCGGACTCCGCGAAGCCCTGCGCGGGGGACGGCTCGGGCGGCTGGAACGGCTGGGGCTGGGGCTGGGGCTGCGGCGCCCAGGCCTGCGGCTCCGGCGTCGCCTGCCGCGCGGGTCCGGTGCCGTCGGCATAGGGGAAGGACGACAGCGGGAACTGCCCGAACTGGCTCGACACCGAGACCCCCAGGAAGGGATCCCCCGGCCCCGACTGCTGCTGGCTGAACCCGCCGATATTGTGCTCGCCGGTGTCGAGAAGCGCCACGGGCCGGCCGTCGCCGAAGTCGAAGGCGAGCCGCCGCGCCTGCGGGAAATAGGCGTAGCGCGCCTGGTTCTGACCGCCGCTCGAAGCCGGCTGACCCAGCCACTCCGGCCACCAGGCCCCGCCCATTCCGCCGCCCATGCCCATCGACTGCGGCCGCTCGAAGAACGGGACGCCGGCCATGGCGCTCGCCAGCTCGCCGCACAGGTTCGAGACGGTGGCCTGCAGACCATGGTTGAACATGTCGCCCACCATGGTCATCCCGCCGGCCATCCACTGGCCCGAGCCGCCCAGCTCCGGCACATTGAACTGCGCCATGCTACCGCCGCCGTTGGCGACCGCCCGGGCCATGTGCTCGACGGCGGCCTCAGACAGGCCGTAGCGGCGCGACAGATCGCTGATGGCGGCTCTGCCGGCGGCGGTCAGGTTCGACATCGGAACGTCCTCATGGCGTGGCGTCGCGGCAATGCGACAAACGCCCTGCTCGGGGATGCGCCGCAGCGAGTCAAGCCGACGGCGCCGAACGCCCGTCGGAGTCTCCCCCGCAGGCGTCCTCCCGCAACATCCAGACCCTCCCCACGCCGCCGGGAGGCGGGCGGCCGGGCGGGCGACGGCGGGGCGCAGCCCCGGCGAGTCCCGTCCTGGCCGCCGCGTTCAAAGCTTGCGCACCGCCCCCTGCGCCGCCGAGGTGGTCAGCGCCGCATAGGCCTTCAGCGCGGTCGAGACCTTGCGCTTGCGCGGCCTGGCGGGCGCCCAGCCGGTCGCCTCCTTCGCCGCGCGCCGCTCGGCCAGCGCCGCGTCGTCCACCGCCAGCCGGATCGAGCGGTTGGGGATGTCGATCTCGATCAGATCCCCTTCCTCGACCAGCCCGATGGCCCCGCCCTCGGCCGCCTCCGGCGAGACATGCCCGATCGACAGCCCCGAGGACCCGCCCGAGAACCGCCCGTCCGTCACCAGCGCGCAGGCCTTCCCGAGCCCCTTCGATTTCAGGTAGCTGGTGGGATACAGCATCTCCTGCATCCCCGGCCCGCCCCGCGGCCCCTCGTAGCGGATCAGCACCACGTCGCCGGGATGCACCTTGCCCGTCAGGATCGCCGAGACTGAGTCGTCCTGGCTCTCGAAGATCCGCGCGGGGCCGGAGAATTTCAGAATGCTCTCGTCCACGCCCGCCGTCTTCACGATGCAGCCGTCCTCGGCGAGGTTGCCGTAGAGCACCGCCAGCCCCCCGTCCTTCGAGAAGGCGTGATCGGCGCTGCGGATCACCCCGCCCTTGCGATCCAGATCCACGTCGTCCCAGCGCCGCTCCTGGCTGAACGCAGTCTGTGTCGGCACCCCGCCCGGCGCCGCCCGATAGAAATCGTGCACCGCCTCGGACTTGGTCCGCCCCACGTCCCAGCGCTCCAGCGCCTCGGCCATCGAGGCCGAGTGCACGGTCGGCGAAGAGGCGTCGATCAGCCCCGCCTTCTCCAGCTCTCCCAGGATCGACATGATGCCGCCGGCGCGGTGCACGTCCTCCATGTGGACGTCGCTCTTGGCCGGCGCGACCTTGCACAGCACCGGCACCCGGCGCGACAGCCGGTCGATATCGGCCATGGTGAAGTCCACCTCGCCTTCGTGCGCGGCGGCCAGCAGGTGCAGCACCGTGTTGGTCGACCCGCCCATGGCGATGTCCAGCGTCATGGCATTCTCGAACGCCGCGAAATTTGCGATCGAGCGCGGCAGCACGCTGGCGTCGTCGCCCTCGTAGCAGCGCTTGGCCAGGTCCACGATCAGGTGCCCCGCCTCGACGAACAGCCGCCGCCGGTCGGCGTGGGTGGCCAGCGTCGAGCCGTTGCCCGGCAGCGACAGCCCCAGCGCCTCGGTCAGGCAGTTCATCGAGTTCGCGGTGAACATGCCCGAGCACGACCCGCAGGTCGGGCAGGCCGAACGCTCGATCGTGGCCACGTCTTCCTCGGAGTAGGACTCGTCGGCCGCCGCGACCATGGCGTCGACCAGGTCCAGCGCCTGGGTCTTGCCGTTCAGCACGACCTTGCCGGCCTCCATCGGCCCGCCCGAGACGAAGACCACCGGGATGTTCAGCCGCAGCGCGGCCATCAGCATGCCGGGGGTGATCTTGTCGCAATTCGAGATGCAGACCATGGCGTCCGCGCAATGCGCGTTGACCATGTATTCCACGCTGTCGGCGATCAGCTCGCGCGAGGGCAGGGAATAGAGCATCCCGTCGTGGCCCATGGCGATGCCGTCGTCCACGGCGATGGTGTTGAATTCCTTGGCGACCCCGCCTGCCGCCTCGACCTCGCGCGCGACCAGCTGGCCGAGATCCTTGAGATGCACGTGCCCCGGCACGAACTGGGTGAAGGAGTTCACGATGGCGATGATCGGCTTGCCGAAATCGTCGTCCTTCATCCCCGTGGCGCGCCAGAGGCCGCGCGCCCCGGCCATGTTGCGTCCATGGGTCGTCGTGCGGGAGCGGTAGACGGGCATTCGATCATCCTCGTTGCAGACCGCGACGTCCTAGCGCGCCGCGACCCCGAGGCCAAGCCCGGGAGTCGCACAAGCGTCCCCCCAGCCCCTTTTCTCGCAACTTTGTTTCGCCGACGCCCGCCCGGGAGGCGCATTGAAATGCGCCCTACGCCGCCGCGCGCTCCAGCGAGGGATATCGCAGGAACAGGGTGACGCCGCGGGCCACGAAGAACACCATCAGCGCCGCCCACAGCCCATGCGTGCCCATCAGCGCCGTCAGCACCCACCAGGCCGCGAGATACATCGCCAGCGACCAGGCCATGGCGTTGCGCATGTCGCGCGATCGGGTGGCGCCGATGAAGATCCCGTCCAGCATGAAGGCCGGCAGGCCCACCACAGGGGCCAGGGCGCACCAGGGCAGGAACTCGCGCGCGGCCTCGCGGACCTCCGGCGAGGTGGTCATCAGGTCGATCACCGCCCCGCCCGCCAGCCAGAACGAGGCCGCCAGCGCCACGACGCAGCCCAGCCCCCAGGCCGAGCTCATCACCGCCGCCCGCCGCAGCTCTCCCGCCCGGCGGGCGCCGAAAGCTCCGCCGACCAGCGCCTCGGCGGCGAAGGCGAAACCGTCCAGCGCGAAGGCCGAGATCTCGAGGAACTGCATCAGCACCTGATTGGCCGCCAGCGCCACGTCGCCATGGTCGGCCGAGCGAAACATGAAGAAGGCGAAGCCGAACTGCAGCATCAGCGAACGCAGCAGGATGTCGCCGTTCACCTGCGCCATCCGCTTCAGGCGGACGGGATCGAAGACCCGCGCGACATCCTTCCATTGATCGCCGGCGAAAGCCTCGCGGCACATCCACAGGCCCAGGCTCGCGCCGGTGATCTCCGCGATAAGGGTGGCGATGGCGACGCCCTCGACTCCCCATCCCAGTCCGAGCACGAACCACAGGTCCAGCACCATGTTGACCGCGTTCATCACCAGCTGCAGGACCATCACCCCGCGGGTGCGCTCCATCGCGATCAGCCAGCCGTTCAGCGCGAAGGTGGCGATGGCGAAAGGCGCCCCCCAGACCCGGATCGCGAGATACTCGCGCGCCATCGTCTCGACCTCGGCCGAGGCCGGCGACATCTGGAACGCGAGCCAGAAGACCGGGACCTGGAAGACGATGAAGAACGCCCCGGCGGTCCCCGCGATCATCAGCGCCCGCATCAGCAGGGCCCCGGTCTCGGCCACATCGCCCGCGCCGCGGGCCTGGGCCACCAGCCCGGTGGTCCCCATCCGCAGGAAGCCGAAGATCCAGTAGACGAAGGCGAGGATGATCGCCCCCATCCCTACCGCCCCGATCGGCTGGGGCAGGCCCAGCTGTCCGACCACGCCGGTGTCCACCGCGCCCAGAATCGGCACGGTGGCGTTCGAGACCATGATCGGGATCGCGATGCGCAGCACCCGCCGGTGGGTCAGCGGCGCGGCCGCCTCGGCCGCCGCCGCCATCTCAGCCCTCCGGCATCAGGAAGTGGCCGACCGCCGAGACGAAGGGCTTCGAGCGCTCCTCCTGCCAGGCCTCGACCGAGACCGAGGCGTAGCGCCGCCCGGCCCGCCGGATCGTGGCCCGGGCGTAGCTGTCGCGCGCCCCGCCTGCGCGCATGTAGTCGAGGCTGAAGTCGATGGTCTTGGGCAGGGTCGGATACTCGCCCCGCTCGATGGCCGCGGCGGGCTCTCCGCCGGCCTCCATCATCTCCCATACGCGGGTCCAGCCCAGCGTCACCTGCGCGGTGATCTCGAGGAAGGCCCCGGTGGCGCCGCCGTGCAGCGCGCCCAGGACCGGGTTGCCGATCAATTTTTCCTGGAAGGCCAGCTTGCCGGTCAGCTCGTCGCCCAGCCGCTCGAAGCCGACGCCCAGCTCGTTGACGAAGGGGACCGCGTGGCTCAGCCCCGCCAGCGCCGCGTCGCGCCGGGCCTCGACCACATGCGCCGGTTCGCGCCTGCCCGCCATCACGCGCCCTCCTTCTTGGGCTGATCCTTGGGCCGGGGCCGCTCGATGGTGAAGCTGCCCGTGGCGGTGGCCACCGGCTCGGGCCGGGCGCCGTCATGGGCCTCGACCCGCACGAAGGCCACATGGCGGGTGGCGCGGTGACACTCGGCGGTGGCGATCACGTCGCGCCCCGGCTCGGCGCCGCGCATGTAGTCGATGCGCAGGCTGATGGTGGCCGTGGCGATCGCGCCGGTGGGATGGGACATCACCGCCGCCCCGCCGCAGGCGTCCAGCAGGGCGGTCAGCACGCCGCCATGCAGGACGCCCGTGGAGGGGTCTCCCACCCAGCGGGAATCATAAGGCAGCCTCAGCTGCGCGCGGGCCGGCTCGATATGCTCCAGCGTGATGCCCAGTTCGGCGTTCCAGCGCACCTGCGCCATGAAATGCCGCCCCAACTCCAGCTTTTGGGCCTCGGACATGCCTGAAACGTCGGGTCTTTCGGTCATCCGATCGGTCATCCGGGTCCGGGCCTCCCCCAAGGTGCGGCGGTTGCGCGCGTCGCGGTTGCATCGCAACAAGGCGTAACGATCTAGCCCGAGCCGACGCAGCGGTAAATGGCGCCGCTGCGGCGCCCGGACGCGGCGTCCGTAGGCCATCTTGCAAAAGAATGGCAACCTTATTACGTCAGCGTCAACTCGAGCCATCCCGGGCTTTGCCGGCGTCCCTGTGCCGAGGCGCGTCGTGTCGAGTGGAGAGAAAACGTGAGCGAAGAAACCTACACCACGATATCCGAAATGTGCGCCGAGTTCGGCGTCACCCCCCGCACGCTGCGCTTCTATGAGTACAAGGAGCTGCTTCAGCCCAAGCGCGAGGGCCAGAAGCGCCTGTTCACCAAGCGCGACAAGGGCCGTCTCAAGCTGATCCTCCAGGGCAAGCGCTTCGGCTTCTCGCTGGACGAGATCCGTGAGCTGCTGGACCTGTATTACATCGGCGACCAGCGCGTGACCCAGGTGGCCCGCACCTACGAGCGCGCCGAGATCCGTCTCGCCGCGATGAAGGAGCAGCGCGCCGAGCTCGACTCCGCCATCTCCGACCTCGAGGCCGAGATGGACAAGTCGCGCCACTACCTGGCCGAGCACGGCGCCCGCGAGGCCGCCGAGTAAGCCGTTCCGCATCGGCGGACGATATCAGGCCCGGGGGCGCGTCCCCCGGGTCTTTTTTTGTCCTCGGCCTGGCGCAGCGCCTCGCCGAAGCGGCGGTCGCCCTCGACGCCCCTGCGAGCGGAAACGGTGGCGGCCTGGGCTGCGGCCGGCCATACTCGGGGGGGCGGCTGGGAGATCTTCGACGGCCGCCGGTTCGCGGACAGGAGACAAGCATCATGACCGAGAAGGTCAAAGGCCCCGCATCCTATTTCCCCTCGATCGAAGCGAAATACGGCCGCCCGATCGCGGAGTGGAAGGACCTGATCCGCTCCCGCCCCGACCTGAAGCATATGGAGCTGGTCGCCTGGCTGAAGCAGGATCATGGGCTGGGCCACGGACACGCCAACGCCCTGGTCGCCGATACGCTGAAAGGCAAGTGATCGCAGAGGCCTGACGACGGGCAAGCGAGCGCCCCCCCGGATCCGTTGCCGGCGGCCTCGCGCGCCGAGCCCTCGTCCCCGAGCTCCGCTTCCGGACCCCGCGCCGCACCCGCTGACGCCACGATCCCCCTTTACGCGCACGTCAACTTCCCCCATATCCCTCGCGAAGGGGCCCCTCTCGGCCCTATATGGTTTTCGGACGATGGCGCAGACGCGCCGCGCTCGCCCTTGGGAGGACGATCGAATGCCCACCTACACGCCGCCGCTCCGCGACATGGCCTTCGTGCTGCATGAGACGCTGAAGGTGCAGGACCAGCCCGTCGAAGGCTACTCCGAGCTCGACGCCGACTTCACCGCCGCCATCCTCGAGGAGGCGGGCAAGATCGCCCGCGACGTGCTCGCGCCCGTCAACCTCTCGGGCGACCGGCAGGGCTGCACGCTCGAGAACGGCGTCGTCCGCGCGCCCGATGGCTTCAAGGAGGCCTTCGATACGCTGCGCGAGGGCGGCTGGACGGGGCTCGACTGCGATCCCGAGTACGGCGGCCAGGGCATGCCCTATGTGCTCGCCACCGCGGTCGGCGAGATGCACTGCGCCGCGAACATGGCGCTGATGATGTATCCGGGCCTGACCCACGGCGCCTATTCGGCGATCCACGCCCACGGCTCGGACGAGCAGAAGCAGACCTATCTGCCGAAGATGGTGACCGGCGAGTGGACCGGCACCATGAACCTGACCGAGCCCCACTGCGGCACCGACCTCGGCCTGCTGCGCACCAAGGCCGAGCCGCAGGACGACGGGTCCTACAAGATCTCCGGCCAGAAGATCTTCATCTCGGCCGGCGAGCACGACATGGCCGACAACATCGTCCACCTGGTGCTGGCCAAGATCCCCGGGGGCCCCGAGGGCGTGAAGGGCATCAGCCTGTTCATCGTGCCCAAGTTCATGGTCAACGAGGACGGGACCTTGGGCGAGCGCAACGGGGTGGCCTGCGGCAACCTCGAAGAGAAGATGGGCATCCACGGCAACGCCACCTGCGTGATGAACTACGACGAGGCGACCGGCTTCCTGGTGGGCGAGGCGCACAAGGGCCTGCGCGCCATGTTCACGATGATGAACGAGGCCCGCATCGGCGTCGGCCTGCAGGGCCTCAGCCAGGCCGTCGTCGCCTACCAGAACGCGGTGGAATACGCCCAGGACCGCATCCAGGGCCGCGCCGTCACCGGCCCTGCCGCGCCCGAGAAGGCCGCCGACCCTATCATCGTGCACCCCGACGTGCGCCGGATGCTGATGGACCAGAAAGCCTTCGTCGAGGGCGGCCGGATGTTCGTCCTGTGGGCCGCCAACCTGATCGACCGCTCGCACCGCGCGGGGGATGCGGAGGCCGAGGGGCTGGTCTCGCTGATGACCCCCGTCGTGAAGGGTTTCCTGACCGACAAGGGCTACGCCTGCGCCACCCAGGCCCAGCAGGTCTACGGCGGGCATGGCTACATCGAGGAATGGGGCATGTCGCAGTTCGTGCGCGACGCCCGCATCGCCATGATCTACGAGGGCGCGAACGGCATCCAGGCGCTGGACCTGGTGGGCCGCAAGCTGGCCGCGAACGGCGGCAAGCCCGCCATGGCCTTCTTCGAGATGGTGAAGAGCTTCTGCAAGGCCGAGGAAGGCAACGAGGAGCTGAAGAAGGACTTCCTCGACCCGCTCAAGGCGGCGTCGAAGGATCTTCAGGCGGCGGCGATGTTCTTCATGCAGAACGGCATGAAGAACCCCAACGCGGCGCTGGCGGGGTCGACCGACTTCATGCACCTGTTCGGCCACGTCTGCCTCGGCTTCGCCTGGGCGCAGATGGCCAAGGCCTCGCATGAGGCGCTGGCGGCGGGCGCCTCGGACGAGGACTTCTACCGCAACAAGATCCGCACCGGGCGCTACTACATGTCCCGCCTGCTGCCGGAGACCGGCCTGCACCTCGCCCGCATCCAGTCCGGCCCCGAGCCGGTGATGGACCTCGCCGCCGAGGCGTTCTGATCTCCCGCCGAGGGGCGCTTGACGTCAAGCGCCCCTCGGCCAAGCATCCCCGCGCCCCGACCCGGCCGACCGGCCGGTCGGCAACGACGATGCGGGACCAAAGGGAGACCCGAATGACCGCCCCCATGCTGAAATCCGCCTGGATGACCGAAGAGCACGAGATGCTCGAGGACATGACCGAGCGCTACGCGGCCGACCGCTGGACCCCCAACCTCGCCCGCTGGCGCGAGCAGGGGATGATCGACCGCGAGGCCTGGAACGAGGCGGGCGAGGCCGGGCTGCTGCTCGCCTCGATCCCCGAGGAATACGGCGGCGCCGGCGGCGACTTCGGGCACGAGGCGGTGATCCACATGGTCGCCGCCAAGCGGAATTTCTCGAGCTGGGGCATCGGCGTCCACTCGGCCATCGTCGCCCACTACCTGCTGACCTACGGCTCCGAGGAGCAGAAGGCCAAGTGGCTGCCGAAGATGGCCTCGGGCGAGATGGTGGCCGCCATCGGGATGACCGAGCCGGGCACCGGCTCCGACCTCCAGCGCATCCGCACCCGGGCCGACAAGGACGGGAACGGGTATAAAATCAACGGCTCCAAGACCTTCATCACCAACGGCCAGCACGCCGACCTGATCCTGCTGGCCTGCAAGACCGATCCCAGCCAGGGCGCCAAGGGCGTCAGCCTGATCGTGGTGGAGACGCAAGGCGCCGAGGGCTTCCGCCGGGGCCGCAACCTCGACAAGGCCGGGATGCACGCCGCCGACACCTCGGAGCTGTTCTTCGACGACGTCTCGGTGCCGCCCGAGAACCTGCTGGGCGGGCAGGAGGGCCGCGGCTTCTACCAGATGATGGAGCAGCTGCCCCAGGAGCGCCTGTCGATCGGCGCCACCGCCATCGGCGCCATCGAGGGCGCCGTGGAGCTCGCCATCGCCTACGCCAAGGAGCGCGAGGCCTTCGGCCGGCCGATCATCAAGAACCAGGCGCTCGCCCACAAGCTGGCCGAGTGCAAGACCGAGGCCGTGGTCGCCCGCGCCTTCTTCGACAGCTGCACGGTGGCGCATCTGAACGGCGCCCTGACCGTCGAGGCGGCGGCGATGCAGAAATACTGGCTGACCGATCTGCAGGGGAAGGTGATCGACGCCTGCCAGCAGGTCTTCGGCGGCTACGGCTACATGATGGAATATCCCATCGCCGAGATGTGGCAGGACGCCCGCGTCCAGCGGATCTACGGCGGCACCAACGAAATCATGAAGGAGCTGATCTCGCGGTCCCTCTAAGGTTCCGCGCACGACCGCTTCGCGACCCCTGGGCCAACCGGGGGCGCCTTTCCACAGGAAGGAATTCCAAATGCCCGCCTACAAGCTCACCTGCTTCGGCCAGTCCGGCAACGCCTTCAAGCCCGCGCTCTACCTCGCCCTCTCGGGGACGGAGTGGGAGCCGGTGTTCATCAACTTCTTCAAGGGCGAGCAGAAGTCCGACGAATACCTCGCCAAGAACGACCAGGCGCAGGTGCCGATCCTGGAGCATGGAGACGTGACCATCGCCCAGTCGGCGGTGATCCTCGACTACCTCGCCAAGCAGATCGGCCAGTTCGACGGCAAGGACGAGGCCGAGCGGCGCGAGATCTGGAAATGGGTGATGTGGGACAACTACTCCTTCACCTCGATGTTCGCGCCCTATCGGTTCTTCGCGAACTTCGTGCCGGAAGAGAAACGCGACCCCGGCGCCATGGCCTTCATGGACATGCGCATGAAGAACGCCCTCAAGACCTTCGAGTCCCACATGCAGGGGCGCGAGTGGGTGGCGCTGGATCGCCCGACGCTCGCCGACATCTCCATCGCCGGCTACTGCTATTACGGCGAGGAGGTCCCCTTCGACTTCGCCGACTACCCGGCGGTCGCCGCCTGGAAGGACCGGCTCGCGGCCCTTCCCGGCTTCGTTCCCCCTTACGAGCTGA
>TARA_R110000751_G_scaffold270515_1_pt1 | contig 24763 bp, 21 predicted proteins | sample TARA_R110000751 | Tara Oceans TARA_R110000751 (sample SAMEA4398001) | marine metagenome | biome: Polar Biome; feature: [MES] marine water layer (ENVO:01000295) within the mesopelagic zone...; material: water (ENVO:00002006), including particulate matter (ENVO:01000060) such... | reverse complement strand
CCCTGTTTTAAAGGGAGATCCACCCCATGCTGCGTAAACGAATGTTCCTGATGCTGCGTTTACTCCACCTCCTGCTTCCCTGCTCTTTATGCCATTAGATAGAAAGTCTAAGTCTTTACCGTTCGCCGATTGAGCATCAGTGCCATCGTAATAGTATTGATGGTCTACAGGGTTGGCGTCTGTAACATCAGCATTCTTACGGCTGTATACAAACCATTGTTCCGTGGTGTTTATTTGTTTAGAAAAGAACGATGTGGGACACATCCCCATGTTTATCATAGGGCCGTCAGCATTATTATTTCCACTAAAGCTTCCAAAGGAACTGTATCCTTCCACGCCAGCCCAAGCATACGAGATGTACGTTCCACTGCTCTCTCCTATATCATCGTGATTTCCTATGCTAAATAGGGTCGTTGATACTACATGAGATGCTCCAGCATTCCAAACAGTGGTGTCTGTTACTGGTGCAACATTGGTGTCTAAGAATAAGTACTCAGTTTCTGGGTCAGCGAGTGCCGAGTGGTAAACAAACCAACCTCCGACATCATTTGTACGTTCTTTACAAATAATCATGTCAGGAATTGCCCCTAGTCCATGCCCTATTGTTGCAGCACTCCCGTCACCAGTGTAAGTGGACATAGAAAATCCGCTTGTAGTATTTACTGAAGTAGCTGTTGTGTTAATACGCCCAACATCATTAGTATCGGTGGCACTAGCTAACCCTGCTCGATGAAATTCAACTAGATAGTCATCCGTTAGTAGAGTTGAACCAAGCGTAAAGGTAGCAGCACTAACAGCCAGAACATTGGAATCTGCATCTTCTACTGTGGTGGCATCAGAAGATAAAATCTGCGTCACCCCACGAATACTATCAATCCAATACCACTTCTCAATGTTATCTAGATTCTTAATAATACATAGCCACTCATAAGTATCTAAATTAAAAGTGCAAGGGGTTGTTGTTGAAGTCCCACCATGCGTGACAACTTTACTAAAGAAATGGTCATCAGGATCAGCGATGGCTGGGGCTGGTAGGTTAGCTGTGTTGAGCGTTAAGAATCCTGAAGTTGGCGTATTCGTTAGGTCTTTAAATTTAAACTGAACACTATCACCTGCAAGATACTGGTACCAAGCAGGAAACCATGTCAGGCCAGATGATATGCTAATCGCCCCTTGGCTTGCATTATCTTTAAAAAAAGTCACCTCATCGTCATCAAGGTTGAGTTCAACTCTTATAAGATTAGAAGCGTTATAAGTTGCACCATAAGAGCTGTCCGTCCCTAACACATTCTTATCACCATCAAGCTTATAACAATAGCCGTTGGCATACGTGCTATTCCACGGGGTGTCAGCATGATTGGACATTACTTTAGAAGTTACAGAGGCAATCCCTATTCCATTAATAGCCACATAACCAGCATTAGCCACTAGAACGTCAACCTCCCAAACCCATTTGCCACTAGAGACTCCAATGCTGCCATAGACCATGCAGCCGTGACTCCCCGGCTGTGTTGCTATGGTATTGCCGTCAGTGTAGGTAACGAGATTTGAACTATTATTGCCTTCAGCTAAAGGATTCAAAGTTGCATGGTTATCAGTTGGTGTGTCGACTGTCTTATCATCTGTTGCTAAACCAGAATCTGTTAGATGATTACCATTTCCTGATGTATCGGTTCCTGCTCCATCATCTGTGCCAGTTGCCACTTTAAACTCCAGAAACAACCCTGCATTTCCAAACGAACCTGAGTATTCCGTTGGAACCCATTCACCAGTTGTTTCGCTGGTCTCCCCGAAAGAACTAGGGGCTAATTTTTGGCCGTCAATAAAGTAGAAATTTGCTAAATAAGCATCTAGATAGTATGTGGCATTAAATAATCTTCCGATTTCAAACGGTTGAGCAGTTGAAGGAAGTGCCATATCCTGTGCTGAAGGAAAATTCGTTGTAGCTGAGTAAGTTTGGACAACACCGTTCACATAGATATCCGCACAAGTAGCATCTGTTTGGTTCGAATCGACAACAACCACAATATGGTACCAGCTTGAGGTGTCACGAAACACTGCATTCGTTACACGATCTAAAATAAGATACCCACTGGTGTTTTCCGCTTTCCACCTGATAGTGTCATTTGCTCCAAACTCTAGGGTAGCGTAAGATCCAGCACCGTCATCACGTTCGTTACTCCAGATTGTCATTCTTGTTCCAAGTTTTGTTCGTTTAACCCAGAACGAAAAAGTAAAAATTCTTTCGCTTGTTGGTGTAGGAGATGCAGCACCAGTGAAAGCAGTATCTGCTAAATTAAACCGACAAGCGTTTTCGATTGTGTATCCTGATGCACCAGCTAAACTGGCAAATAACATTTGTTGTTGCATTTACGTTAACCCCGATCCTGAGATCATCCATCTTGTTGCAGTCATTTTAATGCAAGTTGCTATACCATTTGCAGCTAGTGTGCGACTACCTGTTGTGCCATCAGGAGCAAGTACTAAAACATCTGAGGCAATTGCAATTGTAATTGGGCCCCCACTTGTATCATTTACAAATGTAATGGCTGACCCAATTGGAATAGGTATAGAGGCATTAGCAGGAAGTGTCCAAATTCTAGCAGATGTATCTGCACCGGGATGGTATATATGTTTACCAGCATCAGCTAGGACTATACCATAAGCAGCACTCTTACTGTTTTGTGGTATCTGCCTAATAGTAGGAAATGTGGCAGCTAAGTTAGCTGGAGTTAATGCTCTATTTGTTACTGATCCTGTTATGGTTTCAGCATCAGTTGCTAATTCCACTACACCTTCAGATGTTGCAGTAGCAGTAGCGTTCTGACTTATGATAGTCGCAAGCCAATTATCAGGAGTAGCCTCATCACTAATAAAATGGATCACTTGACCTACAGCAGTTAACCCAGAATAATTACCAGCAACTCCATTAATTCTGTCTGTTCCATCCCTTACTATACTAATAGCATTATCTACGTTATGGACTTGGAAGCCATAAATCAATCCATCAGTAGTACCAATAGCTGGTAGATTAATCGTAACTGGATTACTCGTTGCATCAATGATGTAATAATCTCTAGCATCAGTAGTCTCTAAATTAGTCGTTGAACCTGTGATCGTTGTCACAGCACCCCAACCTAGGGCAGCTGCTTGAGCCGTAGTTGCCGAGGTAGAAGCGTCTGAAGCATATTTCCTTGCGCTATAAAGGCTACCAGTAATAGCCGTTCCTTCTGTAAAAGAACCGCCACCACCTAACGCCCACTCTTTTGATGATCCAGCAGCTACCGTACTGCCAACAGCGTATTCCTTTGCCGAGTACTCACTTGTATCAACGGCTGCTCCAGTAGAAGTCGCCCATTCTTTAGCTGCTCCACGACTGCCAGTTGTTGTAACATTGGTTCCACCAATTGCCCACGCCTTAGAACTGAAGTCTGAGCCAGTGACGGCCCCATCCACTTTAGTAGCATATGTTTTAGAACTAGTAGCGGTTGTTCCTATTGCATACTCTTTTGATGAATACTCGCTGGTATCTACAGCACCCCCTGTAGTCGTTGCCCATTCTTTGGCAGCCCCTCGACTACCAGTAGTAGTTACATTTGTGCCTCCGACAGCCCATGCTTTTGAGCTAAAATCAGAACCTGTAACTGCACCATTTACTTTAGTTGCATAGTTGGTAGCAATTGTTACCTGCGCTGTTGCTAGTGTGACTTGGGCAGCAGCTAATGTAACTTGAGCAGTAGCTTTTATAGAGAAGTGTTTAGATGAGTAATCATCTGATTGATCCCCACCAGCAGCAGCAGATACTAAGCTGTCTTCAGCTTTATTAGCCCACTCTTCAGCATAGTCAACGCTGCTTACAAACCCTGCTCCAGATGTATTTAGAACATCCCCTACGTTAAGTAAGCTATTACCATTTAAATCAATGTTACCAGAGGCAGAGTTATTCGATCCCCCAGTACCGTTTCTTCCTATTAACTCATCAAACTTATTTCTTATAGTTGAGAAGTTAGAATTTAAGGTGGCTACGTTGTAGCGACCACCAGCAGGGAGTGTTGTAATTGTTGGTCTATCGCCCATTAGTTTTTGCCTCCAGATCCTGTAAAATTAAGTAAGTTTTTAAGAAATTTACCATTACCTGTTTTTATAAGGTTATTAGCTACAGGTACATCTAACCCTAATTCTACCATTAAAGTTTTAAATGCATACATCTCGTTTTGATACTCACGTATTATAGAATTCATGCCTTTGCTGCCCATGTTACTAGCCATAGCTACTCTTTTGTCTATTTTTCTTTGATACTCTGAAACTGCTTTTTTGTATATGCGTTCTATTTGCTTTTTATTCTGAGCTTCTACAATTTTACCGGGGGTAATACCAAATACAGACATAATATCTCTAGTAGTATTAGCTTTTACATCTGTAGGGCTAAACCCTTTAGTTCTATAATAAGGTGTGTAATATGGGTCATCAACAAAAGCTTCGGGGTTTACTAAATGTTTATTAGCAGCATCTAAAGACCTAGATAACCCCCCGGCTACAGGGAAAACCCTCCCTAATGCTCTAAGAGTTTCTAGACCTAAACTGCCCAGTTCTACATCACCTTGAATTGCTTTACCAATAACAGTTTCGGGATCAAATTCGTTGGCTAATGCAGTTCTAAAATCTTGCCCACTTAGTACGCGAGAGTGTATTTCAAACCAAGAAAAAGGGTTAAGTATGGCTTCTGCTGCCCCAAATGCGCCTAATTTTTTAGCAGCATCAACCATATCCATTAGTACTGAGTAAGATACAATCATACTAGGAAGGTCATTCACATCTACCATATCTGCAAGAAAATGCCCTAGAGCGATACGATTAGATAACATAACCTCTCCGTCAGTAGCTGCTGCTAAAGCACCGTACTTTAAAAGTCTATCAGCAGTTTCTTTAGGCATACCTAGTTTGTCTTCGGCATGACCTGCAAGCCAATCAGCAAATGCTCTTGCTTTATCTGTAGCTATAAATCTTTCATTAGGGCTTTTGTTTGAAAATATTTCATAGTTAATCCAATCTGTAAATTTTAAAACATCTGGAGCAAATAGTACAGCAGTTGGCCCCCACACGCCTACCATTGCACTTAATGATCCTAGTTTTTCCATAGCTGTTAATTGTCCACTTGCAAATAAAGATGCTTGCTTAGGAAGAACCTGTTTAAATTGAAAGAGTACAGATCCAAATCCAGACATTAATTCTAGCTCACCAGACTTACTCATGTCTAGTGCCATTACTTTTGCTTTTTCTACAACAGCTTCTCTAAATTGATGTGTTCCTATATCAGCTACTGTCATTACCCTACCGTCAAAATCTAAAACATCTTTTTTGCCAGCCCTTATAGCAGAAGCAAACGCATCCCTCACAGCCACGTATGCCATAACTCTATTTGCACCTTCACCTAACCTAAAGGGGGCGAGGCCAGCTTTTTTTACTAAATCCATTCCTGCTGTTATTGGGCTAGGGTTGTATTTATGTTTTAACATGAATAATGTATCTACAGTTGCTAAATCAGCAACATACCCTGATTGAACCAGTTCTTTATACACTTTATAATTACTACTGTTTGTTATACTTCTTGGTAGTCTAAATTTAGTTTGCTCTGCAACTGCAATACCTGCTAGTATTGGCATGCGAAACAAAGATTTTGTTATTTGTGCTGGGTTAGTAAATAACCCAATGCCAATAGTACTTATTGCTTGTGCGCTTTGTACAAAAGTTTGGGCTGGAACAAACCATAGTAATTTTGGTATAGCAGCTATTCCCCTCAGTGTTGCATTTATTTGGTACGCTAGAGGGGCTTTTTCAAAAATTTTTAAAGTCGCTGCTGCTATTTTGCTTGTTTGTGCTGCTTCAGCAAGCCTTTCTTCTGTTGTAGCAAGTAGGGTATTATATTTTTTTTCAGCAGCAGATGTTCTAGATACGTGTCGTTGTATCCACTTACTCATCCTTACGGCATCTGCTATTTCTTTTTGTGTAAGCCCTACTTGTGGGTTAATTTTTTTAGTCATAAGACTTTCTTTAGCTGTTCTCCAAGATCCGTCTATCGTTAAAGCGTTGCCATATTTTGTGTGCCAATGGTCTATAGCCATTGTACGCCAATTTGCTTGCCCAGCATTTTGTGCTACCATAGCCATATACTCGACAATAGACTGTGTAGGAACTTGAAGCTCATTATATATACTAATATCACGAGCTACTTCGTCAGGATTTGCTTTATTAGCTGGTAATTTTTTTATCCTACTGATTATAGAAAAGATTTGTTTATTATAGTACTTTTCTAATGCAGTATGGGCAGCTATTTCTTTTTTAGTAGTTGCCTCTTTAGCTTTAATACCAGATTGTTCAGCTTTATATCTTAAACCAGATATTTTAGCACGAGCTTCTTGTCCTAATTTTGTTGTTGCAATACCAAGATCAGTTGGTTTTTTAGACGCTTTTTTTGTTACGTGGGGTATGTCTAGGTTTTTTATAACTTTTCTCAAGTTATTACCATCAATACCAAAACCTTTTAGTTGCTCTAGTAAAACCTCTCTTTGATCTTTTGCTAAACCTGCAAATGCGTCTATTGTATTTCTGTTTGTTGTAACCCCTCCAAATCCTGTAGCACTATTAGAGAATGAAACAATGGCTATTTCATTAGGGTTTTCTTTTCTAAGTCTTTCAGCATACTTTTCAGCTTCTCCCCTTGTATTAAAGGTTGCTCTTTTTTCTAGCTTCATTCCTTTTTTATTTAATACAATAACCGATCTACTTTGTGATGCATATGTACGAGGTACATACCCATTGCTGTATGGTACGATGGTGTCAATTTCCATTAAGTCACTAACTTTAGGGGTTTTATACCCTTTTACATCTACAGCAGAAAACGAATTTCTATCGAAACTTTTTGTTATTACTTTACCATCTGTGTAGCTTTGCACTATATGATATTCGTTATCTTTTGTTTTAAATATTTTACCTGTAACATTTTTACCAGATGTTAAATTTTTTATTGTACCTTTAGATGCAGCAGTTTGGGATGCATCCAAAATCTCATGTGTTAAGTCTAGACCTATTCTTAGTTTAGCGTATGCTTTATATAGTTTTGGGGAAACTTTTGCAACACTTTCTGGACTAAGGATTTTATTATCAAATACAACTCCTTTATGCGCTCCTTCTTGAAGCATAGCATCAAGCTCTTTAAACTCTTTATTTGTTAATCCTTTTGTAGCATCTTTGTATATGCGTTGGAACCCATTAGCAATTTTGCTTCCAAAGTTTTGCCCAGTAGTTAGGTTACTACCTGACCTTTGTCCAAAAGCAGAAGGGTCAGCTATACCCCCTGCTTTTAGTATGTTTTCTAGGGCTGGTATAGCAGCTTCATTATAATTACCATCTGTTTCTCTTAACAGTACATTTGTATCTGAGAAGTACATCTTAAAAGTTTTTGATAAATTTTCGTATTCACCTGCTGCTTTACCTAGGATATGATAAATTAACCCTTTACTTATTAATGAATCATTGTCCATGCCTTTAAGTGTATCTTCTGCTAATTTAGCAGATGCTATTTCCATATCTTTAATATGGTTAAATGCTAAATCCATAGGTAAATCATCTAATTCAGTAACATCTCTCCCTATAAATGTAGCCAACCCTTCTTTTATATCTAGTGGGGCATCTGATAACTTATTTGTAGTTTCTATTAAATCAGAAGACACTCTATTCATAGTTTTTTGGTAGTTTTCTACATCTGCAAACAACCTAGCTCTTACTAGCCCAGCCCCTTCAGATGTTTCAAATTGTTTAACGCTAATAATTTTTTTAAATTCATCTTCTGTTAAAGGTTTTGTCCCCATTTCTGTAGCTTTTTTCTTAATAGCTTCTTTTTTTGTTGCACCAGTTATTTTTCTGTACGCACCCCTAACCCCATAACCTATTGCATCTGCTCCAAGAGATCCAGTAAATCTTCCTATAAGTTCCCCCGGTATGTTTGTATCTCTATCAATAAGATCATGCTGCACCACTTGTGCTGCTGTGCCTCCGGCTGCAAATAAAGTAGCTCTGCTTACTGCTGCTCCTATTCTTACTAATGCTGTAGCTTGATTATACGCAATAATGGGTGCAAGAAACGGAACCATCCTAACAGCAGCAATTATAGATAAATCAACTACTGCTTCTTTAGCTAAAAATCCCGCAAATCTCATTTCCCAATCTTTACCGTAATTAGACTCCATATTTTTATCAAATTCATCATACTCAAAATCACCACTGAGTATGTCTTCCCCCATTTTATAAAAGTCAAAGTCGTGTCCGTCTGGAGCATCGTCCCCTATTGGGTTAAAAAAGTTAATATAATCTTTCCATGAAAATGTATCAGGATCCCACTCTGTCGCTAGTTTTTTAGCTTCTTTAGGATGGTTTTTAGTTAACGCTTGTGCAGCTAACAATGCGTTTGATTCTGGAGTTTCCATAGCTTGTTTATATGACAAACCTTCTTTACCAATATTTTTTACAATAGCTTTACTATTAAGACTGCTGCCTATGGCTACATTAATATCAGTTGCTAACGCCTCTTTAACTTTTTTATTTTTAGCAGGTATGATAGTATTTGCTACAGATTCACCTATTGAGCTAACATAGTCTGAATACTTTAATGTTTTTTCAAGTGCTATTCTAGCATCAGATGGTTTTTGTTTTGATGTACCTATAAATTGTTGAATAGCCTGTCTTCTACGTTCATTTTGCCTATCTTCGTTTTTAAGTTTAACTCTATCATAACTGGTTGTGTTAGCCATATCAGCTATTAAAACTTCGGGCATACTATTAACTTCTATACTTGTGCTGATTTCGTTTTCTTTACTAGAAGGAGTACCAAGTATACTTTCAATTTCTTCTTTTGTAGGAGCAGTCTCTGTAATATCTAGAGAGTCCGGGGTTTCATCTTTAAAAAACATTATTTTTGCCCAAAAAATTTGTCAGTCCAAGATGGGGCGTTACTTTTTATAGTACTTATGGTCTCATTTATTTGGGTAAACGCTGTTTTTGCTTCTGAGTTAGTTATAATGGTATTTACCTTTTTTAGTCTGTCTCTAAGTGCTCTAAGCATTGGTATATCTGTAGGAGCACCTGTTTTTTCTAACTCCTTAATCTTACTAGTAAGTTTAGTTAGTACTGCACTTGTTCTGTCTATACCAGCATACGATATTGCTCCAGCAGTAAAGGCTTGTGTTACATCATGTAGTGCAAACCCACCCTTTGCTAAACTTTTTTCGAGGTTTGTATACGCCATTTCATAGGTTTTAAACATCTGTGGTTGTAGTATCATTTTTGTAAAACTAGCTTGCACCTCTTGATTACCTGTGCCAGCCGTAAGACTAATAATTTTTGCTATAGATTCCATAGCCTTAGCCGTTAGGATTGTATCTTGCGTAGTCTTTGGAAGAGCCTTGAATGCTGCATGTTCTCTTAGATTTTGTATGAATCTTAGCTTATCATCTCTCATTTTTACTGTCTGTAGGCCTTTTCCTTCAGTACCACGTCCTAAGGCTGTGCTTTCAAAAGTATTTATATCAGTTGATAGATTATCAAGGTGGGCTTTAACCTCCTTAAAGTTTGTATTTAACGCAGTGTAAAGCATACCATCATCAGCAGCAAATCTTTCTAACATTGTTATTTTAAATTTATTAAAGACTGCTGAAGAGGCGTTACCACTTACCGTATTGTCTTTAAATTGAACACCGTCATAGAAGATTTTAGACCCATCAATTAGTGTATTAGCTACAATACTCATATTAGAAAGTATAGTACTAAGATCTCGGGTTTGGTTTTGCTGGTACATAGTTTCATTAGTTACACCAAGTGTTGCACTTGATGCAGTTTGATCCATAATGTTGTGGATATTTAGAACAGGGTTAGATAGGGTTAAAGCCAGTTTAGTAGAGTATTCGTTTTGAGCTTGGTTACTTGAATTTATAAATTCTTTTTGGAAAGTAGTGCTTGTCTCTGGGTCTATTTTATTTACTTTTTCTACTTGAGTAAGTGCAAAATTCATACCTTTTTCAACACTAGTTTCTCCACTAACCTGTTCTGCTACATTTTCAAGAATATTTCCATGCGGGTCTACATTGACTGTTCTATTCCCTATTTTTCGTTGTTGTATTTTAGGGTCTAGAGGTGTATTTTCATCAATTTGAGCAACTTCTGAAGCATTGAAGTTTCCCTCGTTTATTAATGCTTCTATCAGCTCATCTTTTTTCAGTTTACGCTGGACATACGATTTAATCTTAGGATTAGTTTGATTTTCAAATATCTTTTTTCTTATTCTTCTTGTTGCTTCTGCTACTTTATCTTTACTGGCATTGATTGAGGATTGACTATATATCTTTCCTACAATACCAGCAATATCTCCTACTACCCCAGTGTAGTCTGTTTTATTAGTAGTTTTAGGGGTACTGGTTGCTATTCTGGATTGTAGCTGACTAGATATATTTCCGCTTGCATCTTTAACGCCCATGAATTCTGATTGTGTCATTATGCTAACCTATGCGTTGTCGTTAAGAAACTTTGTTATGCCCCAGCCATCTTTTCCCCTAGCACTGTCCATAGCATCTTCAATTACTATTCCACCGGCTACATCTGCTACGCCACCAAGTAGTGCAGAGGATAATGGTTGTACCTCGTCTGCTGCTGCATACTCTTGTCTTGCCTTTGCCATTGCTAGTGCATCTTTATAGCTTTCATCTAAATTTGCAGTCCACCCTTCAAGCATACTTTCTTGACCTTGTATAACATTAGCGGCTGTTTGGCTAGATGGTATATCCAAGTTCCTACTACCCATTGTATTTAGTTGTTTAGCTTTTGCTAAACGTGTTGCTTGTTGTCTAGCTCCTAACCTCATAATTCTATCTTGATATAGTTGTTTTTCTTGTATTCTAGTTTGTGCAGCAAGGATACTATCCTTCTTTTTTTTATTATCCTGTGCTTGTCTAGTTTGTAAGTAGCTAGAGACTGCTGTTAGTGCTAATCCTACAATTACTTGTCCTACTACTGATGTCATGTTATTACCTCATACTCATAAAGTATCCCTTGATTACTAGTGCCTATAGGATAAGCATTTTTGTCTGTAAGCATACTAACGAATTTAGAATTGTTTGTGTGTGCATGAACAGCAAGAAAATCATAATGTTCCTTCATACGTTTTGCAACCTTATTAAATGTATTTTTTATTAGTAAGAAGTTATTTTTAGAAGGTTTGTACATAGTTGGGTGTATTAATACTATATCTTCCGTTATTTCTGCTTTTACATGGCCTACAATCTCGACAGTGTTATCGACAATATGTAACTCAACTACACCTTCTTTGTACACATACTCAATCAGGTTTTCCATAAAATTGTTGTACCCATCCTACTAAGTGATAATCTTTGTCATTATCATTATGAAACTGTACTTGAAAGACATGGCCTCGTCCTCTTACTCTATGCTTATAGTATACATGATCGTAGCCATCATCTCCATCGCCAGCAATAGACTTAGTGTATCTAGTACCATGATAGACTTGTCTCATAGGGTCACGTTTATAAACTTCTACTCCTGCTGAGTTAGTTACTTTATTACCATTGCTATCTTCAACGTCTTTCCAAAATCCAGTGTGTCCGGGGGAATCATTATCTACAGCAAAATCCCAAGCAGAGCCTAGATAGCATCCACCTTGCGTTAAATCTACCCCATCAGCATCAAGTATGCCACTTTCAGCTTTTTTAAATACAAGGTACAGGTACGTTAAGTTTTTATTATGTAAGGCATCTCCTCCTGTCTGCACACCACTATAGATAGGACTATTATATGATATAGCGTATGTAGGGCTAGAGTTCCAATCTTTAATACTTTTTGTATTGAATGTAGCAAAGGCTCCTTTTACTGTGGCCACATCACCAGAAGTAGTTCTCTGTAAAGCTAGTGCTAGTACTACATCTTTAGGCTCTTCAACCCCTGCTGCTATTATTAACTGTCCATTAGAGTCTGTTACTGATGTGCTGTTACCTAATACTGTTTCGTCAATATTTGGCATGTCTGGGCCAGTAAATGGGCAAGCTATGTAGGGTAGTGCATTATTAGCACCATCGTTATATTCATATGTAAAGAACGCTCCCTTTACATTTCTTCGTAGCTTTTGTTGTTGTTCAGTAGGTAGTATTTCATCTTGAAACCTAGTATCGATAATTAGAACATCTTTAGAGTATCCGGGCTGCTCTAAGGAGTTAAATGCGTTATCCCATGCTGTTACTTCTTTATTGTGGAAGTAGTACACTCTTCTTTCTGATGGGTTGTACACGGCTCTAGCAGACGCTTTAGCTTTTTTAGGGATAGCCGTATATACTGACTCAACTCTATTTTCTGATAAACTTTTAAAAGATGCTTGTCCTGTCGTGCTTACATATATGTTTGTCTGGATAACAGATCTCCATATAGTATCTTGTCCGAATACCACAAACTCATCGTCAATCGCTACCATGTTAGCAGGGCCATCTATACCATCTTTTAATACAGCATAGGCAGTAAAGTTAGTAGCTTTAAATATCCCACTAGGGCCGGTAATTTGCCATATACCTGTATTAGATCCTACAAATATATTTGCACCTAATCGCATTAGTCTTTTAACAAGGCCAGCACCCTGTATAGCTATTACGCCACCATCATCTTCAGCTAATACTGAATCTAATGTATCAAATGGGTCAGCAAATTGGTGGTATTTTTCTAAGTCAGCATCATTTGCAACAACTTGAGAGAAGTATACATTGTTGGGGTATTTAGGGTCTCCAGCAAACCATGCTCTACCAGCATAGAAATCTACAGTTGTTGGGAATGTGTCTGTGCTTGTTACTGATGTATCTTTATCATACCTTTTAAGCATTGAAGAGGTGTATGATTGCCCTGTACCCCAAGCAGCTACTGTAGAAGGTATAGCACCTTCATTGAGTATCCAGAACTCTTCCCAATCTGCTCCTGCTCCCGGCTTATTTGCAGAGCTGGATGTGTGGGCTTTTATACTAGAATAGTACTTGCCACCATCACTTTTCATAGTGTTAATTACATTTGCAGAAGGGTCTCTTATAATAACACTTATATATACAACTTCTAGGGATGCGTTATCTGATGCTACTTGCATATATCCCGGTTGAATATGTTTACCTGCAAAGAACAGCCTATTACCAGATTGTGCAAATTGCATATTAACATATTTTTGTTGGGGGTCAGCGTACACGATAGTTGAGACAGTTCTTACTATTGTTTGAGTAGGAGAGTTTATGTTTCTTAATGCCGTATTAGTAGCATCAAATATTAAAAACTCATTGTTAAGATCAGCAACTACTTTTTGTACTATAGAACCATTAGGAGCAGTTAGGCTAACAAAAATTACAGCAGGTGACTCTTGTTGTAGTTCTTCAGATACAGTTGAAGTTCTTAGTGTATTTAGGTATGTACTGAGAGTTGAAGTGCCTATAAAGTCGATGCCACGCCTTCTTCTAACTGAACCATTTTGAAACAATTCTACATTAGTACTGCCAGACATCATCTCTGATGGTAGTATATTAAGGCCAGAAGCTTCCGTATTTAAACCGTCTGTAAAACCAGATACAGGTAGTTGTAGTTTACGAGTTGACATTATTCTTAGGTCTTCCTACAGGTTTGGGTGGTGCAGACATTTTTTTTAAGTAGTCATACAGGTGTTTTTCAGCAAACACTCTTTGTGTAAATACCCCTGATTGTACGTTACCACTGCTGGATTTTACTTTATACACCATGTTATTGGGGTCGTGTACTACATGCCATCCAGAGGAGTTTGGAAATTCAGCTAGATTTACTGGTTGTACCATTATGGAATTATCCTTTGCGTCCTGTTAAAAGTATTTCTCATTGATCGTCTTGGAATGATATTATCCCTGATATCAGGTGGCTTATCTATGAGTATTATATTCCTAGAAAGGGCAGCAACAGCATTGTCTGCTTCTCTTTTCTCAGCACCGTAGCCTTGAGAGTCCCCTTTAATCTCTAGTACAGCTTTTGCTATACATCTTTGTGCTAACGCAGAAAATGCAATAGCTGGTAGTTGGAAGTAGTCGCCATCAGCACTTAGCCTAGAAGTAGGTTGTGTGTATACGATTGAGTCTGTACTTGCTTTTAATAACCCTGACGAGTTAGGGTACGCATCAAATACTAAGGTGAAGTCATCAAAGCTCGTAAAGTATTGTGGGTTTCTATCAGAATATACCTTAATACCGTTAGAATCTATTATGTTACTTTCAGAAGTTAGTCTTGTTATTGTGTAGGCAAGAAACCTATCTGGTTCCATCCAGTACACCCTTGAATCAGAGTAGTATACTGTATTTGGATCAATTGCTACAGCATTTGTAGCTAGTGTCATTTCGTTTTTACTTGTTGTCACTTCTAGTTTAGAGAATGCTCTGGTATGCCTCCACCGAAATTTAGATATTAACCTTTCAAATTCTCTATTTGCAATATTAACACACATACCTGCATCTTCCGTTTCACCAACAGACGACACGTTTTCAGAGTCAGTAGCTACCAACATATCTTGTACTAATTCTAATAGAGTTAACTTCATAACCTACCTCAAGATGGTGTTATTTCAATTGTAATGACGGCAGAAACAGTATTAGTAGAGCCACCATCAGTAGCTATTTCAATGACTCCCCCTGTTCCTGCTGCTGTAACAGTATTAGCTGCTGTAGGTGTTGCAACATCATGTATACCAGCAGCACTACCTGACACTGCTACGGTGAGTACACCATTAGTAACGGCAACTGTAGCAATCTTAGCTGTTAAGACGGCAGCACCGCCAGTAGTAGCTCCACTTGTAACGCTGTAAATTTTAGAAATTGTTCCAGCTACAGGGCATACAACCCATGCACTACTAGCTGTACTTATATCATCAATTCTCGTAGTTAATACACATCTATTATGGTGTGCAGTCCAAGTTCCACTTCCAGAACCGTTAGCTAAGTATGCTTGACCAGTATTTGCCGAAGCTGTACCTTTAGGCTCATGCAAATCTGACCCAGTAAGGGTAGAGTGTTCGACAGACATAGTTTTTATCTCCTAATAAGTTGGGAGAGGTCTCCCCCTCCCAACTATAGTTTGCAGTTTAGCGACCTTCGTTCTCATATGATAGTACGAGTTGGAACATACCAACACTGGTAGTCCCATCACGATCAGCCGTGACATGGATAATATCACCTTTATTGAATCGGCTGGTGTCAGTGCAGAGAATCTCCGCAGCACCATACGCTGCAACAGCAGTGTCATTATTCGTCCCTTTAGCTGCTTCAGTACCAGAGCCAATACCAAAGTACCCAAGTACATCATCAGAATTAGTCTTATTGATGAAGGAGAGTTCCCAACCAACAGACCCATCCATAGCTACTGCACCATTAGCGTACTTTAGCATGGAAATTTTGCCATTGTCTTCAGCAACAATTTCCCATGTAAAGTCAGCAGAAGTTGTTACGTCTTTAGCGTACTCAACTACTCCATCTTTTAAGCGGTTAGTAGCACCAACCTGATCGTCCCACGTAATATCGGTGGGAATCTGGGTGGAGTTAACTAGGTACTCACCGGCACCTGCGCCAGCAGCCGATCCAGCAGGAGTTCTTACTTGCGTCATTTTATCCTCCTAATCAGTCTGTTATAACGCAAACAAGTGATTCTGGACGATAGAGTTTAACCCCATATCGCATAGTCACGTGATATACGTCAGAACGAGTGTTATTATCATACCATGCATCCATATCGGGCATGGCTCTCATTGCTCCTATAAAGGCTTCTTCTCCAAGGAACATATTAGCAACACCAGCACTAGCAGTTAATGCGCCAGCACTAGGAGCCGTAGCTGTAATTGCATCTGTTAAACCAGTATCTAAGAATAAAGATTCAAACAGATCAAAGCCAGCAAAACGACCTACATAAGCCATTCCGTTCATACCTTCTTTGATATGAGCGTTAGAGCCATATATATCTTGCTGTATTACATTACTGATCGTCTGTAACTGGTAGGTTACTTCTGGATCAACAAATGCTCTACGGTTGCCTCGCATAACTTTACCTTTATCCAAAGCTAGTTTTGCTTTTTGCATATCAGCAAGAGTCATAACTCTGGCAGTTCCAGTACCAACATAACGGTGGTTAACACCATTAATAGTATTAGGATTTCCAGAGGTTTGCCCGGATTGCAAATTAGCAACATCAGACTCTTTTTGCTCAAGTAATGCTCTGGTGAGCTTTTGAACAAAATTGCTTTCGGCAACACTTACATAGAAACTATCGTGCCTAAACTTCTCAGGGATTTTAAAACCTGACTGATAGTACTTATCAATAGTTAGTGTAAAGTTACCTGTGGTAGGATCGTCAAGCGTAACTTGTGCGCCCTCCGAGTAGTTTCGCACTGTCATTTCTGACAATGTAGGGATGTTTAGCGTATCGCCATCTGGGAACTCAGTAATCCAACGGACATGAGAATCCAACATTAGCTCTTCTTGCAAAACATCCTTAACCTCATTGGCCCATACGTTAGTACGAATCAACGAGGAGTTATTGGATGTATCAAGTGCCATCTATTTTCTCCATTTAGTTTGCAAAGAAGTCAACACCCTTTTCAGATGCTTTATTAGCTGCTACTTCAATTTGTGAACGGAACGCTGAACTACTGTATAGTTTAGGGTTTTCTTTCCTAATTTCTCTACACTTAGCCCATGTTAGTTCTCCATCATACGCAACAGGTGGGGCAACTGAGGTGCTAACGGCTGGGGTATTGCTTTGTGGGGTGTTACCTACAGGAACAATACCTGTGATGAATTTAACCATAGAATCAGGACTTGTCATACTAAGATCATCAATGACTCTCTTAACATTACTGTCATTTCCTATAGCTTTAGATACGGCTACTTTTATGTTTGTATCAGAGCCGTATACTTCGCGGAGTTTATTCATAGACGTTTCTACATTAGCTTTTTTAGCTGCTAATACTTCACGTTTAGCAAACTCCTCATCAACGATCTTCGCTACATTGTCCGTTTGAATACGAGGTTCTATTTGAGTCTTTGGTGCGACTGAAACTTCTTCTCTCTCTTCGGTATTGGAGCTACGAATTTCGTCAAGAACCTCATTAAGAAGTTCTTTACCACCTTTGTATTCATCTAGGTCAGATTTCAACTCGTCAATATGCATACTGGCGTGGTGGTATGCTTTGGCTAGGTCATTAGTATTATTATACTTTTTCCCTTCGCCTACTAAGTTGTTAATAAAGTCGTCTTCTACTTTAGTCTCAATCTTAGTCTCAACAGCTTCTGTTTGGTTTTGGTTGTCACCCTCTACCTTTTCGAGAGCATCGGTCAATGCTTCAGCCATTTTCTAATCCTTTTATTATTTCTAAAACTTTACGTGCTTCATGTGCTTTACCATCAGCAAACGCTCTTTCTTCATTATACCCTTGAGTGAATATGTTGTCTACATAATCCTCAAGGAGTACTTCACATAGGAAGGCCACCAGTTGGGGGTTGCCCTTGGCTTGGGCTAGGACTGTTTCCCTGTCCTCCTTCTTCGGTAAAAGTCTCTGTACCAGTGCCGGACTGATCGCCAACACCGATTGGCTGTCCCTGCATTTCCTCTTGGAGAGCTTGAGCCTCTTCTTGAGCAATAGCTTGAAGTCTAACGTCCTCTTTAACTCCTGCATATTCTTCAACTATCCCTTCATCTTCTATATTAAGTTTGCGTTCCCAAAAAGAAGCTAGTTTAGCTCCATCCACATGCGCTCTAATCTTAGGATCTTGTAATGGCCCTTGCATAAAGCTCTGCATATCTAAAGTTTCACGATTTCTTCTTGTCCAATGTCTTGCTCCTATAGCTACAAATTCACCTCTAGATAGTTCTGACTCCATAGATATAGCTCTAATAGCATCTGCTTCAGCATCTTCACCAAATATTTCTACATACTCTTCGATATCAAAGTTTATAAGCATAAGTTCAAATGTTTCTTTTAACATTGTTTCAAGCATACGCTCAAAAACTCTTGCTTTATCAACAAACATCATTGTTGCATTTTCATTTAACTTACTTACTTCAAACGCTGTTTTTTCACCGGGAGTTCTTATACCTCTAGACTCTGGTGGCGCACCTGCCATGTCTTCCATCATACGGTGATAGTTAGCTATTTGATTATCAGCATTTAACGCTGTTGTATCTGGTACTATTGTTCTTACTTCACTATCAATACCACCGTAGTATACAGCCCCCGGTCTATACCCTTCTGTTGGCTCCATTACATCATCACCCTTGACAAATATAACTGGTTGTGCTATTATATCGAATATATCAGCTTTTAAGTTTTCAAGGTGATCTATCCTATACTGCATACCAACAATATTATCTAATGGGCCTTGCGCCCATGTATTGTCTGGTCTTATTCTCCATCCTGCGTGATGTATACCATCAAATCCTGATGGTGCTTGCGAAGGCTCATTTCTAATAATATGTACCTTATCCATAACGTAGACAACTCTATTACGTTGAGTTTCTCCACTAGAAGGGTTAAACACATCCCCTCTATAGATAAGAACTTCTGCCATGTCCTGTTTAAAGTACTGGTCAAAGCCACCGTAGCCATCCATATTAATACCACGATTTTTTACTACCTCTACCCAATCATCTAATCCTTCTGGATGTCTTGATTTTATAGCTTTATCTATGACACTTTGATTAAAACCAGCACCGGGGAATGTTACTGGAAATTCTTTTATATCAGATACGTGGAATAGTCTTTTTTCTATCTTTAATCCTTTATTAAACTCTTCTCTAGGGTTAAAAACTATATTCATTGGGGATACTCTTTTCCATACTGGCCCTTTGTACCTAATATTACCCCTATTATCCCTTTCTATATTATAATCTACAGTTACAAAGCAATTACCATAGTCAACATAGTCATTTATTAGCTGTCTACCTGTTGTTTCTCTAAATTTACGTTGTTCTAGCTTTAATCGTATCCACTTTTCCATACCAGTAGCTATATTGTTAGTTACAGCCCTTGGTGGTGGGAATTTAAAGAAGTCTGGCATAGATAGTGATGCTTCAAAGTACTGGCTTTTTAACGTGTCAGCTATTTGCGTTAATTTTGGCTGGTGTGTGCGGTTTTTATGTGGTAAATCAGCAGCACTAGTTGCATCTATATCCGTTGCATAGGTAAATTTACGTGCTTCTTCATTTAATGTTAGTGCATTACGCCTTTCTGAATTGTAACGAGTCCATAATTCAGATATACGAACTGCAACATCATTAACATCCTCAACAGTGAGCATGTAGCCACCGCTTTTTGTTCTACTCATAAAGACCTCTTTTTATTCTTTTTTGCACTACTTTTTACTTTAACTCTATTTGTATTAGGATTATACACAAAATCTTTAGTAGGTCTACCTGTTTTTTTAGAAGCTCTATCTTTAGCTCGTTGACTAGGAGTCATAGCTCCTCTACGTTTGCCTTTTTTAGTAGATTTAGTTGAACCCTTTTTTAAATTACCTGATTTTTGTAACGCACTTATAGCAATAGCTCTAGCAGCACTTTCAGACTTTCCTTTAGCTTTTAATTGCTTTACAAGCCTTTCTAGTATAGCTGGCATTAAGCTGTTACGCCCCCGAATCTCTTATGAAATTGTAATATATTAGTTGTGCTTGCTTGCCTTCTTTGTAGGGGTTTAACCATAAGGTCTATACACATAGCCCAAGAGTCTTTTGTGTCATCGTGAATTGGGTTTACGGAGACAAGTTCATCTTCTAGAACTTGACAATTACCTCCACGGTAATGATAAATAGCTCCTGACTGATAGAGAGGTTCAAGTATTCCATTAACTCTTGCATGTTTACCCTGTGTGTTTGGCGGTATGTACAGATCTATGGGAATCCTTATACCCATCTCTGTTAATCTATCTGCTAAATCTTGAGCTACAAGCCTAAATCCTGCAACTGCTTCTATTCGTAATTTCTTAAATATAAACTTATCATACACGTTACGTATTTTAGCGAGTATCTCAGAGGTCTTGCCGGATTTAAAGCGTTCAATATCGACAACATATCTATTCCCATCTTCATCTATAGCCCCTACAATTATAACTGTATAATCTGCTGAGTCCTTAGTTGATGCAGCTAGATCAATTGCTGCATACATCCATACAGGCTTACCCATAATTGTCCATAGTCCAGCAACGTATTCTACTTCTTCTTTTTTATAGTACTTAAATAAGTCTCTGGCAATAGGAGCCGTAGACTTATCATTAGGATCGTTGTAGTATTGTGCAAAGAATTGTGTTATCTCACCAGTAGCATCGTATATTGCACGTTTCTTTGCAAGTACTGTGGGGTTAAATCCAAAGTACTTACCGTCTTTTCTTTGTTGTCGAGGCCATAAAAACTCACCGTCTATTTCGACATTATCCATCATCACAGTAAACATGGGTACTTCTGTTACTGTAATCTCACCACTTTCATCTTCTTCTGGATCATCATAAGCCATATCCATCATAATTTGATATGCATCTTTAGGATGGTAACGTGTGCCTACAACAAGCATAGAACTGTCTGCACTCATAATAGACGAGGCTTGAGCAGCCCATGAGTTTACATCTCGCCTACCTGTTTCTGTATTATTCTCTGGGACAACTATGTCATCTAGTATAAGTCGTTTACAATGTTTACCAGTAATTGTCTTTTCCAATCCACAAGTCATTAAAGTTGAATCAACCACCCCTTCTGTTTTGCGATAGGGATGGTCTACGACTATGTATGTTTTATTCCATGCTTCCCTTCTTCCTTCTTCTACAGTCAGAAGGTCAGGAAAGTATCTTTTTGTTATTTTATTATCTAGTATCGTTTTTATAAACCTCAATTGCTCTTCTGCTTTCTCAGCCGTTGCACTAGCATAAATAATGGTTGTAGAAGGATCACGAACTATTTCCCAAGCAGCGTAAAAAGCAGCATGCCTAGACTTCCCATGATCACGAGGCCAAAGCAATAGGCGATTATCATTTTGATACTCTTGCGCCCACCTACACATCTCGATATGGCAGTGAGCCATGAGTTGATAGGGGGCAACCAGCTTAATAAATGCTTCCAAATTATTGACAGCAGCAGATCTAATTTCTTGCTGTATTTTAGTAAGATTCTTGCTATTGTATAGCAGATTGGCATCTATCCACCTCATCTGTAGTTACTACTTTCTGGCTCTTTTCCTTTGTCTTCTTTTACCGCCCCCAAATAGATCTAAACCTTCTCCTGTAGGTTTGGCTGTTACATTAGGTATAAAGTCCATCTCCCCATGTCTATTTGGGTCTTTACTTGGAACAGTTTTACTACTAGAAAAGGTGACTCCTAAGAAGTTGGAAACTTTTTGGTCAAATGATGTTGGTTTAGGTTCTTTTGCTTTTGTTTCATTCCATTCTTTTAGCATTTTTTCGCCACCAGTGCCTCCTGTAATACCTGACTTTGGCCCTTCTTTTCTAAATTTAGATTGAGTAGCAGAAATTGTTTGTGCTGTTGGCTTTGGCCTATTTTCCCATTCTGTGCTTTCCCATTTAGAAGTATGAGTACCTGTACCATTTTTGTTAAGTTTTGATGGAGCTTTGGGTAGCTTTGCTATTGTTACACCGGAAAATTCATCTGCATGTCTGCTTATAGCATCAACTGTAGGTTTACTTTTTACTATATTTTTACCCACTCTATTCTTTTGCCCTTTGTTTTGTCCTTCATCTAAACCGGGGCCACTTACAGTGCGATTATCTTGTACTTTAGTCAAGTCTATGCTTACTTTTTGTACCCCTTTGTTTTTCTTAGTAGATGCAACTGCCATATCATTGAATGTAAAACCGGGACTTTTAGGTGGAAGTTTAGCTTGTTTTCGTAATTTTCTTTTAAGTATTTTCCCAGCGTCTCCTGATAGTACATTTTTAACTTTATGTACTATTTTTTTTGCCTCTTTAAGGTACGATGAATTGTTAGGTGTGTAGTCCATCCTTCCTTGTTTCTTGTTACTTTTAGACATAAAATTAGGCGGTGCTGGTATCTCGTTGGTGTGCTTTTTATTATAATGCATTATTTTGTCTCCACTAATTTTAAGCCAGTAATATTGGCTATTCTTGCAATATCGTCTTCTACTTCATCATCAATACTGGCTTGTATCTTAGCCTGACGTTGTACTTCTGCTTTACTAGGTGCGCCTACTTTTCTAGGTCTATACCTGCCTTCAGCAATCCACTTAGCTGCTGCCGTACCTTTAGGGTCTACAGCTTGGATACACATGTTGGATATAGCTTCTGAACGTAATTTAATTTCTACTTCTGCTAACCATTCAATAAGGATAACATCTCTAAACTCTTTCCACTCTTTCTTAAACCTCTGCCACTCTTCCCACGAACCAACAAGATCAATAGCAGCCCTATACTCTGTTGGGTCTGCTATAGCTACAAAGCGTTTACGCCAATTCTGTAAGTCTTTCTTCCCTTCTGGGTCGTACTGTTTAAAAAGCTTACGTGTTGGTCTGCGTGTGAGGTTAGACATAAAAAGTGTTATCTCTACGGTATACGTTACCTGCTGACATTGTAGATTTTTTTCTCGGTGCTGGGCTTATAGCTAATGATGTTGAGTTTGGGGTAGTAGGTAGTGCTGTTCTTTTTATTGCTGCGGGTTTAAAAGCCTCGCTAGGTGCGCCTTCTCCTGTATTCACTGGTGATGTAGTCTGTTTACCCCCATACCCTTTAGAGTATGCCCCTGCTCTCATAGCCCCTATAGCAGTACCAACAAAGGGAATAGGTATAGCTGCTTGCCCCCATGCCATTGCTTTTTCCCCTATTGATGATCTTTTAGATCGGGGGTTTAGGGCTATATCAGAAGCAACTTCGGGAGGTAGGCTAGATCTATTAGCAAGAGGGTTAGCTACGTCATTAATAGCAGTATTGAATTGTACCTGACTAAACTCACCATATTTCTGTTCTTCTTCTGCTGCTTCTTTATTTTTAGTCTCACCAGTAAAAAAAGATCCTATTTTATCAAATGGGGTATCCCACCCTATGTCTAGGTGGTCGTACTGCTGTGCTGCTGCACCTTTTAATGCACTTCCTCTAGCTTGAGTGTTCATTGCGTCTATAGCAGGTGATAGTTGTGTTGTAATATTTTTTGTTGAAGCTACTGATAATGGGTTAGTTATTACACCATTTTTAGATTTCAGATCTGTTCCGTTAGCTTTGGTTTTGTTATTGAATAACGCATTCTTCTTTTCTATATTTCTGTCAAGAATTAAAGGTTGTTTCTCTTCATAAGTTAAATTAGGATTATTTTCAATCCTTCCTTGGTAGCCCTGATCACCCCCAGCAGCAGGGGATCCTCTGCCACTACCACCAGCACCAGTATACCCACCTTCTCCTTCCCAACTTCCATAAGCCACCATTATGCTTTCCTCTTATGATTTTTATTGTTATCCCTGCTTCTATTCTTCTTGTGGGATATAATACGTGTACCACCTTTGTGGTGATCTACTTCGGGTTTACGTCCCGGATTTCCTGCACCACCTTTAGTTTTAGTGACTTTTCCTTTTCTAATAGCATCTCTTCTGGCTTTGTTCCTAGCCACACGCTTCTTCTTCTGATGAGGCTTTTGGTTCTTCTTGCGTTGCCGGATAGTTTCCTTAGACGCATTCTCTTTATACTCACCCTTCTTAGCCATTATACTTCTCTAGTTACCAAAAAAACCCATCTTTGTTACTCCAACTTTCATATTATTGATTTTGTTTTTTTGTTCTCGGACGGAGGCAATAGCTTCATTTGCTTCGGGAGTTGCAGGATTATTCCAAGATCCTACGGTACTGTCAAAAATATCCTGCTCTCGTATCTCGGGCATGGGGTTTCTAGGTGTACCGTCAACCCATCTGTTTCCTGGTTGTCCATATTCATTAACGTATTTAACGTATAGCTTTTTATCTTTCCTGCTTAGACTAGTAGGAAACCAGCCTTCTGGGGCGTTGTGAACATTAGGATCGGTACTAATTTTTTTACTTGAATCTACAAAGCCACTTGTTTTAGCTTCTACCCCAGAACTGTTTGGGTTCATTAAATTTATAATAGGTGTATCTGGGCTTGCGTTTTTAAGTCTCCTCATAAATACTTTAGATGCATTTTCATCACTAACTTTGGTTTTAGCTTCTTTCATCGTTTTAGTGTTGACACCTAACCCCCATAAACCTTTATGAGTGTCCCCCCCTCCCCAGAGATTTTTCTTTTTCTTTAAAGTTGCGAGTCTTGCTGAAGCTGTATGTTTACCCATTTATAGTACTCCTATGCGCCATACAATATGATGCCAACATAGCTGCCACCAGAAAGTTCTTTAACGTCTACAAGATGTAACGCTTTAGCGTCATCAATAGTTTCAAGTTTTGTTTCCATAGCTGCAAGGACTTCTATAAGTGATCCTACGGCTGTTTGGTAATCTACTACGGCAAAGTTAGCCATTTGTTAATCTCCTATTTCTTTTTCTTTTTAGATTTCTTTTTTTTCTTATCGTCTTTTTTCTTTTTCTTTGGCCTACCTACTTGTTTGCCGTAAGTTCCTTTCCCATAAGGCATTGGCTTACTTCTCCTATTCCATATCTATTGTTGGCTTGCCCCACCCATTTTTATTTAAAGCGGGAGTTTTTCTTTTATG
>TARA_R110000751_G_scaffold24143_3_pt1 | contig 24784 bp, 26 predicted proteins | sample TARA_R110000751 | Tara Oceans TARA_R110000751 (sample SAMEA4398001) | marine metagenome | biome: Polar Biome; feature: [MES] marine water layer (ENVO:01000295) within the mesopelagic zone...; material: water (ENVO:00002006), including particulate matter (ENVO:01000060) such as...... | reverse complement strand
ACAATAAGGGTCATGGCCCACCCTGCAAGAGGCGGGCCGCAATTGGTTAGGAGCGTCGGCGCCTATTTTTCGTCCTCAGTATCGCGGCGTTCAAACACCTTGTCGACAATGCCGAACTCGACAGCTTCTTCCGCCGTCAGAAACGTATCCCGGTCGAGTTTACGCTCGATCACGTCATATTCCTGACCGGTATGCTTGACGTAGATATTGTTGAGGCGCCGTTTCAGGTCGATAATATCCTGCGCGTGACGCTCGATATCTGTAGCAACGCCTGAATATCCGCCCGATGGCTGGTGCAGCATCACACGGGCATTTGGCAGGCACGTGCGCATGTCATGCTCGCCCGCAGCCAGCAGCAGAGAGCCCATGCTGGCCGCCTGGCCGAAGCAGACTGTCGAAATCGGGCAGCGGATATATTGCATTGTATCATAGATCGCGAGGCCCGACGTGACGTAGCCGCCGGGGCTGTTGATATACATCGCGATGTCTTTTTTCGGGTTCTCGGACTCGAGAAACAGCAGCTGCGACGTAATCAGCGCGGCCATGCTGTCGTCAATTCCGCCGGTGACGAAAATGATTCGCTCTTTCAGAAGGCGCGAAAAGATATCAAACGCCCGCTCCCCCCGGCTGGTCTGTTCCACCACCATTGGAACAAGGTTGAGGGCAGTCTGGTACGAACTCGTCATGAAATCAGGCCTCAGGGCTGGCTGTCAGGAATCTCTATTCTGCCAGAACTGGCAGAATGACTTATATTTGTCCACGCGCGACTGACCGCAAGGGGCTTTGGGCTGTGGAATGCGCGCTTCAGCGCCAGGGCCATTCCGAACCGCCGCTTGGCAAGGGTGATGACGGGTCCCTCATGAACGCAAGATAGTCGGCCTGAACGGTTTCGGCCTGCAGGTCTCGCAAGAGCATGTGATAGCCGTTCGGATAATACACGGTGCGAACACCGTCCGGCAGGCTTTTAGCTGTCCGTTTCACGCCTGCTGGCGGTATCACGAGGTCGTTTGCGCCATAAGACACCAATGTGGGCAAGCCGGCCGGCAGTCGCCCGGCCCGCTCGTGGGCTGTCTCCATCAGGCTGACAACGCCATACACCTGGTCGATCCGGTTGAAAGGCATCATCAGGGGATCAGACCATGTCCGCTGCAACATTTCGAGATTGTCCGACGGTTCGATCTTCACCAGCCGGCGTGGCGGTCTCACGATCCAGCCCGGGCGCGTGCGTGTCGAGGCCCAGAGGCTCGCCTTGTAGAGGGGATTCATCGCCCCCCAGCCTCGCAGGCCCGGCCCTGATGCGATAAGCCTGTCGGCTGCCGGAGGACGGTCCGATCCGAACGCGCTCATGGCGACAGAGCCCCCCATCGATATGCCCACCACGGTTATCACTGCCCTGGGGTGCCTCGCCCGTGCAACCCTCACGGCCGTGCGCAGGTCCTCCCTCATCAATTCTTCCTCGGGCCAAATCCCGCGGCCCGGCGACCGGCCAAACCCGCGCTGGTCGTAGGCATAGGTCGTCACGCCATTTTCGGCCCAGTAAGGCGCCGCCATATGGAAGGCGTTCGCATAATCGTTCATGCCATGGACGCCGACGACGACAAGTTCCGGAGCCGCGACACCCTTGGCTGGCCAGACCGTGAGGCCCAGTCTCGCGCCATCGTCAGCAACGAACACATGATTGTCGGGATCGAAGTGCGGCGTGACCGGTGCTGACATCAGGAAGGCCCCCTGGGTTAAGGGATGGGTGCAACTGGTGACGGCGAATGCCGCGATCAGGAGTGTCAGGAGTCCAAGGCATCCCGCACGGCGCGCCGCAATTCCGGCAGCACGTCGGCATCGAACCAGGGATTTCGCTTTAGCCATCCGGTATTTCTCCAACTCGGGTGCGGTATAGTGAACGTTCGCTCACTTGTAAAGGCCTGCCAGTTCCGGACCGTTTCGGTCAGCGACTTCCCGGCTCGTTTGCCGAGATGCCATTTCTGCGCATAGCCTCCGACGAGAATGCTCACCTTGAGGTCGGGCAATTGCGCCAGCAGGTCCGCCCGCCACGTTTCCGCACAGCGCTTCATCGGCGGCAGGTCGCCGCCCTTGTCATCATTGCCCGGAAAGCAGAACCCCATCGGCACGATAGCCACTCGCGACGAATCGTAAAACTCGGCCTCGGTCACTCCCATCCAGTCGCGCAAGCGAACACCGGAGGGATCGTTGAAGGGAGTGCCAGTCACATCCGCCAGGTTTCCCGGGGCTTGTCCGGCCACCAGTATTCTCGCGCCGCCGCTCACCTGCAGCACAGGGTTCGGCGCGCGGGGCATCTCATGTTCACACAGTCGGCAAGCCCGGATCTGTTCGAGATATGATTTGAGATTGTCCGTCATGTAGACATATTTGAGTATGGATGCGGCGCAGGAAAGGCTTTGGTCCCATGGCTAACGAAATTGTCAGGAAGATAGAGCCGCGCGCGCGTGACCTTGGCGGTGGTTTCCGGGTCCGGCGCGTGCTGCCACACCACGCGCACAAGATGGTCGGACCTTTTATTTTCTTCGACCATTTCGGTCCGGTGAAGTATGCGCCGGGCGACGGGTTTGACGTGCGTCCACATCCTCATATCGGCCTCGCCACCGTGACCTACCTGTTCGAAGGCGCCATCCGCCATCAGGACAGCCTCGGGACAGATCTCGTCATCCGACCGGGCGCCGTAAACTGGATGACCGCCGGCCACGGCATCGTCCATTCCGAACGCACACCACAGCCAGAGCGTGAGGCCGGCCAGAGCATGCACGGCCTGCAGACCTGGGTCGCCCTGCCGGTCAGCCACGAGGCGATCGCGCCGTCTTTCGTCCATCACGCCGCTGACACGCTGCCTGTGTTCAAGCAGAACGGTGCTGATATCCGGGTCCTTGCAGGCGATGCCTGGGGCCACCACTCACCCGTCGAATTTCCATGGCCGATTCTTTATGCCGCGATTGAAACGCCAGATGGCGCCAGCCTGACGCTGCCTGCGAACCTCGCGGAGGAGCGCGCGCTCTATCTGGTTTCAGGTGGCGTCCGCGTCGATGGTGCGCTTGTCGAAGAAGGGGTCATGCTCGTCCTCATGCCGGGGAATGACATCCAGGTGAAATTCCTGCCGGGAACGAAGGCCGTGGTCTGCGGCGGTGCACCGATGGACGGCCCCCGAAAGATCGACTGGAATTTTGTCGCATCCGATGGGGATATGATCGAACAGGCCAAACAGGACTGGAATGAATCCACGCAGTCACACGGCACAGACCGGTTCCCGCTGGTGCCGGGTGACGAGACAGAATGGATCCCCCTGCCCTGAAATCGCCGCATTTGATTGACACGCCCGCCTCAGGCGAATTCCGGGAAGGGCGTTCGCCATACACAAGACAATCAAGTCTCAGAGAGGGTGAATCCATGAACATCAAACTTATCGCCGGTGCTGTTGCATCGATGGCTATGCTTTCCGCTTGCGCAACACCGACCGTTGCAGAATCCGAAACCGCTGCAAGCCTCGACGCCGCTTCGGCAGACGTTTCCGCCGAAACCGCAGCCGAGGCAGCTGTCGAGACAGAAGCCGCAGCCCCCGCCGCTGAAGCTGCCGTCGAAGCTGCCGCTGAAGCAGAAGTCGCCGCTGACCTTGCCGCCACCACCGATGACGCAGGCGTCGCCGAGGCCGCCGCGGATGCTGCAGAAGAATCTGCCGATGTTGCTGCCGACGCCGCCGCAGACGCAACCGCAACTGTTGCAGAAGAAGCCGCCGACGCTGCCGATGCTGCCGATGCTGAAGCTGACACTGCTGCCGAGGAAGCCGACGCTGCCGCTGAAGCTGCCCAGTAACACGTATCAAATCGTATGACCGCAGAAGGCGGGTTCCGGAAACGGAGCCCGCCTTTTTGCTGGGCGCCATAAACCGACTGCGTCTTGAAGCCGAACGCTCCGCATGCCAGACCCTGTTCCAAATTCGACAAGACGCCCATTGGAGGGGCAGACATCCATGAAACATCTCGCACTCGCCGTGTCGCTTATCGCGCTGGCCGCATGCGGTGGCCCGAAGCAGGACGCACCTGTCGAAGCCCCCGTCGCCGAAACACCGCCAGCCGAAACGCTGCTTCTTCCGCTCCCGACTGATACGACCGCGGATATCAACGCCGGCGATCTGGCCAAGCGCGTCAAAGCGCTGGCTGACGACACGTTCGAAGGTCGCGGTCCCGGTACGCCAGTTGGCGAAGCCGCTGCTGCCTGGATCGGCGCCGAGATGGCCCGCATCGGGCTCCAGCCCGGCGGCGATAACGGCACCTATTTCCAGAAGGTCGCCATGGTCAACCAGGCCATCGACCCGGAACAGTCCTTCCTCACCTTCACCGCGCCTGACGGCACGGAAATGCCGACCGTCCTCAAGGAGGACGCGGTGATCTGGACCAAGCACCAGGAAACGAACACGATTTCCTTCGAGCCGTCCGACGTCGTGTTCGTCGGCTATGGAGTCGACGCACCGGAATACCAGTGGAACGACTATGGCGACCAGGATTACACGGGAAAGACCGTTGTCATCCTCGTCAATGATCCCGGTTTTGCCACCGGCGACCCGGACCTCTTCAAGGGCAAGGCCATGACCTATTATGGCCGCTGGACCTACAAGTATGAAGAAGCCGCCCGCAAAGGCGCCACCGCCGCGATCATCGTGCACGAAACCGAACCGGCCTCCTATGGTTGGGACGTGGTCAAGAACTCCTGGTCCGGCGCCCAGTCGGACCTCGTCCGCAGCAATGGCGGCGCTGACCGCGCGCTGATGGAAGGCTGGGTCACACGCGACATGGCTGAGAAACTGTTCGCCTCGGCCGACCTCAACTTCGAAGAGATGAAGACGGCCGCCAAGACACGTGGCTTCCAGCCGGTCAGCCTGACCGGCCTCAAGGCCACGGGTGAACTCGTCCAGACCATCGACCAGGTCGACAGCCGGAACGTCATCGGCGTCCTGCCGGGCACGACCGCGCCGGACGAGTACATGCTCTACACCGCACACTGGGATCACCTCGGCAAGAAGACGGGCAAGAAAACCGGCGCCCCCGGCGAAGACTTCTACAACGACGAGATCTTCAATGGTGCGGTCGACAATGCCACGGGCGCGGCGGCCCTGCTGGAACTGGCTGAAGCCTTTGCCGCCGAGCCGCATGACCGCTCGCTCCTGTTCGTTTCCGTGACACTGGAAGAGTCCGGCCTGCTCGGTTCGGAATTTTTCGCCGAGCATCCCACCGTGCCGCTCAACAAGATCGTGGCCGGCGTCAACATGGACGGCGCGCTGCCGGTTGGCCGCACGCATGACATGGTCGTGATCGGTTACGGCGCGTCGGAACTGGAAGACCGCCTTGCCGATATCCTGAAGGCCAATGACCGCGTCATCAAGCCGGATGCCAAGCCGGAAGCCGGTTACTTCTACCGCTCCGACCACATCTCGCTGGCCAAGCGCGGCGTGCCGATGCTCTATGCCGACGGTGGCGAAGACAAGCTTGAAGGCGGTGTTGCCGCCGGCAAGGCTGCGGCAGCGGCCTACACAGCCGAACGCTATCACAAGCCGATGGACGAATATTCGGACGACTGGGACCTCTCCGGTTTCACCGAAGACATCCAGGCCCTGTATGCTGTCGGGGAAGGCATCGCGGACTCGACCGACTGGCCGACCTGGTATGCCGGCAACGAGTTCGAAGCTGCCCGGAAGGATTCACTCGCGTCCGAGTAATTTCACTTCTTCTTGATCATAGTCCCGGATGGCCAGACCGGCTGTTCGGGACTATTTCATTCTGACCATCGAAGGCTGGCCCCATGCTCTCCTACCAACACGGCTATCACGCAGGAAACCGCGCGGACGTGCTCAAGCACGCCGTCCTTCACGCGCTGCTCGGCCACATCGCGAACGCCGGAAAGCCGGTCCTTTATGTCGAGACGCATTCGGGCCGCGGCCGCTACGACCTGACCGGCGAGCAGGCCCGCAAGGGCGGCGAAGCGGAGACAGGAATCCTGGCCCTGCACCGTGGCAAGCCGCCCCGTGCGCTGAAGCCATGGGTATCGCATGTCGAAGCCTGCGGCATGAAAAACTATCCGGGCTCCCCTGATCTTGCCCTTCAGCTTTTGCCGCCAACGGCGCGCATGGTGTTCTTTGAAAAGCATCCTGCCGAATACGCCGCATTGGAAGCTGCCGTCGGCAACGATCCCCGCGTCCAGGTCAAGCATTCCGACGGCTATTCCGGCGCGCTCAAACTGTCGCCCCGGGGCGGCGAACAGATGGTCTGCTTCGTTGACCCGAGCTATGAGACCAGCCGCGACATCGATGCTCTTGCTCTCTGGACACCCCGCGCCCTGAAACGCTGGCCGCAGGGCATCCTGATCCTCTGGCTGCCGCTCTTCCGCGACGGCCGCGAGGCCGAATTCGGCGAATACCTGTCCGGCCTGGACGATTGCATCATCGCCGGTGCCAGATGGCCGGTCGACGTCAATGATGAAAGCGCGCTCGAAGGCTCCGCCGTCGTTGCCTTCCGCGCACCCGCTGCTGCCAGTGACCCGAGCCATGCCATTGCCGCCGCGATCCAGTCCTGGTGGTCGTCGCCAGCAGCCAACGCATGACCCGCATCCTCCTGATCGGGGGAGGACACACGCACGTCGTGGCGCTAAGGCAGCTCGCCCGGTGCAAACCTGCCGGATTCGACATTCATCTCGTCAGCCCGGACCTCACGACATCATACAGCGGTTTGTTGCCCGGACACATTGCCGGACACTGGGCGCGCCACACCCTTGAAATACCCCTCCCACCCCTCTGCCGCACCGCTGGCGCCACCCTGCATTCCACCCGCGTCACCGCGCTGGACCCCGTGGCACAGACAGTCGGTCTCGCTAGCGGTGAGACGCTTTCCTTCGACTATGCGTCGCTGGATATCGGTGCGATTGCCGACGTCACAGGCCCGGAAAGCCTGCGAAAACGCGGCGTTCCCGTGAAACCGCTCGGGCCGTTTGCAGACCGCTGGTCTGACTTTGTCTCCCGCGTCGCGACCGGTGAACTTCCACCTCACGCCGCCGTTCTCGGCGCCGGAACAGCCGGCGTCGAACTGGCCCTGTCGATGAAATACCGGTTGGACAGACTGGGGCGTTCCGAACCTGTCCGCGTGGCATTGATTGAGCGCGGGACCAACCTGCTCCCGGGCGGCACCGCGTCAATGCGAACGCATCTCGAGCGCGAACTGAAACGGGCCGGCGTTGCAGTGGTCACTGGTGTGTCTGTTGTCGATGCTGACGAGACTGGCCTGCGCCTCACGCAATACGAGGATGTCCCGGCAGGCTTCGTGGCCCTCGCAACCGGCGCGCGCCCACACGCGTGGCTGGCCGGGACAGGGCTCAGACTACACGACGGATTCGTTTGCGTGGGTCCGACGCTTCAATCTCTCAGCCACCCCCACGTTTTCGCCTGCGGGGACACCGCCCACCTCGCATTTGATCCAAGGCCCAAGGCCGGCGTTTTCGCGGTACGCCAGGGAGCGGTGCTCGCAGATCAGATGATCAGGCTCGCCACCAACCAGCCGCTCGCCCATTACCACCCCCAGAAGGATTACCTGAAGCTTGTCAGTCTTGGTCGACGCCGCGCCATTGCGCAAAAATGGGGCATCACCCTGAACTTGCCGGGACTATGGGCTCTTAAGCGCCATATCGACCTGAAATTCATGGAAAATTCCTGATCAGCACAACTGATCGTAACTCAAGGTAGAGACGCCCGGCTGGACATGCCCGCCGAGCGTCGACCGGACTATTCTGTGATTTCTTCTTTGACGTCCTTGGCGACGTCCTGGACGACCTCACCGCCCGCTTCAACATCTTTGCCTACGCCTTCGACCGTGTTGCAGGCGGTGACGAACGGCACATAAGAAACGGCCATAAGGGCGATCAGAAACTTTTTCATGGAATGCTCTCCTTCTCGACTGAGCAATTCATGATGGGCATCTTATCGGAATCCAGCAAGTACTAGTTTCGCCTTGGCGGGCCTGTCTTGAAATGTTGCGGCGCGCGCAGCCGGTGCCGCCAAAACCAGTTCCCTTTTGCTTCGACTCCCTGCTAAAGGACGCGCATGAAAACCGCCGTCATTGTTTTTCCCGGATCCAACTGTGACCGGGACGCACAGGATGCCCTGGCCAAGGTCACGGGCAACGCTCCAGCCATGGTCTGGCACAAGGACGGGACGATCCCGCCCGATACCGACCTCGTCATGGTGCCGGGTGGCTTCTCCTACGGCGACTACCTGCGATGCGGCGCGATTGCCGGCAACTCACCGATCATCGAGCAATTGACCGCCCACGCCAAGCGCGGAGGCTACATTCTAGGTGTCTGCAACGGGTTCCAGATCCTCTGCGAAACGCGCCTCCTGCCCGGCGCCCTGATGCGGAACGCATCGCTCCACTTCGTCTGCAAGCCGCAACGCCTTTCCGTAGAAAGCGCCAATACCGCCTTCACCAGCGCCTATGCCGGGCGCGACATGGTGACATTCCCCATCGCCCACCACGATGGTAATTATTTCGCCGACGATTCGACACTTGACCGTCTCGAAGGCGAAGGCCGCGTGACATTCCGTTATGCGCGGGGCGAAAATCCGAATGGCGCCGCGCGCGACATCGCTGGCATCCTCAGCGAAAATGGCCGTGTGCTTGGCATGATGCCACACCCGGAACGCGCCGTTGGCGGAACCGAAGGCGGCCTTGATGGACTCGGCGTCTTTGAAAGCCTCGTCAACGCAGCCTGAGACCGCTGGTCACGCGCGCCTGTCGCAATTAAGACGACAGGCAGAATGACTAGAAAGCCACTAAACCCTCAGATAGCCCAGCGCCTGGCTCAAGCATCCATGCTCAGGGAGTCTGGAAAAGTGCCGGAGGCCATCGCCGCCTACCGTGCGGTTCTGGCCGATGCGCCAAACCTTCCCGATAGCTGGTACAATCTCGGCTGGCTGCTGCGGCGCGCCGGCGACCCGAGTGCCGCAATTGCCGCCTACGAACGGGCCCTCGCGCTCAATATCAGCGGGCCGGAAGAAGTGTTCCTCAACAAGGGCGTGATCTTTGCTGACGACCTGCTCGATCCGGCCAGGGCGCAGGAAGCTTATCGCGCCGCGCTGGCGATCAATCCCAGATATGGAAACGCTAGGTTCAATCTCGCCAACACGCTTGAAGACCTTGGTGACCGCGAAGGCGCGGCATCAGAATACCGTATGCTGCTCCAACAGGCACCGGGCGAACCGGAACCGCTTGCCCGCCTCGCCAATTTGTCGAAAATCAGTTCACCGGGCGATCCGCTGGTGGTGCAGCTTCAGTCTGCGCTGGCGCGCACTGAATTGCCCGCTTCTGCCCGGGCGAGTCTGGGATTCGCTCTCGGTCGCCTGCTCGATCAGGCCGGAGCCTATGACCACGCATTCGAGGCGTTCAAGGATGCGAATGCCCAAAGCCTCGCGTCACGCGACCCGAAGCAACCTGGCTACGATCCTGCGCGCCAGGATGCGCTGGTAGCTGCGCTCACCTCCCTGCCGGCTCCTGCGCCAATCGCTCCCGCAAGTGCTGGCTCGCTGTCGCCTGTATTTATCCTCGGCCAGTTCCGGTCCGGCTCGACTTTGCTCGAACAGGTCCTGTCCGCGCACAGCGCCGTCACAACGGGCGGAGAGCTTCCCCTGCTGGGCATGATCGCAGCCCGCGACCTGAGACCTTATCCGCAAAGCCTTGCCGACCTTACGACCGAACAGGCCGCCGCGCTCCACGACGCGTACCTCTCGGGCGTGGCGCTCCGCTTGCCCGGCGCCTCAGGCATCATCACCGACAAACGCCCCGACAATTTCTACCATATCGGCCTGATCCTGAGATTGTTTCCGGACGCGCGAATCCTGCACACTGTCCGGGATCCCCGCGACACGTGCCTGTCGAACTATTTCCTCCACCTGAGTCACGCCCAGCCTCACGCCATCGACCTGTCTCATCTTGGCCACCAGTACCGTGCCTACGAACGCCTGATGGCGCATTGGAAATCGATCGCGCCGGACAATATTCTGGATGTCGACTACGATGCGCTGGTGCGATCTCCCGAGCCTGAAATCCAGAAAGTCCTGGCCTTCCTGAACCTGCCGTTCGACGCTGCCTGCCTCGACTTTCACAACAGCCGCACGCCTGTTAAAACGGCCAGCGTTTGGCAAGTGCGCGAGCCGCTCTACCAGCAATCGTCCGGTCGCTGGCGGAACTATGAATCCCATCTTGAGCCGCTCCTGGAGGCCCTTAATGACTGACCGTGCCGCGCTGATCGCGAAACTCCCGAAAGCCGAACTCCACCTCCACATCGAAGGCAGTTTCGAACCGGAACTGATGATGGCGATTGCTGAGCGCAACAAGGTTACTGTGCCCTTCAATACTCTGGACGAGGCCCGGGCCGCGTACGCCTTTTCGAATCTTCAGGAATTCCTCGACATCTACTATCAGGGCATGGCCGTCCTACTTCATGAGCAGGATTTCTACGATCTCACCTGGGCCTATCTGGAGCGTGTCACAGCCGACAATGTACGCCATGTCGAAATCTTCTTCGACCCGCAGGCCCATACCGAACGCGGGGTTGCGTTCTCCACGGTGGCCAATGGAATACTGACCGCACTGGACGATGGCGAGAAGAAGCTCGGCATCACGTCTCACTTGATCATGAGCTTTCTCCGCCACCTCAGCGAGGAGGACGGATTTGCTCTCCTCGAAGCGTCCGCCCCTTACCATTCGCGCTTTATCGGCGTGGGCCTCGACAGTTCCGAAGTCGGCCACCCTCCGTCCAAGTTCGAACGGCTGTTTGCGAAATGCCGGGAACTCGGTTTCAAGCTCTGCCTCCATGCCGGAGAGGAAGGTCCGCCGGATTATGTCCGCGAAGCGCTCATCGACATCGGCGCCGACCGTATCGACCATGGCAACCGTTCGATGGAAGACGCCGGACTGGTCCAGGTGCTACGCGATACGCAAACGCCATTGACCAACTGCCCCCTGTCCAACCTGTCGCTCTGCGTGATCGACGATCTTCGCGACAGCCCGCTGAAGACCCAGTTGGAAGCGGGCCTGCTCGTGACTGTCAACTCGGATGATCCGGCCTATTTCGGCGGCTATATCAACCAGAACTATCGCGAGATTGCTGACGCACTCGACCTCAGTGACGATCAGCTCATCCAACTCGCCCGCAACAGCTTCACCGGCGCCTTTCTCAGCGATGCCGACAAGGCCCGCCACCTGTCGGAAATCGACAAGGCGCTGGGAATCTGACAGCACTGCTCGGCAAACGAAAAAGCCGAGGAAACGCCCATGTTGAAGAAGCTCTTGATCGGCGCTGCCGCGCTCGTCCTGTCATCCTGTGCCAAGGATGCGCCGAAGGTTGACGAAACACCCGTCACAGAACCGGCAGCGGCGGAAACCCCCGATTTTGAACACAATGATTATGCCGACATGGCAAACTGGTTGTGCCACCCGGACAAGACCGATGATGCTTGCGCCGTTGACCTGACCGCGACGGCCATCTCTGCCGACGGCACGACCTCGATCATCCCTTTCACACCCGCTGTCGAGCCCGCATTCGACTGTTTTTACATCTATCCCACCGTCTCATTTGACCCGACGCCCAACAGCGACATGACCCCGGGACCAGAAGAGCTGAATGTCGTGGCCAACCAGTTCGCACGCTATGGCGAAAGCTGCCGCCTTTTCGCGCCAATCTACCGTCAGCGCACCCTGCTGGAACTACGCACCCAGATGATGACGGGCCAGTCCACCGCCAATGCAGAGATGCGTTATGCCGATGTGATCGACAGCTGGAACAACTACATTAAGAGCCAAAATACTGGACGCGGCGTGGTCCTGATCGGTCATTCACAGGGCGCCGGCATGATCTATGACATGCTGGATACCGACATCATCGGATCACCAGACCAGGCGAAACTGATTGCCGTACACGCCATCGGGTTTCCAACCACGCTCGACCCGGTTACTGGCAAGGCCGCTGGCCTGCCGGTCTGCAAATCGGGCAGCGAAACAGGCTGCCTCGTAAGCTTCGAGAGCTTCCGCGCGACCAATGCGCCACCAGTCGCTTCCAGGTTCGGGCTTGCGGATGGTGATCGCCGCGCCGTCTGCAACAATCCCGCCGCGCTCACGGGCAACGGCTCTGCCTTAAATGCCTACATGCCGCGCCAAAGTCTTGGACGGACCGAACCGAATGACTATGGCGTGACCGTCGATACGCCCTTCGTATTGCTGCCGGGCCTTCTGACCGCCACGTGCGAAACCAATGACACGCACGACTGGCTGTCCATTGCGATCAATGCAGATCCGGCAGACCCGCGCGCAGATGACATTCCCGGCGACGTGGTCATCAACGGCGAAGTCCTGGCTGACTGGGGCCTGCATCTGGTCGACGTGAACCTTGCGATGGGCAATCTCGTCGAACTGGCGAAAACCGAAGGTGCTGCGTGGCAGGCGGCCCAAACGCCCGAGTGAGCACAATCAGGCTGGCGACTCGGGCACTTTGCGGTTAAAGCGCCCGCATGCCTGATACATCTGCGATACTCGCCCACCTGACCACCACTCAGACCGCCAAAGAAGGCGTCGAACACGGCATCAAGGCCGATGAATGGGAAAGGCTGGTCACCCGCCTTGGCCGCCAGCCCAACCTGGTCGAGCTCGGCATCTATTCGGTGATGTGGTCCGAGCATTGCTCGTACAAGTCATCGCGGCGCCACCTGTCGAAATTCCCGACCAAGAATGCCCGCGTTATCCAGGGCCCCGGCGAGAATGCCGGCGTGATCGACATCGGCGACGGCCAGGCCGCCATCTTCAAAATGGAGAGCCACAACCACCCGTCCTATATCGAACCTTATCAAGGCGCGGCCACCGGCGTCGGCGGCATCCTGCGCGACGTATTCACCATGGGCGCGCGGCCGATCGCGCTGGTCAACGCCCTGCGCTTCGGCGACCCAAGCCATCCGAAGACCCGCAGCCTCGTGGCCGGCGTCGTGGCGGGCATCGGCGGCTACGGCAATTGCGTTGGCGTGCCCACAGTTGCCGGCGAGACGCAGTTCGACGCCGGGTACAATGGCAACATCCTCGTCAACGCCATGGCGGTCGGCCTCGCCGACCAGGACAAGATTTTCTATGCGCGCGGCGCGACGCCCGGCAACCCGATCTTCTATGTCGGCTCCAAGACCGGGCGCGATGGCATCCACGGCGCAACCATGGCCTCGGCCGAATTCTCCGAAGGCGACGAAGAGAAGCGCCCGACCGTCCAGGTTGGCGACCCGTTCACCGAGAAGCTGCTCATCGAAGCCTGCCTCGAACTGATGGCAACGGACGCTATCCAGGCCATCCAGGACATGGGGGCAGCCGGCCTTACGTCGTCATCTGTTGAAATGGCGGCCAGCGGCGGCGCTAATGGCGAAGGTATCGGCGTGGTTATGGACCTCGACAAGGTACCCCAGCGGGAAGACGGCATGACCGCTTATGAGATCATGCTGTCGGAAAGCCAGGAGCGCATGCTCATCGTGCTCTATCCGGACAAGATCGACATGGCGAAAGCCATCTTCGACAAATACGATCTCTCCGCCGAAGTCATCGGTGAAACGACCGATACAGGCCACCTCGTCCTCACGCAGTTCGGTGAGGTTGTTTGCGACATTCCTGTCGCACCGCTTGCCGAAGACGCCCCCAATTATGACCGTCCATGGGTGGAGCCACCCAAGCGCGCGACGCTCGACATATCCAAATTCCCTGAGCCTGAAGACTATGGCGACGTGCTACTCAAGCTGATGTCCTGTCCGGACATGGCGTCCAAGCGCTGGATCTGGGAACAGTATGACCGCCATGTGATGAACGACACGGTCGATAGTTCGCAAAGCATGGGCAATGCCGCCATCGTCCGCATCCATGGCACGAACAAGGCGCTTGCCATCTGTTCCGACTGCAACCCGCACTATGTCGCTGCCGATCCCTATGAGGGCGGCAAGCAGGCGGTCGCCGAAGCCTATCGCAACCTCTCTTCGGTTGGCGCAACGCCCATTGCCATCACCGACAACCTCAATTTCGGCAACCCCGAAAAGCCCGCCACGATGGGCTATATCGTCAAGGCCATCGAAGGCATGGCCGAAGCCTGCCGCGTGCTCGACTTCCCCGTCGTTTCAGGCAACGTCTCGCTCTATAACGAGACCGACGGTGTTGCCATCCCGCCCACGCCCGTCGTCGGCGGCGTCGGCCTGATCGAGGACTTGAGCAAGATTGCAACGCTCAAGGGCGCACAACAAGACGATGTGCTGATCTTCGTCGGAGACACGACAGGTCAATTCGGCGCCTCGCTTTTTGCGCGCGAATGGCTCGGCCTGAAGGGAGAAGATCTTGGTTCCCCGCCCCCTATCGACCTCGAAATCGAGAAGAAGCATGCGGCCTTTGTTCGGCAGCTCATTCACGATGGGCTGGTCCATGCCGTCCACGATATCAGCGATGGTGGAATCGCTTGTGCCGCCGCCGAGTTGGCGCTGGCGAGTGGCATTGGGATGACTGTTTCAATCGACAACATAGGCCCAGCCAAGCCCGCCGCACTGAACCTGTTCTGCGAAGCCTCGGCGCGTTACCTGATCGCCGTTCCGCAGTCATCGCAGTCCGAAATCGTGCGGAGAGGCAATGAATTTTCGATCAATGCGGGATGGTGCGGACGCGTCAATGGGGATCATCTCGTCTTTGTTGAAGAACCCACCAAGGCACGAAAAGTGGCTGAACTGTCCCTCTCTCATCTCCGCGAAGCGCACGAAGGTTGGCTGCCAGCCTATATGAGTGAAGTCGACTAGTCGGCGGCTTCGCCTTCTATCGACTCCAGCTTCGCGTCAGCGGCCAGTGCCGCCATCACGAGTGTGTCGCCCGCTCGGGCGAAGAAGTCCGGCGTGATCTCTGAATAGTCATCCGACGGATGGTGATAACCGGGGTGATCCTCCACACCGAAATACAGGAACGGAATTCCGGCTTCGTGGAACGGCTCATGATCGGACAGAAGGGTCCAGTCGTCGGCCTCGCCCAAGACAGGATCATCGTGCCCCATCAGGACCCCGACCGGCGCATCCGCCGCAACCGTTTCCACCAGCGGCTTCAGACCAGGCGTGTGAAAAGTACCCGCGATATAGATTTCACCTGCAGGCGACCGACTGACCATGTCGTAATTGATGTTCAGCGCGATCCGCTCCAGCGCCACCGGCGGAGAGGCAACAAAGGCACGCGACCCGAGATGGCCAATCTCCTCGGCATCGACCACCGCGAAAATCATGTCGTGCTTGGGTGCGTTCAGCGTGAAATACTGGGCCACGGCAATCAGGGCCGCGACGCCGGAGGCATTATCATCGGCGCCATTGTAGATATCACCCTCGACGATCCCGAGATGGTCATAATGTGCCGTGATCACGATGGCCGGACCATCGCCCGGCGTGTGTCCGGCGATCCACCCGACGACGTTCACACCGGAAACAGGTGCCCCGCCCTGCTCTTCAGACGCTGCTGTGAATGGCTGGAAATACGTGTCGCCAAACTGTCTCAGCCCCAGCGTCTCGAACCGCTTCTGGATGAAGTCCCGCGCCGCCTCATTACCGCGCGAGCCGGTCGCTCGCCCTTCTAGGGCATCGCTGGACAGGGTCTCCGTCAAACGCAACATGGCGCCTGCATCAATATAACGGGCATTATACTGTACGAGGCTCGGTTCAGCATCGTTCCTGTCGAGCGACAGTAAAATGCCGCCAATCACAACCGCCACAAGTCCCAGAATCGCCGCCAGGCCCCACGCTTTCCCGCTTTTCATCGCTGTATCCACTCTGCCAGAAACCTTGACCCTTCAGGGGCCCGCGTCCATGTGCCTAGCTGAATTGAGGACACGCTGCCATGGCCATGACCCGCGACACCCTGCTCGGCTACCTGACCGACGCTTTCCCCGACGCCGAGATCACGCTCACCGACCTCGCCGGTGACGACAATCATTGGCAGGCCGAGATCGTCAGCCCGCAATTTGCAGGTCTAGCCCGTGTGAAGCAGCACCAGCTGGTCTATGCGGCGCTGAAGGGAACGATGGGCGGCGAACTGCACGCCCTCGCCCTCAAGACAAAAGCACCCTGACGCCTCAACCAGGGACCAGGAAGTCCCGTTTTCCCAGCACGACGCCTTGGTGGCGCAGCAAGCCATACGTCATCGTCGCGTGGAAAATCAGGTTCGGCAGTACGAAGGACGTCAGGTACTGGCGGCCCTGCATGGGCACAGTCTGCGGACCGAGCGGAATCTGCAACGTCTCGAGTTCGTTCGCATTGATCTTGGCATCGTCCGTCGAATTGACGAACGCCATCGTCGCGTCGCAACGGGCCATCAGTTCCGGAAAAGTCGTTTCCGTGTCAGGGAAGCTCGGCATGTCGAGGCCGGCAAGTCGAGCGGCGCCACGGGCAGCATTGTCACAGGCGATCTGCACCTGCCGGCTCAGCGGCAGCATGTCAGGATAGAGGCGCGCCGCCAGCATGACGGAATCTTCGACTCCCAGGGCGCGGGCGTGGTCTTCGCCTTTTTTGAGTGTGCTCCGGGTCGAACCAAGTATCTGATTGACGGACGTCTTGAGAACATAGGACAGGGTATCGGTCATAGGATTTCAGCTCCATTTTCTGCGCAGACACTAGCGCCTGAACACTGAAAGAAACAATCATTCTTTTGTCGGTTGTCGCGATTGACGGCATTGCGTCAATCCTGTCACTTCGGGCAAATCTCACCAAGGGAGTCCCATTTCACCATGCGTTTTTCACTCGCAACCAGCGCAATCGCGCTAACAATTGCCGTCGCCAGTTGTGCGGCACCTAAAGAAACCCTCGCAGAAACAACACCCGTCACCACCGAAACGGTTGCTGAAGACACCACAATCGCCGACGCAACGGCCTTTATGGCGCGCGCCGAATCGGAACTGTCGGACATGTCCGACGAAGCCAGCATCATTTTCTGGAACCAGGCGACCAACATCACCGACGAAACAAACGCCGCGGCCGCCGAAGTTGGCGCGCGTTACACGAAACTGGCCGTGTCGCTGGCGAACGAATCCAAGAAATTCAATCTCGCCGACCTGCCCCCGGAACTGGCCCGCAAGATGACCCGCCTGCGCGCCGGCATCACAATCCCTGCCCCCTCCACGGAAGGCGCCGCCGAGGAACTCTCAGCAATCACGACAGATCTCGAAGCCAAGTACGGAACCGGCACCTTCAACTACAAGGGCAAGGACCTGACACTGGACGAACTGTCGACAATCATCGAGACATCCCGCGATCCGGAAGAGCTGAAGGCTGTCTGGGAAGGCTGGCGCACGGTCTCCCCGCCGATGAAGGACGAATATGCCCGTATGGTGGAAATCGCCAATGAAGGCGCCCGGGAACTCGGCTATCCGAGCCTCGACCAGATGTGGCTCTCCAATTACGACATGCCGCCCGAGGAGATGGAGGCAGAGGTCGACCGTCTCTGGGGACAGGTCGAGCCGCTCTACAAGGAACTCCACTGCTATGCCCGCAACAGGCTCAACGCCCAGTATGGCGATGACATCCAGCCCAAGACCGGTCCCATCCGCGCCGACCTGCTCGGTAATATGTGGGCGCAGGACTGGTCGGGCATCTATGATGTCGTAAAGACCGACACGCCGGGGCCGAGCTATAATCTCACCGCGCGCCTCGTCGAAAAAGGTTATGACCCGCTCAAGATGGTCAAGACCGGCGAAGGTTTCTTCACATCGCTCGGGCTCGCGCCACTGCCGGCCACGTTCTGGGAACGCTCCATGATCACCCGTCCGGAAGGACGCGAAGTCGTCTGCCACGCATCGGCCTGGGATCTCGACAACAAGGAAGATGTTCGCATCAAGATGTGCACCGAAGTCAACGAGGAAGACTTCGACACGGTCCACCACGAACTCGGGCACAATTTCTACCAGCGCGCCTACAAGGATCAGGACTTCATCTACAAAGACGGAGCCCATGACGGCTTCCACGAAGCCATTGGCGATTTCATCGGCCTGTCGATCACCCCGGAATACCTCAAGCAGATCGGCTTGATCGATGAGAGCGAGATGCCGCCGGCGGATGCTGACACGGCACTCCTTCTCAACGTCGCGCTCAAGAAGGTCGCCTTCCTGCCCTTCGCGCTCACAGTCGACGGCTGGCGCTGGGACGTCCTGTCCGGCAAGACGGCACCGGAAGACTATAATGAAGCCTGGTGGGCCAAACGGCTCGAACTGCAGGGCATCGTGCCCCCCGGCGAACGCCCCGCCGACGCATTCGACCCGGGCGCAAAATACCACATCCCGGGAAACACGCCTTACCTGCGCTACTTCCTGTCCTACGTGATGCAGTTCCAGTTCCACAAAGCCGCTTGCGAGCAGGCTGGTTGGGAAGGCCCGCTTCATCGCTGTTCGATCTACAACAACAAGGACGTCGGCGAGCGCTTCAATGCGATGATGGAAATGGGCGCATCCAAGCCTTGGCCGGATGCTCTGGAATCCTTCACGGGCACTCGCGAGATGGATGGCAGCGCAATTGTCGAGTATTTTGACCCGCTAATGGTCTACCTGAAGCAGGAAAATGCCGACCAATCGTGCGGCTGGGACGACTCCGCTACCGAGTAGGCGCATTGCTGTTGTGCGCGGTGGCCTGCTTGACTAGGGCCGCCGCGCACCACACATCAGCCGGGAACACGAATTTCAGGAACCTGCCATGACCGACCAGACCACACTCGACGCCATCGACAAGGCCGTCAAAGCGAACGACGTCGTATTGTTCATGAAAGGCACGCCCACATTTCCCCAATGCGGATTCTCGTCAGTCGTCGTGCAGGTCCTCGACTATCTCGGCGTCGAATATGTCTCGACGAACGTGCTGGAAGACGCCGCAGTCCGCGAAGGCATCAAGGCCTATTCGCAATGGCCCACGATCCCTCAGCTCTACGTGAAGGGCGAATTCGTTGGCGGCTGTGATATCGTCAAGGAAATGTTCGAAAGCGGCGAACTGCGCGACTTCTTCCAGGACAAAGGCGTCGAAGTCGAAGCAGCCTGACTTCAGGCGAACAGGTAAAGCCCACCCAGGATCAGCAAGGGTATGACCGACATGCCGAACAGGTTGCGCGTGAAGGCGTAAGTCCCGATCCATTTGTCGATAACCGGATCGCCAGACGACGCCGTCGTTGTCACCATCTCGACCCTCTCGCCTTTTATGACCGTGTCATCGGACACGATGTATTTTTGCAAAGACCCTTCCGTCAACAAGGCGCCGAAATAGAACAGCCCGCTAAAGGTGATTCCTGCAAAAGCGAAACTCATCACGAAAGGCGCCAGCTCCGGCTTTCGGAATTGACCCATCAGCCACAGCGATAAAACGAAAACTGCGGCACCCGCGATCAGCGCGCCAACCTGCAGCCGGCGCAACCTTTTGAAGTCGGGCTGTTGATCCATGCAAGTCCCCTTCGCGACAATGCCAAGGCTTATAGCAAATTTGGGCGCTGAACTGTACCCGCCAGCCTTCTAGTTGCTTATGAGGCTGGCAACCATGTCCGGAGCGGCGGCTAAAGCGCACCCCGCGCAATTGTTCGGGCGCAGGCTCAGCGGCACCAGCGTGACAATGAGACTGAACAGAAGACCCGACAAGTATCCCTTGCGTCGATGGAACGGCATTGGGTAACAGGCCCGCGCTGACTTGCGCCAGCGTACAAGCACATAGCCGATCAGGAACAGTCCCACACCGGAGGCGAGCCAATACAGCGCACTTGCGCCAAACACTGTCATCGGAACCTCCGCATCGCGTTCACGGGAGTTTTCTAACACAACCCTGTTTTCCGTCGCAAAAACGAAACGTGCGAAAATTGCCGATCACGTTTACCCATTAGTGACCAATGGCAGGGATCGGGCCGCTGAGACAATCGGCTCGCAAACGCCGCGCGATGTGCTAAAGCGCCCGCCATGACAACAACCACACTCAGCGCCCGCGCGCCAAAAGTCGGTATCGTTTCCCTCGGCTGCCCGAAGGCGCTCGTGGATTCCGAACGCATCATCACGCGCCTGCGCGCCGAAGGCTACCAGATCGCACCGGATTATGCGGGCGCCGACCTCGTTCTGGTCAATACGTGCGGCTTCCTTGACAGCGCCCGTGACGAAAGCCTCGAGGCGATCGGTGAGGCGATCGAGGCCAACGGAAAGGTCATCGTCACCGGCTGCCTCGGCGCCGAACCGGAGGTGATCGAGAAGGCCCACCCAAAGGTGCTCGCCATCACTGGCCCGCACCAGTACGAGGACGTCATGGCGGCGGTCCACACCCACCTGACACCCCCGCACAACCCCCACCTCGACCTCGTGCCGGAGGCAGGCATTCGCCTCACGCCGCGCCACTATGCCTACCTCAAGATTTCCGAGGGCTGTAACAATCGCTGCAGCTTCTGCATCATTCCCAAGCTTCGCGGCGATCTTGCCTCCCGCCCGATCCACCACGTCCTCACCGAAGCCGAACAGCTCGTCCGTGCTGGCGTGAAGGAACTGCTCGTGATCAGCCAGGACACGTCAGCCTACGGGCTGGACGTGCGTTACAAGCCGGAGACATGGCGCGGCACGGAATACCAGACCCGCTTCCTCGACCTCGCCAAGGGGCTCGGCAGCCTCGGCGTCTGGACGCGCATGCACTATGTCTACCCCTACCCCCATGTCGATCAGGTCATCCCGCTGATGGCGGAAGGGCTGATCACGCCCTATCTCGACATTCCCTTCCAGCACGCCTCCGCCAATGTCCTGAAGGCGATGAAACGCCCAGCGAAACAGGACCGTGTCCTCGAGCGGATCCAGCAGTGGCGCCGCGACGTGCCCGACCTCGCCATTCGCTCGACCTTCATTGTCGGATTTCCGGGCGAAACCGAGGAAGACTTCCAGATTCTTCTCGACTTCGTCCGCGAGGCAAAGATCGACCGGGCCGGCTGTTTCAAGTACGAGAACGTCGCCCATGCTGACAGCCGCGACCTGCCCGGCCATGTGGATGAGGCCATCAAGGAAGAGCGCTGGCACCGTTTCATGCAAGCGCAAGCTGAAGTCAGCGCCGCCCGCGCAGCCGCCCAGGTCGGCACGACGCAGGATGTGATTATCGATGGCCCGGGCGAAGACGAAGGCGAAATGCTGGCGCGCACGAAGGCTGACGCCCCGGAAGTCGATGCCGTCGTCTTCCTGTCCAATGCAGGTCACCTGAAAGCCGGTGACATCATCCCCGCCCGCATCACCGATGCGGACGAGTATGATCTCTATGCCGAGCCTGCCTAGCGGGCGACCTTGTTGAGAACCCGCACAGTTGATTCGTGCGGAATGCCGAGTTCATCATAGCTCCAGCTCAGTTGCGCCAGCCCAGGTGAATCCTCGTTGCATAAATCGGGATCGGTATAGTCGACGCCAATTTCGTATTCACGACGGCCATCCTTGTCGACCTCCGCCGCGACATTCTGATTTGTGGCGCAGGCACCCGGAATCTCGACCGTCACCGCACTCTGGCCGATTGATACAGACTGTAGGTGAGGCAGGCCGAACTGGGTGATGACATGGAAATTGTCGCGATCAGATTCGTCCGCATCGATGATGATACAGGCAGAGAGGCTGGCGGCAGCGACGGCGAGTACGACGAAAGTCCTTGGATTCACGAATAATTCTCCTTATTGAAAAACAATATATTGACTTATCGTATTTCGATATATCATAGTCAACTGAAATCAATTCGGAGACACACTATGACCCGCGCCGCACTACCCCTTCTTGCCCTCGCCGCCGTTCTGGCTCCGCTCGCAAGTGCCGAAACCAAATCTTTCCCTGCTGGCGATTTCACTGGAATCAATGCCGGGGGAGTAATTGATGTCACTTTTGAAACGGGGCCGGTTGCATCGATCAACGTGGAACAGGAGGGAGGCGACTTCAGCGATATTTATATCGAGCAATCCGGTGACACACTGAAGATCGGTCGCAACAGTCTGCGCGAAGGGTTCGGCTGGTCACGCAACGTGTCCGTCAAGACCGACAATGGCCGCAAGGTAGTCAAGGTGAACGGAAAGCGCGTGCCCGCCTATACCGTCCGTGTCGTCGCACCGACACTTGCTGAGACATCGGTTTCGAATTCATCCTCGATGACCGCCACCGGTCTTGATAGCCCGACATTCTCCGGCTCGGTCTCTTCCAGCTCCGACCTGATCTTGTCAGGTACCGCCGGAGACGTCGATCTGCGTGCCTCATCGAGCGCTGACCTGGACGCATCGAGCCTGGAGACACGCGCCTTGAAGCTGGACGTTTCCTCCAGCGCCGATGCGCTCGCGCTGGTTCGCGACGGCACGCTTGACGTTGACGCCTCATCCAGTGCCGACGTGAACGTCAGGGCGATAGGGGCGACCAAAGTGATCGTTGACGCCTCGTCCAGCGCAGACGTCGAGCTGTCTGGGACCTGCCAGGCGCTGGCAATCTCCGCGTCCTCCAGCGCCGACGTGGAAGCCCACGACCTCAAATGTGCAACAGGCGATATTCGCGCCAGTAGCGGCGCCGACGTCTCCGCATTTCTGACGGACAGCGTCGAAGCGAAAGCCTCGAGTGGCGCAGATATCGCTGTCGCTGGTAACCCGCCATCGCGCGACGTGAGCAAATCCAGCGGCGGCGATATTGAAATCAACGGCTAAATCCTCAAGGAGCCAAGCCCATGCGAAAATCCATCCTGACAGCCCTCTGCCTCACTCTCATCATCCCCGGTGCCGCTCTCGCGGACAGCACGCAGACCTATGATTTCACGGGCTTTGACGCGCTTGACATTTCGGCGGGCGTGGACGTCACCTATGAATCCAGCCCCGAATATTCTGTGGTCATCGATTTCGAGCAAGGCGGCCCCAACGACATGAAGCTACGCCAGGATGGCTCCCGGCTTTATATCGCGCGCAAGGCAACATCCGGCTGGAGGGACAAAGTCCGGGCAAAGGTGCGTGTAACCTCACCGCATCTGGACGAGATAGAGGCCAGTTCCGGGTCGAGCATCCGTGCAACCGGCATTGATTCCGACATCCTTGTTCTCGACGCCTCCAGCGGGGCCAGCATCACGGCCGAAGGCACGTGCGGCGCGCTGAAAATCGTGGCGAACTCGGGCGGCTCGGCGTCGGCAAAAGACGTGCTCTGCGAGAAGGTCGCCGCTAATGCGTCCAGCGGGGGCTCAGCCGCAGCCTACGCATCAGCAGAGGCCAAGAGCCACACATCAAGCGGTGGAAGCGTCGACATCTATGGCGACCCTTCCGACCGTGAGGCAAACCGTCCGGTCTCCGGCGGCTCAACGACGTTCCACTAACCGATCTCGAAGTCGCCCGGCTTGTATTTCGAGCTGGGCCATTCGAGGTTCATGCCCTCCAGTGCGCCACGCACCAGTCTCGCAATCATCGCATTGCGCCGTGTGCGACTGTCAGACGGGATGACGTACCAGGGCGCATGGCGGGTAGAGCAGCGTGCGATGGCGGCTTCGTATGCCGCCATAAATTCGGGCCACAATTTGCGGTCCTTGAGATCTTCCGGGTTGAACTTCCAAAGCTTGTGCGGCTCCTCCAGTCGTTCGGCGAGGCGGATTCCCTGTTCCTCATAGCCGACATTGAGCATGCATTTGACAATGGTCACGTCATTCTCGGTGAGGTGCTTTTCGAACGCATTGATCTGCCCGTACCGCTGCTCAACTGCCTCTGCCGGCGCGAAACCGCGCACCTTGACCACGAGCACGTCTTCATAGTGCGACCGGTCGAAAATTCCGATCCGCCCCTTGGCCGGGACCGCATTGTGGACGCGCCACAGATAGTCACGCGCCAGTTCGTTGGAACTGGGCGCCTTGAACGCCTTCACTTCCATGCCGAGTGGCGTCGTATCGGCAAACACGCGCCTGATCGTTCCGGACTTGCCTGATGTGTCCATGCCCTGGAGGACGACGAGCAGCGCGCGCTTATTTTCGGCGTAAAGTCGATCTTTCAACTCGTTGATGACGGCCGCGTCTTTCTTGAGACTGGTTTTGGCCGTTTCCTTGTCTACAAACAGCGATCGGTCCTCGGAATCCCGCGAGGCCAGGTCAAAGGGCCTGCCGGGCGTGGCGACGAGCGCCCGCCGGGTCGCGGTGATACTGGGTATGTGCATAAAATGGTCTCCGGAACGAGAAAGGCCGCACCAGTCTGGCGCGGCCTTTCCAAAACTTCAAGAAAAACAGGTCTCTTACGACGAATAGAATTCGACGACCTGCGATGGCTCCATCTGAACCGGATATGGCACGTCGGCCAGACCAGGCACGCGGACAAAGGTTGCCGACATCGCTTTGGGGTCGACATCCACATATTCCGGAAGATCCCGCTCGGGGCTGCCAAGGGCTTCAAGAACCAGTGCTATATTGCGCGACTTTTCACGGATCTGCACGACGTCACCCGGCTTCAGGCGGGCCGAACCGATATTGCAGCGGCGACCGTTGACCATCACGTGGCCATGATTCACGAACTGGCGTGCCGCAAAAATCGTCGGCACGAATTTCGCGCGGTACACGAAGGCTTCAAGGCGCGATTCCAGCAGGCCGATCAGGTTTTCTGCGGCGTTGCCTTTCATGCGGCTGGCTTCAACGTACACGCGGGAGAACTGCTTCTCCGTGATGTCGCCGTAGTAGCCCTTCAGTTTTTGCTTCGCCATGAGCTGCATACCGAAGTCCGAGACTTTGCTGCGA
>TARA_R110000751_G_scaffold4098_1_pt1 | contig 25006 bp, 16 predicted proteins | sample TARA_R110000751 | Tara Oceans TARA_R110000751 (sample SAMEA4398001) | marine metagenome | biome: Polar Biome; feature: [MES] marine water layer (ENVO:01000295) within the mesopelagic zone...; material: water (ENVO:00002006), including particulate matter (ENVO:01000060) such as...... | reverse complement strand
TCGACCCGAACCGGGCGTGAAAATCCTGATCGACCATTTCAGCACTGACCACGGCCACCGGGTCTGGCTGCAAATAATGGTTCAGGGCGTTCATCACTGCTTCGGCGGGATAAACCTTTTCCAGATCAAAATGCACCACCTGGCCCAGGGCATGAACCCCGGCATCGGTCCGCCCCGATACATGGACACGGACAAATGTTTTCACCAGCTTTTCAAGGGCTGCTTCAAACACCTGCTGAACCGAAATCACTTCATCCTGATACTGCCAGCCATGATAGGGGCGACCATCATATTCGACAGTGCATTTATATCTTTGCATCGCCTGTCTTGTATCTCGGGGGTTAAAACAGAACGAGGGGTGCCAGACACCCCTCGTTCCAAATCGTCGATTCTTGTCGTCTGCCGCGATTACTTAACGCTGTTACGATCAAAGCCAAGACGCAAACGCAGGGCGTTGAGCTTGATAAAGCCTTCGGCATCGCGCTGGTTGTAAACGGTGTCGGCTTCAAAGGTAACGTGGGCTTCGGAATAAATCGAATTGGGCGATTTACGACCGGTCACGGTGACATTGCCTTTGTACAGATCAAGGCGAACAACGCCGTTAACGGTTTTCTGGGTGTCATCGATCAGGCGCTGAAGGGCCTGACGTTCCGGCGACCACCAGTAACCGTTATAGATCATTTCGGCGTAACGCGGCATCAGCTCGTCTTTAAGATGGCCTGCATTACGGTCCAGCGTGATCGATTCCATGGCGCGGTGCGCGGTTGCCAGAATGGTGCCGCCCGGGGTTTCGTAAACACCGCGCGACTTCATGCCAACATAACGGTTTTCCACCAGATCAAGGCGACCGATACCGTTTTTACCGGCAACGTCGTTCAGCGCGGTCAACAGGGTGGCCGGGCTCATGCGTTCGCCGTTAATGGCAACCGGATCGCCCTGTTCAAATTCGATTTCAATCGTGGTGATCGCATCGGGCGCGTTTTGCGGCGATACGGTCCGCATGAACATGTTTTCGTCCGGCTTGCCCCACGGGTCTTCCAGCGCCTTGCCTTCATAGGAAATATGCAGAAGATTGGCATCGGTTGAATAGGGGGGTTCATCGCCGCCCGCTTTGTCAGCCGAAATCGGAATTTGGTGCTTTTTGGCGAAATCGAGCAACATGGTGCGCGAATTCAAATCCCATTCACGCCATGGTGCAATCACCTTGACGTCAGGTTTCAGGGCGTAATAGCCCAGTTCGAAACGCACCTGGTCATTGCCCTTGCCGGTCGCCCCGTGCGATACGGCATCGGCACCGACCATTTCGGCGATTTCGATCTGACGCTTGGCGATCAGCGGCCGTGCGATCGAGGTGCCAAGCAGGTAAACGCCTTCGTAATGGGCATTGGCGCGGAACATCGGGAACACATAATCGCGCACGAATTCTTCGCGCAGATCCTCGATGAAAATTTCTTTCACGCCAAACATTTCGGCTTTTTTGCGGGCAGGTTCCAGTTCCTCGCCCTGGCCGAGGTCGGCGGTAAACGTAACGACTTCGCAATTATATTCTTCGCGCAGCCATTTCAGGATAATGGAGGTATCCAGCCCGCCCGAATAGGCAAGCACCACCTTTTTAACCGGATTGCTCATGCTGTGACGCCTTTCTTCTTCCGATGTTGTGCCAGGGCAGCGTGGTTTCGCCGTCATCCCGTGTCATCACGGGGGCCAAACGAAACATTCGCCTGGACCTTGCGCGCGGAGTATAGGAAAACCCATGTGACGGGCAAGGCCCAAGATGCACCTGCCGGTAAAAACGCGTAAATTCAGCGTGCTTTTTTAACAGATTCAACGATTATCCACACTAATATGGCAAATAACATCGAAGAAACCGAGATTGACCTGCCGCGTTTGGGGCCTGTGCCCGTGCGCCTGCGCATCAGTGCGCGTGCGTCGCGGCTTAAATTGCGGATCGATCCCGGGTTCGATGGTGTCGAAGTTGTCGTTCCCAACGGTATATCGCGCAAAACCGCCCTTTCGATGCTGCGCCAGCATATTGACTGGATCGAAGCCCACCTGTCGCGCCTGCCCGACCGGGTTTTGTTTGTGCCCGGGGCCTGGGTGCCGTTTTTGGGCCAGGAACATGCCATACGCGCCGTGCCCGAGGCCAAACGCGGGGTTTGGGCGGAATCCGGCGTGATCTGGGTTTCGGGTGCCATGGAACATAGCAACCGTCGAGTCGCGGACTGGTTAAAAAAGCAGGCCAAACTCGAAATTGCCCCGCGCGCCCATGCCTATGCCGGAGAAATCGGCAAAAAAATCAACCGGATCTCGATCAAGGATACCCGCACGCGCTGGGGTAGTTGCTCGTCGGGCGGTAATTTATCCTTTAGCTGGCGGCTGATTTTGGCCCCCGAAGATGTGCTGGATTATGTCGTCGCCCACGAGGTGGCCCATTTGCAGGAACTCAACCACAGTGCCCGCTTTTGGAAGGTGGTCGACGATCTTTATGGTTCGTCAGCCAAACAGCAACACTGGTTAAAACGGAACGGGTCGGGGCTGCATCGGTTTGGCGCGGGCGAGTAAACATCTAATTGTCTTGCATGCCGCTTGGCAAATTTCTGTAGCTGCGGCATTTTGACAGGCTGGTGCTATTTATAAAAACGACCCGCCCTTCGCCCCCAATCAGATTCAGGACACACCATGATCATTCCGCTTGAAACATTGCTGGTTTTTGTCCCAACCGCCCTTGCCCTTAATATGACGCCGGGCAACGACATGCTGTTTTGTTTGGGGCAGGGCATTAAATCGGGGCCACGGGCGGGGCTGGCGGCAAGTTTTGGCATCTCGACAGGGGCGCTTGTGCATACATTTCTGGCTGGTCTGGGGCTGGCGGCTTTGCTGGCGGCTCACCCGGTTGCCTTTCAAATCCTGCGCTGGGCAGGCATATCCTATCTGGTTTGGCTGGCCCTGAAAACATTTCGAAACCGCAATAATGCCCTGAAAGCCGCCGAAACCTGCCCCGGATCTGCCTTTCGGGCGTGGCGCGACGGCATTGTGGTTAATTTGCTTAACCCGAAGATCATTGTTTTTGTGCTGGCGTTTTTGCCGCAATTTGTCGATCCCAAACGCGGGTCGGTTTTGCTGCAATTTCTGTTATTGGGGCTGATCCTTAATATTGGCGGCACCATCATTAACTGTCTGGTCGGGGGCTTTGCCGGTAAACTGGGGCAGTTTCTGGCCCGATCAGCGCGTATCGCCCGGGCGTTTCAGGTCTTTACCGGCTGTATCTTTTTGACCCTTGCCGCCAAACTGGCCTTTGATCAAAAGGCCTGAACGGTGTTCAAACGATAAACGGCAGTTACAAAACACACCCGGCTTCGCGCAGATGCGGAATTTCATCGCGCAAAAACGCCAAAAAGCTGCGTTGCACATTCGATAATTCGCGATTGGCATGAAATACCGCCACATCCCACGAAATTTCCGGGGTTAGGGGCCGGGCCACAACCCGGTCCTGATCGACCAGCAAGGCGGCAAACGGATCGCTGATCGCGATACCAACATTGCGTTCCACCAGACGAGAGATGGTTCTGACCGTGCGCGCCTCGACCGCGATGTGGCGCAAGCGCCCGGCGATCTGAAAAATATAGTCAACCTTGGTGCGCAGCGGGCTGCCGTTGCTCAGCTCGATAAATTTCTCGCCGCGCAGCAAATCAATATCAATGGTTTCAAACCCGGCCAGCCTGTGATCACGCGGCATCAGACAAACGGCACGACATTTGGCCAGGCGCATCATCGCCACATCGCGGTCCGTCAGATCAAGCGTAATGCCAATGCCCAGATCGCAATTTCGCGATGTGACCATTTCCAGTATGCCTTCCATCCCCGAATCGGTAATGCTGACCGACACATTGGGATGTAACGCCTTGAATTTGGCAATAACATCTAAAAGATAGGTATCCACATATATCGGCTGGGCCGCGATACGAATGCTGCCAAGCTGCTGGTTGGCAATCGCCCGCGCACTGCTTTCAAGATCGCGAAAACCGTTTAAGGTTCGCAGCACGGTATGATGGAACTGCACAGCTTCCTCGGTCGCGACCAGTTGGTTGCGCTTGCGGATAAATAACGCAAATCCCACCGATTTTTCCAGATTAGCCAGCATCCGGCTGACCATTGGCTGGCTGATATTCATCGCCTCGGCCGCTTTGCTGACGGTGCCATAGGTCATAAAAGCATTGAAACTTTCCAGTTCACGCAAATTCATGCCATCCCCTCTGTACCGATTTCAGTATTTACATAAGTAATAGTGAAATTAATTTTTTGCTTCAATAGTTATAGTTTGCCATGTTTCAAACACAAAATAAAAAGCATGGACTTGGCAATAACGCCACCACCTCCAGGGAGACATGAAAATGTTTCGTCATCTGAAGAAAGCTGCACTGGGTGTTGCAGCCCTTGCTTGCGCAACGGCATTCACGTCGGCAGCGCAGGCTGATTCCTATCCGGAAAAGGCCATTACGCTTGTTGTTCCTTATGGCGCTGGCGGCGCCTCTGATCTGGCTGGTCGTGCGCTTGCAGAAACAGCGCGCAACTATACCAACGATCAGCCAATCATTGTTGTGAATAAGACCGGTAACGGTGGCATGAATGGCGCGCGTTTCGTAACCGAATCCGACCCCGATGGTTACACCCTGCTGCTGTCGCGGGTTGGCATGGCGCTTTATCCTGCTGTTTATTCCGATAGCCCCGTCGCATGGGACGACTACACCTTCCTTGGCATTCTCGAAGCCACCCCGATGATTTTGGCTGTTAATGCCGAGTCTGACATCAAAACCGTTGATGACCTGATGGCCAAAATCAAGGCAAGCAACGGGGCAACCACCTATGCTGCATCCGGCCCGACCGCGATTGACGGTTTTTCGGTTCAGGCATTGTTGACCGATGCCGGGCTTGACCCGCTAAGCGCATCGACTCTGGTACCTTACAAAGGCGGCGGAGAACTGGCAGCAGCCCTTTTGGGTAATCACGTTGATTTTCTGGCGATTTCCGCCGGTTCGCTAATGCCCCATATCCAGGCCGGTAAAATGCGCGCATTGATGGTTTATGCCCCCAAACGCATGGCCGACCTGCCCGACGTTCCGACCGCAAAGGAACTGGGTTACGCAACCGCAGCGCAGGTTGCCGGCTGGAGCGGTCTTTACGCCCCCAAGGGCCTGCCCGACGATGTTGTTGCCAAATGGAAAGACATCCTGGGCAAAGTTGCAACCAACGAACAGTGGCTTGATCTGGCCGAAAAACGTGGTTCCATCTCGGTTATTGGTGATGAAGACCCGTCAGCCTATGTCAAATCGCAGTTCGACCTGTATCATGGTCTGGCCAAGAAATTTGGCTATATCCAATAAGATTTTACCCCGTTTTTAGGATGCGAGGCGGAACCATGATCCCCAACCGCGATTTTTACACCGGAATGGTGGCAACGGCATTTTTTGCCCTTGTTCTGTTTGTTTTAATCCCGGTTTACGTTCGGGTTCCGTCCTTTATTCCGGGGTTTGCCCCGCCCCCCGACATGTGGCCCCGCGTTATTGGCTGGGTCGGCTTTGTCATGGGGGTTCTGGCCCTGGTTCTGGCGGTGCCCAAAATGCGCCGCCGGTCCAGCGACCAGATAACATCGATTGGTGCCTATCTGTGTGCCAACCGTGTTTTCATCTACCGTTTCATCTGGATGATCGCGGGTTTTACCGCCTTTGTTTATCTGATGCCCAAAATCGGTTTCCTGACGGCAACCATGGTGTTGCTGGCCTTCCTGTTCGTCATGACAGGTGATTTTTCCAAAAAGGCCTGGATGATCGGTCTGACCATTGTTTTCCCGATTTTTCTTTATGTGATTTTCACCGAAATCACCCACACCCCCTTCCCGCACGGCAAATGGTTTTCCCTTGCCCGTCTGCTGCATTTGATCTGACGAGAAAATACCATGTGGAATGAATTGCTTGGCGCCTTTGTCGCTGTCGCAACCCTGCCCAATTTCATCGCCATGGCTGCCGGGATCTGGGGTGGAGTCATTATTGGCGCCATCCCCGGCATGACCGGCACGATGGCCGTAACGCTGGCACTGCCCTTTACCTTCTATTTACCGCCCGTTACCAGCCTTCTGCTGCTGGTTGCCCTGTATAAAGGGTCAACCTATGGCGGGTCGATTTCCGCCATCCTGATCAAAACGCCCGGCACCGCCTCGGCGGCCTGTACGGTTCTGGACGGCTACCCGCTGGCCCGTGAAGGCAAGGGCGGCAAGGCGCTGAATATGGCGCTGATTTCAAGCTGCATCGGCGATTTTATCTCCAACATCTCGCTGATCTTTCTGGCCGCCCCGTTGGCCCTGTTTGCCCTGCGTGTCGGCCCGCCGGAATATTTCATGCTGATGGCCTTTTCCCTGACGATTGTTGCCAGTATTTCCGGCCGTTCGTTATTGCTGGGCATCGTTGCGGCTTGCCTTGGCCTGTTACTCGCCACTGTTGGCGAAGACATGTATGGCTCGTTTCGTTTTGCCATGACCGAAGATATGAAAAGCGGCCTTGGCGTTGTACCGGTGCTGATTGGTCTGTTTGCCCTGCCTGAAATGTTGAAACTTGCCATTTTCCGGCCCGAGGAAAACACCCAGGCCATGAAACTGGGCGACAACCGCCTGACCATGAAAGAATTTCGCGGCAGCCTGAAATCGATCATCCGGGGCAGCTTTATCGGCGTTATTCTGGGGGCCATTCCCGGTATTGGCCCGTCGACCGCAGCATTCTTTTCCTATAGCGAGGCGCGGCGCACCTCGAAAAACGGCGACCGGTTTGGCGAAGGCGAACTTGAAGGCATTGCCGCATCTGAATCGGCCAATAACGGCTGTTGTGGTGCCACCATGATCCCGCTTCTGGCCCTTGGTGTGCCGGGCGACGTGATCACCGGTGTCATGTTAGGTGCCTTCATGATCCACGGCCTTACCCCCGGCCCGCTGTTATTCCAGAACAATATCGGTGAAGTTTATTCGCTGTTTATTGGCATGTTGTTTAGTTCGTTCTTCCTGTTTGTTGCAGGAAAACTGACCGCCAGCGGCTTTGCCAAAATCTCGCGCATTCCCCAACAGGTGCTGCTGCCTTGCATCGTTATCCTGTGTGTATTTGGCATTTATTCGGTTGCCTCAAGCCCGTTTGACGTTGCTGTGCTGCTGGTCATGGGGGTTGTCGGCTTTGTAATGATGGTGCTCAACATTCCCGCCGCACCTTTCCTGATCGCCTTTATCCTTGGCCCGATGTTTGAAGACAATATGCGTCGCTCGCTGGCAATCTCGCGCGGTGACCTTGGCGTTTTCTTCCAGTCATGGATTTCATGGGGTTTCTTTGCCCTGACCATTCTGTTCGTGGCCTTAACCATTCGCCGCGAATGGCAAAAATGGCGCAGCAATGTGCGCGCCGCCAATTAATTCGAGACACGAGAAGCTGAAAAAAATGACCCAGACCAACATGTCCCGCCTGCACCTTGCCATCGATATTCTGGGCAAGCTGGTGGCGTTCGACACAACCAGCAAGAACTCGAATCTCGGGCTTATTCGATATGTGCAGGATTATCTTGCCCAATACGATATCGAAACGACCCTGTTTCATGACGAAACAGGCGAAAAAGCCAATCTGCTGGCCACCATCGGCCCCAAAGACGTGCCAGGTATTGTTCTTTCAGGCCATACCGATGTGGTGCCCGCCCTGGAAAAAGGCTGGGAAAGCCCGGCTTTTGATATGACCGAACGCGACGGCAAACTTTTTGGCCGTGGCACTGCCGATATGAAAGGCTTTGCCGCCTGCGCGCTGGCCCTGATCCCCGAACTGGTCAAACAGGACCTGGCGATCCCGTTTCATCTGTGCCTGTCCTATGACGAAGAAGTGGGGTGCCTTGGTGTTGGCAGCATGGTGGATCATCTGGCAAAAATGGATCATCCGCCACGCCTGGCTGTTATTGGCGAACCGACCGAAATGAATGTGATCAACGGCCAAAAGGGCAAATATTCGATGCGTGTGACCGTTACGGGCACCGCCGGGCATTCGTCCTTTGCGCCCCGTCACGTCAATGCCATTGAATATGCCGCCCGCGCCATCGCCATGATTTCCGATGTCGCGCGCGAATTTGAAACCAATGGCCCGTTCGACCCCGACTTTACCGTGCCCCACAGCACGATGCTGACCACCACCATCTCGGGCGGCACCGCCACCAACGTGACACCGGACAGTTGCGAATTTACCTTTGAAATTCGCCACCTGCCCGACCACGATGCCGCCGCGGTGATTGACCAGATCAAAACCCGTATCAGCGAAACCCTGGATGCCGAAATGAAAGCCCGCGAAGCCGATACCGGTTTTGAATGGGAAGAAATCTTTCATTATCCCGGCATGGGCGATAGCACCGATGCCGAAAGTTTCGCCTTTGTCCGCAACATTGTTGACGAAGTTTCCGGCAAGGTTTCCTACGGTTCCGAAGGCGGGATCTTTGAAAAACAGGGCAATATTCCGTCCATTATTTGTGGCCCCGGTTCGATTGCACAGGCCCACAAACGCAACGAATTTGTCGAGATATCCCAACTCGACGAATGCCTGGCTTTCCTGGAGAAGTTGGGTCATCAGGTGGTGAAAAACCCGTCCTGATCCGGCTTTGATAACGTGACACCCCCTTGATCTGCATCCACGACACCTCCCCGCGTCCACCTCGGATCAAGGCGCTTGTCAAGGTCTTTCCAGCGGTTCCGGATTCTCCCTTTCGGAACTGAAAATGCCTTCCTCGGGCCGGATTGTCGCCAACCGACATCCGGCCTCTTTTTTTGTCAGCGTCCGTACCAGGGATTTAAAGGAATTATCTGTTTTTGCCGGTAAAGCCGGAATTAAACTGTTTCCAGCTGTCATCCTCGCCCATGCGGATAGACCGCATCAAAGCGGCCTTGCCCAGTGAGCGCACCGGCAAATCCTGATGGGCGCGCAACATAAAGGATTTCCACATGCTGGCAGGCAAGCCCCCGCCGGTGACTTCTTCCATCGGCGATCCGTTATCATTGCCCATCCACACCCCGGCAACCAGATCGGCGGTATAACCCACAAACCAGGCGTCGCGATAATCCGATGTGGTGCCGGTTTTGCCCGCCGCCGGGCGGTCCAGCAGGGCATTTTTACCGGTCCCCTTTGCCATGACAGCGGCCAGCATATTGTTCATTTCGCCCGCCGTAACCGGGTTTAAAACCCGTGTCATATAGCCGCCTTCGCGTTCGTACAAAACCTTGCCATCCTGACCGACAATCCTGGTAATGGCATGAGGGATGATGCTAAACCCGCCGTTCGATACAACGGCATAGGCCGATGTCATTTCCAGCAAAGTGACTTCGCTCGTCCCCAGCGCCAGGCTGGGTTCAGCGGGCAGATCCGATGACACCCCCAGCTTGTGGGCCATATCAATCACCTTGCCCAGCCCGGTTTTCATCGCCACTTCAACCGCGATGGTGTTGTTCGATGTTGCCACCGCATCGCGCAACGACAGGGTGCCGTGGTGCTGGCGATCAAAGTTGCGCGGGCTCCAGCCGTTAACGGTATAAGGCTCGTCGCGCATCCAGTCATCGGCGCGCATGTCATCTTCAAGGGCGGCCAGATAAACAAATAATTTAAAAACCGATCCCGGCTGGCGTTTGGCCTGGGTCACACGGTTATACTGGCTTTCGAAAAAGCTTTTCCCGCCTACCATCGCCCGAACAGAGCCATCCGGCGTCATGGCAACCAGCGCGCCCTGGCTCACCCGGTGCTTATCGGCTTCCTTGCTAGCAAGCACACGGCCAACGGCATCTTCGGCTGAGTCCTGCAATTTGGAATCAAGGGTCGTATACACCACCATATCCTGATCGTGATATCCGACATAATCGGTAACCCGATCCAGAATCCAGTCGGTAAAATAGCGCACATTGGGCCCGCCGCGCCCGCTCGCCGACGCGGTTGTGACGGTACTGTAATGGTTTGTCTGTGCCTGCTGCTTGCTGATCGCGCCGGTATCAAGCATCGCATTGATCACTTGATTGGCGCGTTTGGCCGCCTGTTTGGGTGCCACCAGCGGGTTATACCGGCTCGGTGCCTTGGGCAGGCCCGCCAGAACCGCCGCCTGATAGAGCGATAAACGACGGGGACCGATACCAAAATACTGGCGCGATGCCGCATCAATCCCGTAAACGCCAGAGCCGAAATAGATGCGATTCAGATACAGCGACAGAATTTGCTTTTTGGAAAATTTGATTTCCAGCCACAGCGACAACAGAACTTCTTCCACCTTGCGGCCATAGCTGCGCTCGGGCGATAAAAACAGGTTCTTTGCCAACTGCTGGGTAATGGTACTGCCGCCCTCGGCAATGTGTCCGCGCCAAAGATTGGTCGCAAGTGCCCGGGTTATACCGATAAGATCGATACCGAAATGATGATAAAACCGCCGATCCTCGATTGAAACAAACGCTGCGCCAACATAATCAGGCAGGTCGGTTACCTCAACCGGGCTTCCATAACGGTCACCGTAATTGGCCAGGTTCACACCATCCAGACTCATGATCCGCACCAGCGGCTTGCGCTGGGTGGCAACATCAAAATCAATCTTTCTGGTCAGATCATAGCCATAATAGGCTACCAGCCCGCCGCACAGCACCACCGCCCACACGGACAGAACCATCATGATCTGGGCGATCAGCATCGGACGTGGCATCAGTGACGTCAGCCTGGAGAAAAAGGATCGTTTGCGGCTGCTTCGACGCCGCCCGCGCGATGATGCCCGGCCCGACGAGCTGCGCGATGTCCGGCGCTTGGGGGCCGGTGATGTGCTACGGGTAGGTCGCTTCGCCAAAATCGTCCTCAAATCCTGAAATCATCGGGGATGGGTACGTAAATTACCCGCCGTGAACGGAAAAATCCCGTCCGGCCGATATCTGTTGCAGGCCCGTGCGAACCGTCACGCTCTGCGTTGCCAATAAAACATCATTTCCCTAAGAAACCATGTTCCAAGCGCATAAAAGGGGCGATTTTCGCCCTTGGAGAACATGTTTCCTTAATATAAGGCGGGCCTTGATGCCAGAAACCGGTTGGCTTTCATCGCACAATCACCGGTCAATGTCTTGAAGATATTTCCCGCCCCTTGGTCTTCTGCCCAATCACTGCCGCCGACACAGCCGCCCCCTGCAACAGACGTTTAATCTATCACGCACACCGCAGATAATTCAAAATTCGAACAAACCACCGGCATCGTTCGTTTTTATGATCCGACAGGTCGATGAGGCAGGATTTACCCTGCAAACAAACCGGGCTCAGGGTTGATTTTCCAAGGGCGGATTGGGGTCTGACCAGTAGCGTTTCCACATATCGGAAACACCATCTTGCTCCACCAGCCGCTGGTTGGTGCCCCGCGCGACCGAACGGATCGAAAACCCCTGTGACGCATCAAGCATAAACAGCCGCCATAACGATGCCACGTCAATATCGGGCCGGATGCCCGGGGCACGGCTTTTGTCATCATTGCCGACCCACACAACGGTATATAAATCGGCCGTAAACCCGGCAAACCACGCGTCACTGCCCCGCCCGGCTGCGGCCCCAAAACCGACAAAAGGCCGGTCCAGGCGCATCTGCGGGTCGGTCACACCTGCCAGCATGCTGTTTACCGCCTGCATGGCTTCATCGGTCAGCATTTTTTCGCGCATTTTGGTAACACGCTGATACAGGACCGGCCGCCCTTCCGCCGTCGATCGAATGGCATTGATAACAGTAACATCTGGCGTAACCCCGCCATTCAACGACAAGGTGTGCAGCCGGGCAATATCAGGAAGCGTTACGGCATCAAGGCCGACAACAGTGCGAATATCATCCGATAGCGGACTTTCAACACCAATATCACGCGCAAATTCGCGCACATTATCCAGGCCGAATTTATGGGTCAGTTCGACAGGAACGGTATTCACGTCCCGCGCAAAGGCATCGCGCAAGGATACCTGCCCGCGATATTGCCGGTCGGGGTTAACCGGTTTCCATCCTTCAACTTCGTTGCGGGAATCTGCTACCCATTGGGCCGGATCGGGATTGTGGTTAAGAGCATAATAATACGGAAGAATTTTAATCATCCGTCCGGGATAATGGCGGATATTCCATGCCCGGTTTCGCGACATCGGATCATAACTTGTACCGCCAACCATGGCACGCACCCGACCATCGGGGCTAATTGCCAGCAATGCGGCCTGATCTGCGCCGCGTGGTTTAAGGCGCAACTTGCTGATCTCGCTTACCGCTTCCTGCGCCATAATTTGCAGGCGCGTGTCGATGCTGGTGACAACGTGCAAATCCTTGCTGGTATAACCAACCCGGGTGGCCACTTCCTCCATGACCTGGTCAATCACATATTGCGAATAATCGTCTTCGCGAATACGGGGCGAAAGCTGCGGAACACTGCGCGACAGGGCCGAAACCTGTTCGGGTTCGATCATTTTTTGGGCCGCCATTTCGCCTAACACGATATTGGCCGCGTGGGCCGATGCCGCAGGAAAATGCAGGGGATTTAAATTGATCGGGTCACTCATCGCCGCAGCCAGAACCGCCGCCTGATGCACGCTCATATTCTGAGCCTGCACCCCAAACAGAATACGCGACGCCGCCGTAATGCCAAAAATACCAGAGCCGACATAACTGCGCTCGAGATAGGAGCGTAAAATCGTGCTTTTATCAAACCGCGCCTCCAGCCACAGCGCGACCAGAAATTCTTCGAAATTGCGAATAACACCGGTATCGGGCACCGCAAAAAAACCGCGTGCCACCTTCATTGTCAGGGTCGATCCCGGTTCAGGGTCCCCCGATATAATCCGGGTCAAATCACTTAAACCCGCACCAAAATGATGTTCAAACCCGGGGTCGCTGGCGGCAATAAACACGCTTTGAAGCCGTTTCGGAAACGTAATTAACGACACATCCTGGCTATAATGGCCCTGAACATTCTTGATCACGGTGCCATCAAACCCCGCAATCAAAACATCGGGGCTGCGATCTGCCTTGCGACTAAAATCCAGCTGGGTCTGAATCGACACTGTCACAACGGCGGAGATACCGACCAGAATCAGCAAAACCACTGATGCTATGGCCAGCCGAACACGCCGCTGACGCTGCCGCACCTCGCGCAGTCGTCGTTCTTCTATTGCCTGCATGGCAGCCTGTGCTGCCAATGCGCCACTTCGTTTCGACTCGTTATTTTCGTCCACGTCCCAATCCGCTCATACCGCAAGTTTATTTTGCTTTTTTGAGTAAACGCTTAATGCCTTAACAAATGGTATCAAACGCGCAAACTGCCTTGACAGGCTCCGTCCGGTAACACTATCGGCCATTTCTCCCCGGCCCTCAACAACACATCCCCCTATTTCATACCTCGCTTAACGTTGTTGCGATTAAACTGCCCACCCGTTCACGCATGGTTTCATCACCATCGTACAAGGCCCCGAAACCTCCATCGGGCGGCATTGCCGTGTCGCTCAGGACGGCGCACAACAAAAGGATGCATCGGCATGTTTATATCGCCCCCCAAATGCACGCAGGGCCCGCCACAAAATGGCGGACCCTGCATCATAATATAAGCCGAAAATGTGAATTGACGCATAAACCCAGAAACTCGCACCACCGTTTTCCAACGAAATCTCGAACTTTACGACGCATTATGCTGGAAAGTTTTGAAGCAAAATATTGGAATTCTCCTTGTTCCTTAGAAAATTCATAAAATCAAATACTTATATTACATCCAGTTTGAGGAAAAGGCTAAAAAGTTCGAAGATTATGTGTCGAATTTTACTTCTGGTGTAATCTAGTCATGCATCGAACCGTATATCGCGCTCCAAGATACTCATTGAGGCTAGCGTTGATTACGACCTTTCTGAGGAGTACCAAATTCTACATGCTCTTTAGCAGTTTGGCTTACGAAGCTAGCTAAGTCATCGATCAGCTCAACATCAATCTTTGACCCAACAGCACACTCCCATACAATTGCAGTGCGCCAACCCAAGTTATGCAGTTCCTCTATCGCTGTTTTATCTCTCTTGGTATTGGCCGCAAATTTCTTAGTCCAGAAATCAGTGTTTGTTGCCGGTGTCGTCGTTTTTTTGCAATCCGGATGGCGATGCCAAAAGCAACCGTGCACAAAAATCACAACTCGCCACTTCGGCAGCACTATGTCCGGTGAGCCCGGCAACAGACGTACATTGAGTCTGTAACGATAGCCCACAGCGTGTAGTGCTTTTCTCAGCAGAATCTCTGGCTTCGTGTTTCTGCTCCTGATGCCCGACATCATTCTGGAGCGGGTATTGGGGTCAACTATATCCATGATTTAACAAACATAGTGCAATTAAGCTTATTTTCCACCTGGTGACACTTGGTGAAACCTGGTAAAAGGCTCGTCATTATGAGGAGAAACGATGTCCAAAGAATTTGCCATCATTGATTTGTTCGCCGGGCCAGGAGGGCTGGGTGAAGGATTTTCAAGGGCAGGACGTGACGAGGAAACCTCAATGAAGACCCATCTCTCAATCGAGATGGATGACCATGCAATTCAAACGTTGCGGCTGAGAGCATTCCTGCGGTCCTTTGACCGGTTTCCCCAAGAATATTACGACGCTATCAATAGTGGTCTTGAGCTTCCAAACTGGGCCGAGCTCTATCCCAACAATTGGAAAGTTGCAGCCAAGGAGGTACGCCAACGTGTTTTGGGAAGCGATGGCATATTCGAGGAACTTGCGACCGAGCTTGATCAAGTACGCGAACATCATCATGGCGATACCATCTTGATCGGAGGACCTCCCTGCCAAGCATATTCCTTGGTTGGAAGATCGAGAAATCGGGGCAAAGCAGGTTACGTTCCCGAAGATGATAATCGGCATTTTCTGTATCGCGAGTATGTGCGCATCCTGGACCGGCTTCGCCCTGCGGCCTTTGTGATGGAAAATGTCAAGGGGATGCTCTCGAGCCAAATTAACGGCGGTCGGATTTTCAGCAAAGTCCTTGACGACCTCGAAGTGGCGGGAGACGGATACCGTTTGTTACCGCTCGCAAATTCTGCCCCAAGCGACGGCTCCCGAGCTTCGGCCAAAGACTTTCTGATACGGTCAGAAGACTTTGGAGTTCCGCAAGCCCGCCATCGAGTAATCATTCTCGGAGTTCGGGCGGATCTGGCACTACGCCTGAAACTTGATGGCCCGCTTCTCGGCAAACCGCAAAAGCAGGTGAGCGTGGGCCGTGCAATTGATGGCCTTTCACGTCTCCGCAGTGGACTTAGCCGCGGCGACACGAAAGAAGCTTGGAAAAAAACAGTAGTTGAACAGGCTATGCACATTGCCAGAACAGGAAACATTCCAGAAAAAGTGAGGAATATCGCTCAAAAAATTTCTTCTGCCAACAACTTGCCTGAAGCAAGGTCAAGTCGCGAGAAGACAATTGCTAGCGATATGCCAAAACATCTCCTCAAGTGGTTCGATGATGAACGACTTCATGCAACGTTGCATCATGAGACCCGAGGACACATCCCGGACGATATTGGCCGTTACCTTTTCTCTTCTGCTTTTTCGAGCGCGTACGCACGTTCTCCGAAGCTGGATGAGTTTCCAGAGTTTCTGCAGCCTGCCCATAAGAACCGGGATTCTGGACATTTTTCAGACCGCTTCCGCACCCAAGTGTCTGGACGCCCATCGACTACCGTTACAAGCCATATATCCAAGGATGGTCATTATTTTATCCATCCCGATCCCGGCCAGTGCCGCTCACTCACAGTGAGGGAGGCTGCCCGCTTACAAACATTCCCTGACAACTATTTTTTCTGTGGGTCTCGAACCAAACAATATCATCAAGTAGGTAATGCAGTACCACCTTACTTGGCGTGGCAAATAGCTAAAGCAGTTTACAAGATCTTGGGATAAGGAAAGCCTAAACGTCGGCTTAACCAGATAGGGGAGCATGTCAAATCCGTTTGCCTTTATCCTGCGGGCCTCGTGATAGGCAATCAGCAGGCCACATGCAGAAAACCCCGCCCCCAACTCTCAGGCTGATCCTGTCCTCATATTATCCAACACTTTAGTTACGGATGAACCCGGCGTCAGCCTGAGGACCACGTCAAAGTGATTGTTTCTCCACCTTGGCACACTGAACACGGACCACCTCGCCGCCGGCCTTCAGGAATCCGTCCCCCATGCCGTTCAGTGCTTCCGCCCCCCCCTCATCCATAATGATCCTGCTTTCCTGACCACTGCGGACACGGAGGGCCAGTTGAGCAGGCAGGTTCGAGCGCACCGTGGTGTTTATCACATTTGCATTGGGGTTCTGGGTTGCGACGATGACGTGGACACCGGCACTGCGGGCTTTCTGTGCCAGACGTTGCAGCAAGCTCTCAAGTTGCTTTTTCTCTGCTGGTTCGGTAGTGAGGTCGGCATACTCATCCAGCACAACGATCCACCAGGGTATTCTCTCAGAGTCTTCGACCGCTGCATTGTAATCCGGGAGTGTCCGCTGCCGTTTGTCTTTGAATTTCTGAAGACGCGCCTGCATCTCCTGAACACACTTCTCGAGTATGGAAATTGCATCGGCCCCATCCCAGCCTATTGGCGCACCAAGGCAGGTATGATCCTCAAACGCCTGCAGCTCAGTACCCTTTGGGTCCACCAGAAACATCATGATCTCTTTGGGGTCGTAATATTTGACCAGACCGAAAAGTATCGTGTTGAGAGCCTCTGATTTGCCGCTACCTGTTGTTCCACCGATAAGAAGATGGGGTGTTAAAGATGACGAAAAATCAATACTGACTATTTCTCCATACCTGTTTTCACCCAGCGGAACACACAGCTTCCCATTCTGCTTGTCCCACCTCTCCCATAGTCTCTCAGCAGTTACGAAATATCGGTCTTCGGATCTCTTTGGCACGTCGATATTGATAAATCCATCTCCAATATCGAACCGGATTTCCTGTCCGCTTGCTAGGCCAAGCGCCAGTTTGAGGAGATCCGCCTTCTCATAAATTCTCCGGGGCTCAACGCCAACGCCGGGAACGACCCGGAAGAGAATGCTGGCGGGTCCCTCGACGAAACAATCGCCTAGGTCCGCCGGCTTCTTCACATTAACGGCAAATTCGCCAAACTTATCCAAAATTATCTGGTAGAGCCCCTTGAGCTTATCTTCTGCCATTCTCCCACGCTCAACCGGCTTGAACTGAACCTGAACCGGCTCAGCATTACCCGGCGCCTGAACGTCATCCTGTACGGTCCAAGGTACCGGCACGCTTTCAATATCGCTCTCAGAGGACGGCTCATCAGGGCTACTGGGATCAGAAACACTCTGACCAGCGGAAGCATTGTCCGCACCGATCGCTTCCCCAAATGTAATTACAGCCTCGGGAACGATCTCACCTTCAACAATTTCGATAATCTGTTGCTGATACGACTTAACCAATAAGATGTCCCCCTCCTCGAGTATCTCGGGATCGCCATCCGAACCATATCTGCACGCAGAATAAAGGCCGCTGATACGCCTTATGCTATAGCGCCCGGATCGGAAAGCATCACGGATATCGGGAGGGATAGCTGCCGCTGAAGCCCCCTGGTCACCGTAGCCAAAAATCTGTCGTGCCTGCGGGCTGCTATTTTCAATGGCCGAAACAACCTTCTCCCTCCATAGCCGAGCATCCAGCGGAGGTTCGGCATCATTGTTTGCCAGGGCCAACTTTAGCAGATCCAACGTCTCTCGAACCTGAGACATGCCGTGTGGATCATATTGTTGTCGGAGTTTCCCCTCGACCACCAAGATATCAACCAGCAACTTGTCATTCTTCATCTCAAAACCAAAGCGGCAAAGATCTGCCCTTGTAGTGCCTGACGTACCGAACCACTCCACATGATCATCGAGAGACACCCAGCCTACGCAGCCCTTTTGGGGGATTAAAGGGAGCTGTTTGTCCGATAGCGCCTTCGCCACAGACAGTCCAAGTATCTCCTCAGTCACACGGGATATTCCCATTGCCTGCAGTGCGAGACGAGGGGAGATGTTACTGGTTTCCTCATAGATCCGCGATGCAAGCTGCTTTTGGAACGCGTCATCGCTCTGCCGACCAGTTGCACTGCAGATTTTATGAATTTTCCGTGTCAGTCGTTCTGTGATAAATTTCCGTCCCGAATTTGATGAGACTATTAGAGTGTAAAGACCTCCCGACCCTATCCCCTCTTTGACGGACAAGATATCCGGACCACCCTCCAACCTTTCGATCTGTTCCCGTGTAATATGCTCCTCGATAGTCACAACCCAGTGGCATTTCTCATGGAGCTCCGCAAAGACCTTTTCTGCGGAACCAAAATCGATACGGAGTTCGGCAAAATCATGGTTTTCAGGTTGCGATGATGAAACCGGCTTCCCCCGCGTATTCCGGACCGCAACTGTAGACCAGTCAGACATCATCGCATCCGGGTCACGAGGTCGCATCGATACAGAAACAAAACCACCTCCGGCCCCGCCCGATATCTGTGTGGGAAAATCGAGAAGAGGGTCAAAAGCACCCGGCATTGGCACCGGTGGATCCGTATTATACTGAACAGAGATCCGGTCCTTAAGGAAGTTGGGGGCAACACCTACGTCAAAGAGCAGTCTCTCGCCCTCCAAGCCCAAGCCCCTTACAGGATCAAATTCATGTAGATACAACTGAAGCGGAGGAAAGAGCGGCAGGCCCACGCTCATTCGGCTCTCTGAGTTTAACGCCTCAAAGCTATCGGAAATCTGCTCCCAGGATTTTCTGTTCGAGACAACGTGAATATTGATTTTAAGGCTCTTCCACTGGCCTTTTCTAAAGGCGGCCACCAACCTTGCAGGCAATTCTGCCATGTAAGGCGCAACAATCAGAAGGCTCAACCCATCAGATTTATGGGGATGGGCGTCCATGTATGCCCTCAACTGCCGGACAACCTCTTCGAGGCACAGGCTGTCCAGACTACCATCCCCCGTCGCGAACTCGAGCGGCGTACAATAATCAAACCAAGCCACCTGGCGAGCCGGTGAACCTAGAGCTGCATCTCTGCCGGGGGCAATTGGGGGTTGTTTGTGAGGCGTCAGCCTGTCGAACCAATTTAAATATAATTTCTGGTTACGTTCGTTCAGCGGAAACTGCCCCTCCAAGGATCGGAGAGCCAGATTTTGACTGCTTGTGAGATAGAGAGATATCCATCTCATTTTTGCAGGGTGCAGTGGTGTAACCAGAAAACGCTTATCGGAAAGGCCGATACTGGTTAACGAGAGCAGTGCTGTAATAACCGGGTTTACTGCAGCTTGAGGAACGTAGTCATTTTTTGCTGTCTTAAGTAGGGCCTCCCAGTCAGTACAGTATCGCTCAATCAACGGCACGGTCAGGCCCTGTGTTGAAACTGCACTCAAAAACTCCCGACCATTTTCAATAGCGGTCGTAATAAGTCCATCCCCAATAACCTGGTCTGCAAACGCATGAGAACGTAATCTGCTTAAAGACGCGACTCTTGACGCAGCTTGGGCAAGCCAAGTCATTTCAGCTGAAGGCTCGCCGCCCGGCAGCGAGAGATACACAGGCTCAAATAGCGGGGATCCCGGGCAACTGCACAAAAGCCAGAAAAAGACTAAATGTTCGATATCCTCGGGAAGCCATTCAAAGCCGGCCTCAGAATCGATTTTCTTGCCGGAGCTATTAATTAATGAGAATTCCACCTCAACCGGGGGCCATTCGATATGATCCTCTATTGAGTCATCCCCAAGGCTTGCATCGTCATCGACTTTTGGCTCAGGCGTTGCGACAACTTGCGTAAGCTCATCAGAAACAACCAGCTTTGCACCTTCAACGTTATCACGGCTCAACTCGGCAACTCTCGAGAGACAATTGCCAAACAAAAATGCAAACAGGCCTACCGTGGGATCATTGGCACTACTCTGTCCGGCCAATCGGACTTCAATTGTCAGTCCATCTTTTTCAGAGCTTCTTCCAAGGAGAATTGTCGCAACGTCCGCAATTTTCGAGAAAGGGTTATCAAACTTATCATTCGTGGGGCGGGCCAGTTTCTCAACCATTCTCCGGGTTTGTTTGGCAATTAACTCCACCAACGCCGGCCCCCCGGTCTGCTCGGCTTCATAATCCAGAAAAACCTGTGCATCCTCAGAACGCCTGAGATTCAGCCCCTTTTGAACCCCAAGTGCATTAAATTCCTGAATTCTATCGGAATCATTTTCGTCGATTTCCTGAAAAACTCTGTCCCCCAGAGGAAGACCGACATTGTCGGCAGCAAATAACTGCATGAAAATTCGGTAGGGGATCTGACGTCGGATATCCCTTGTAATGGTCCGGCAATACTGCATACACAGCGTGCGCCATGTGGACTGATCGGATGCACTGTATTCCTCACCGCTTTCATCAACAAATTTCTTAACCGCGCACTTATCAATCAACTGCTCGACGTCAATATCGGAAGCGGCTGAAGAGGCAAGCTCGGCGTGAAGTGCGTTCATCCGGAGGCGGCGCAGAATACGCGCCTCAGAGCCCGGCTCCCTCCATTCTAGATCTGGAAACAAATCTAGGCTCTCCAAGGACGTTCCGACGATATGATCAATTTCGTCGGGCTCAAGGGTTTCGCCTACAGCCGCAGCTCGATCGAGCGCAGTAATTACAAATGAGATATATTTTCTTACCGAGATGGATACGTGTTCTGGATGGAGAGCGCTCAGAACCTCAACTATGCGTTCGGTCAACAGAGCCGATGGAGCACTGTCCGAAGAATTTATCTCCGCCCGCGCAATTTGGATGATTCTCCGAGGTACGGAAAAATCTTCCCCATCAAAACTACCATCAAGGAAATTATTGTCTTTCAGAGTAAATAGGTTTTTCAAACCCTGCTCATCCGACTCGACTTTGGTCTCAAGATAGACAAGGCCACCTTCAATATGATTACGATAGAAAGTGATTGATTTCCCCGCTTCAGCTCTGAACTCATCCGGAACGGGAAATGAGGTCCCTGCGCTGACGACGACACGCTTGCCCATGAGTTCGGGCTCTCCATCCCTAGCTTTCCATAGATCCAGAAAAGCCTGAACCGATTGCGAAGAGGTCAATGACTTAACCCGGAAGCACGGGCGATCTACCTGTTCGATTCCCCGAAAACTCCTAGAGATTACATCTAGGCTTGTGGCAGCAATTACCTTTGAATGCCTATCAGACCCGCTCATTATCAGTCCACTCCCCCAATACCGACCATACGCGTTGCATCAGAGTAGACCTCGAGTAGTCCTGATGCCTGCATTTGAACTGCCAGCTGCTCACTGTTCTCTTCGAAAATACTCGCATCAAAATCATTGAGGAGCCCGGCTTCCTGAGCCGCTTCCCGACCAATTACCAGCCCGCACCGACCGTAAAGCCAATCCGTCAAAAATCGTTCATAGGATAACTGCGCTCCACACTGTGTCGCGGCCATGACATTTGTCTCAAGGAGGTCAATCCCCAGTGTGAAGTGGCGACGTCCGGTCCAAGCATTCAACAGCCCGATCGCAGCCGCCGTTGCCCAGAAAAACCCCCGGATACGTTCTCGCTGCTTCTTCGCGAGAAGCCTACCTTCGGCTGCCATGTCAACAGCCTCGAGTATTTTTGCCTGAAAATCTCTAAGGGCTCTTTGAGACGCACGCCTCAGCTGAGGGCGTCCGGCACCACAATCACAGATAACAGGCTTTGGTTCTTCGCCTAAATATATGCTTGCCCGGTTGTGCTGCATAATCACCTGACAAAAGCCAGTCCAGTTAATCAGTGCCTTCACCCTTGCCACTGATGGCATTTTCAGATGTTCGAGAATATTTGCCACCCCATCACGAAAGAGTTCATCCGTATCATCACCGAACACCTTTGTTTTTTCTGCTTCGACTTCGTCAGACCTCGGCGTAAGATCATTCACTCCCTTGGACAGGAGCACTGCAGCCAAGTTTTCAAGAGAACTAGCTTCGCTGTTGTCATAGAGATTGGAGAGGCCGGTTTTGATTCTTTCTTTTCTGGACTGATCAGGGTCGTTGCATATCACACGATAGACAAGAGCACCTGCTCCCCTCATGTACTTTCGCTCAATACCTGTCTTGGTCTCATCCCCTTTTTTATTTCGTGCATCCCAGTGGATGAGGGACGGAGTGTAAGGGAAAAAATGAGCCCGATGCCATGCTGGATCACCCTTTAGATTGGGGATGGGTAGTTGGATGCACTGGAGCAGGTGTTTTATCGCCTCTGCACTTTGACGGTCAGCTAGCACCTCAAAGCACCTGTCATTCTGGGCAAAACCAGGATCCCAAACTAACCGCCTTGCAAAGTCATGGCTCCTCCGTGAAATTTGCACTTCCTCTCCATCGCCAGGGAGAAACGACTCCGCACAAAATATGAAATTCAGGAGTTCGAGGCCGGGATAAAACCCAGCGTTATCATACTCCAGAATTCCCCCAAATATTTCCCGAGAAACATCAGGGCCGGTGGTTTTTTCAGTCGGCGCCTGAGGTTCAGTATTTTGTGTCTGCCCGATCAAAGGTCACCTCCCACTTGGATAATTCCATTATCAATAGACACAGAGTGGACAGCACCGCGTATAAAAAGATTTATTTCATCCGGTTGTTTTTGGCCCCTTTCTGCGAGGCGTGCCAAAAAGTTTTTTATTCGCTTGAGGTCGTGCGCATAAAACTCTTCGGCAACATATCCACTGCCGGCGCGGCAAACACAGTCAAATGACATCATGTCCAAGTTGAGATCGGCAAAACCCGTACCCATTTCAAAACGCAGAACAATATGTCGGTCAATCCAATTTACCGATTTTGTAATCGCGGACACCTGCAAGTCATCGGGAATTGCCCAGACCTCTCCCATTGGAAGAACCTGTATGGCCCGTGCCGGAATTCTCCCGGCAATGATCGCGGCGTGGGTAGTGGCACTTCCAAAGGCTGGGTCAACAAGATGGAGGCTTATTTCGCGCTCAGACATCTGCAATCCCTGAATAATATGCAGGCCTCTGAGAATCCGGCTTTTAAGCTTATGCATTTCCGTGTCGGATATAGTCTTTTTCGTGACAGCGATAAAGTCCGATCCGCTTTGGAAGCCAAGCCTGGAAAGCTCCGTGATGCTTTGGCAATCCTCGTCAAAAAAAGCTCTGCGCCTGAGTGATCTGACAATTCTCTGAACCAGCCCCGCCTCTTTATTCCTCTCGTTCCGGCTTGAGGGATTCCCTATGATTTCATCAATACCTTGGGATGCATCAATGAGGGGTGGGTCTTGAAACACATTGTTAGCGAACATCAGATCCAGCTCACCGGGCGGAAACACATTCTGCTCATTAATTAGCTTTTCATCGATCGCCCGAAAGGCTCGTAATCCCGGGTCAAGGCGCTGCAGATCAGAGATTACGGGAATATTGTAAAGCTTATCCTTCTTGATATCGCGCGGTGGCGTAAATAGCGAATTGTAAAATGTATACTCGTGTTGCCACCCACTCTTTCTGTACCTTCCGTGCACATCGTGGCACTTCAATCCACCTGTGATGATGTATGCTGCCACCATCAAAAGTTCTCTTATTGTAAACACCACACCGAGCTGCTCCAGAGCCGAGAACAGTGTTACTAACCGCGCTCTCCTCTGTTTTCCAATATCAGAGGCACTTGCCTCCAGAAGCTTCCGGTTATTTAGAATGGGGCAATTTACAGACGCATCGCAGGACGAGCAAATCTGCCAGCGCCTGCCGTCATCCAGCCATTCATCGAAAACCTCAGCAGCAAGGCTCTCGTCCTCCCCACCACTGACAGACTGGTAATTTAAATTAATGATATGAATTCGGGGATCTTGGACGCATAAACCGCTCTTAAATGAGGTATTAAAGTTTTCAAGGACCAAGCAACAAGCTTCGCCGGTTGTTTCAGATTCCAGAACAGCCCTTAACCGGCCTTCGTTGGCACAAATAACATAAATTGTTTCCTCCTGATTGATCGCAGTCTCTATCAGAGCGGTCGCGTTTACAGGCTCAAGCTCGGAAAAGTCTTTATGAATATAAATTGACTTCGACAAAGGAGAGCCAGGCGCCGGATCAATCGCGCGTTCTGCATTGCAGGCTGAGTTAATAAGTCGCCGGGCACTTTCTTCGTCATAGCCAAGGCAGTCTTGAATCAATCTTCGGCAAAGATGAGTTTTTCCGTGACCGGCATCACCTGTCAGGATTATCAGACGCGCAGAGTTGAGTTTGGCGGCAGAATTTAGATACCTTAAGGCCACTGTCTCGAGGTTCAGGCTGTCTGCTGTTTTTTGATATTCTTCATATATCTGAGAATGGGCAGGGTCGAATGGCAGGTACCTATTAAGACGCGCAACATGACTATTTTCTTTAAGCATAATCCCCCCGGTAGTTTGCCAGCCAGTTTTTTGATGAGACCCAGATCGACAATAACCGATGACCAATAACTAGACGCTGTATGTAAGCAGAAAATAACAACCTTGGACATACATATGGCAGAAGAAAATTTCACACCTTCGACTGCCTGTGGATAGAGAACAATGACGTATTGAGAGCGTAATGGAAAAGCAGTTTCTTTCTATTTTCCCAAACTGTCCAAGCCTTATCACCCGGCACGAGTCCCCCATTTGATCATCCCAATAGCATTGACCCTAATGAGGTCAAACCCCGATGAAATATCAGAAAGTAATCCCTGTTATTGACTTTTTCTTAGGCTTTGGCGAAGCGTGCCGACTGATTTCGATCAATGGCGACCCTGAAATAGAACGTGCCGGACTTATTACTGAGTACTTTACTGAAAAATTTGGAAAAATAATTGGCTAAACTGGTCGGCGACCAGACGCAGCGACACCCTGGAAATACCTTGATGCATTTCCAAGGTCGAAATGCCGCAGATCTCTTAGCACAGCTACAATCCTAGTGTTCCGAGTCTGACAGATCCTACCTGTTTCCCCTGATTTC
>TARA_R110000751_G_scaffold233328_1_pt1 | contig 25033 bp, 29 predicted proteins | sample TARA_R110000751 | Tara Oceans TARA_R110000751 (sample SAMEA4398001) | marine metagenome | biome: Polar Biome; feature: [MES] marine water layer (ENVO:01000295) within the mesopelagic zone...; material: water (ENVO:00002006), including particulate matter (ENVO:01000060) such... | reverse complement strand
AAGGGGTCGGGGGTTCGAATCCTCCTCGGTCCGCCACTTCCCCCCTGTAAGTCTATGTTTTTTAAGGGGAAACACGAGCTGCAATGGAATTCTACCGTTTTCCCTACCATTTTTGATTGAAAAAGCGTTCGGCTGCCGTTGGTCCCATACGCAGATCATTGTTTGGGTCTACGCGCGCAAGTGAACGGCAGACACGCAAGCTTTCCTCACGGAAATCGCTTCCGAAAGTCAGAATCGTTTATGCAGTTCTAGACCTATCTAAGGGCTGTGGAACGTCAATCTGATCCGGAGTAGGCCACAGACAAACCTTACGATAATCGAAGTGCCGAAGGGCAAAAGATGCCGATCAAGCTAGTCTTGTCATATGTGCGTCTTTCAACCTGACCTCCAGTTGGCCGATTTGAAATCTCTGGAGCTTGCGTTGAGAGGCTTCACGCCGCCTGCAACTTACCTATTACATCGAAGTTTGCAGACGGATCGATATGATTTATCTGTGAACCCAAATTGATAATCCGAGAGATCATTGCATCACAATGAACCTCAGCAGGGAGGATTTGCTGTTCGTGCATCCAAGCGGATACTTCCACCCAGTCCCAAAGCGGGTGGCGAGCTTCCACGCGAGCGTTAGGCGCTGGGAATCCTCGTCTCCGGTCTCCCTTCATGAAGTTGCTTATCGCAGCCTTCGTGAGTCCGGAACGAGCAGCGATATCCGCCGCACTCACTAAGAAATCTGGTTCGAATCGAATAATGGAAACACCAGTGCTAAGTATCTGCTGATAGGCAGAAAGCACGGCGTCCTTAAAGGTTTTTGCCTCTCGATCAAAGCTGATCACAGCCGCACCCCTCCGCAGAATGAAGGTAGCGTCGTCACAGCCCGCTTCGATGAAACGGTCCTCGAAGTCCTCCGAGTGAGGATCGGCGTCAACTACAAATGCGAAATCATGAACAGTCATCTTGCCCTCCTACATCTTCTTGATCGTGCGAACACGTATCCACTACCTTCTTCAATTTTCGAGCGTGATGCTCTGGCACTCTGGGAGTCGAAAAAACACTTACCCGACAGCCATCGCGGTCAGCTTGCTCACAAAGCAAGCGTCCCCAAATATGAGAACTGCCTCCTGGTTCAACATACCGCCAGCCACGCTCCTCAGCATACGCAACTGCAGCCTCAATGTGTTTGTTGGAGTGCTTTGGTCGCGCCATGCTTTGTAAGTACCTATCTAACATTCCGTTAACTTAAGTCAACGGGGGGCGAGGTTTTAGGCGAAATCGTGATGAGAACTTCCCACGCTGAACTATATGCTGACGATCACACGCACCACCCACCTTATGTGGTGCGGAGCGTATTGCAAGAATCGTGGCTTCCAATATGGGCGGACCAAACATAATTCGTAGTTTGTTCAGAAAAATATTCTTTTTGCAGGTAATTTTTTCGAGAATGACTTGGGTGCTGCTCCTCAAATCGCGTGTTTGAACGCGCCACCACCAACGGCTGATACGCAAGGAATGACCTCTTTTCAAACCACTTGAAGCGGGTGCGATGCCATGCTTGGAACAAAAAAGGCGTGGTGACCAAAGTCTAAGACGTCTGTGAGCAGCCTTCGGGGCGCTCTAATGCTGCCCAGGCAGCTTAGAAAATACCCGCAGAACCTCAGCACTTGGCCTCGCAAGGGGGGATCTCGGCAGAGTTGTGTCGGTTGCTGGTCTTCCTTTTTCCCGCCAGCTTTGTGGGTCCTCATTGTCACGGATCGCCTGAAGCCTTGCAATGTTTTGCTCTGAAAGAGCATCATGCTCGGGCGAAAGGGGAGAAAAGCACTGCTGAACCTGATTTTCTCTCACAGCCTCGGCGAGGTGCCCATAGGTATTCATCACGGTCAAGGTATTGGCATGACCCAACTGCTTCGCCACTGTGTCGAGGGAAGCGCCACGTGCAACTAGATCACTGGCATACGTGTGCCGGAGTCCATGAAACACAAACTCTTTTGGCAGCTTCGCTTTCGCGACTGCGGTGCGGAACTGTAAGGTGTGCTGCCGCTTCCAAGGCTTTCGCTCTGTGGACAAGAAAATGTGGCTCTTGGGGTCTTTGCCTTCGCAGGCGTTCAGGAAGAAGGTCATGCCTTCAGCGGGCAAAAACACAAATCTTGCCGGGCCTCTCTTGAATGCCTTCACGGATATGCCGAATCCATCCCGCGCCACATCTTCGACCCGCAGCTCGCCAAGCTCACCCACGCGGCAACCGGTGTAGAGTGCCGCCAGCACAAGTTGACGCAATGATGGACCGCAGGCTTCGATGAGGCTGGCGCACTCGGTTCGCGTCAAAAAGATGGTGCGTGGTTGATGATTCACGGAGACCCTGTTGAGGCATTTCCATGAGCGTTCCGATTGCAGGCGTCCGCTCTCCCAAGCGTACCGGAACACGGTCCTTAGAATCGTGACTAACGAATTGAATGTGCGTTTGCGCCTTCGGATTTCATCAGTTGTGAGCGTGTCCGGGTCAACTCTTGATGGCGGGTTTTCGAAGCCGCGCTTGGGCGGGCGTTCCAGCACAGTTTGTGCTAAGGCTTGAAGGTGCCTTGCGCTGAATTCTTCGATTGGGATGCCGCTGATTTCTGGCACCAGATGGTAGTTCATCAGGGTCAAATTATTGTAGTGGCCTCCTGGTGAGCGGGCCAGCTTTGACCATTCCAAATAATCTGCCATCGCGTGACCTACCGTATAGGTATCTCCGATTGGGCAGACGCAAAGTCTCGTGACGCGACCCACTTGCTCTGGCGTCACGGACAAAGCGGATACAGCACCGGTTTCAAACCACTCGAACGCACGTGAGATTGCGAGGTCGTATGTGATTGACGGCTTGCTTAGGTCGAGCGCGGGGCCAAGGCATTTCTGACGGTATTTGCCATCAGTGCGAAGCGTTCGAGCAACCCAGTTGCAGATTCGGTCGTCAGGCCTGTGTACCCCGATGTGCCTGCCTTTGAGCAACACATGCCAGTACGGATATTCTCTGTGTTCAAGACCGGTGATTTGTGCGGTCGATTGAAAAGGGCAGTTTGTTACAGTGCCATTTTCACCAGTTGCGCGGGCGGTCTGCTCAAGGGTGTTCATTATTGTAAGGCTCCAGCGTGGAAAGCTGACGAAGCCTGCCGCAGACTCGCGCTAAAAGATATGCGAGGCTTCACAAAGTACGGTTTCTGCGCCAAATAAAGTTCAGAAGCCTTTCCCGCGCCGTCCGCGTCCTCGGCTGCAAGGGGAGTTCGAAATAGACCCGTGCCTCCTCAGTTAATCCATACAACTCGACATACCTTATCAAAGCTCTTTCGAGCATTTTTATCCGCTTTGCTTGGGTCACCTTACGCCTCCTTAAAATTGGCACGGTCAGCGAAAAAGGTTACCAAATGGTAAACCCCATTCAGTTGGTTCCGAAGGAGAATCAGCTGTGTGCCACCACCAAGGGCGGGTCCGCAGGGAACGACCGCATGTCAAACCATTTGAACCGCGTGCCATCCGCGTTTCGCTGGTCGCCCATGACAATGCTGGGGGTATTGGCACGGTGCCGGATCAATCCAGCCCGGAACGCCCGCAGGTCGATCAGTGACCATGCCTCTAGGCCCGTCTGTGCCGCGTTTGAGTGGCCGTAGAACATCCAGTCGCCATTGCCGTTCACAATCTTGGAAAGCTCCGTCTGCGCCCCTGATGAGACCGCCGAGCGTATGGTGAACTGGTGGGGGTATCGCTGGGCGTAGCCCGGACGCCGTACACGTGCCGCAACCCGCATATCGCGGGCGTCCAGCATCATAAGGTCCGTGGCTTGGAAATGGTCAGCTGGATCGGGGGCGGTCTCCAACAGATAGCCCCCGATTAGTTGCTTGATTTCAGGTAAAAACCTGTCGGACCAATTCCGATTGTGGGTGTAACAATTCATTGTTTCATAATCCTGTTGCGGTAATCGCCCGCACCATCAAATAGGGTGCGGGCGTCGAGAGGTGGCTTTAGACCTCGGCTCCCTCCTTTCTCAGATAGGCAATCACGGCCCGTTGTGCAGTCGCGTAGTCAGGGTCAAAGCACGCACCCGCACAGTCTTCCACGCACCATTGCAACATAGCCGCAGCGTCTGCGTCAGACTGCGGTGTCGAGCATGCAATTTGCTCACCCAGCCGCCCGATAAGCTCGTCAATTGCCTCGAGCTCTTGCGGGTCATCCAGGTGCTTTGGCCCCAGCGCTTTGAGAACAGCATCACGACCCGTTTGAGCGTTCTGCCACTGTCCGAACAGCTTGGCTGCGCCATCGGCATGGCTGTTGTCACGCATCCGGCGATTTGCCGTTTCTTCCAACTGTTCAAGCGCGGTGATCAAGTCACCGGCCATATTATTCGCCAGATTGACGGTATGTGCCGTTGCCTCTCCATCGCCGGGTTGGTCCGCCGCATCGCCTTCGAGAGAGCGAATGCAGACACGCAACACACTGCTGAGGTCGTATGCACTGGAGATGGTTTGCGTGAGGGTCATGGTCATTGGCCTGCCTCCACGTGCGAACCGCGTGCGTCAGGGGTCGCATCGACCAGTCGGCCCAAATCTTCGCTCAAGAGTGCGCTCTTTTTGATTACCTCCTCAGCGAGGGCTGTCGTAGCATTCGACGCAGGGGACGAAACGCACTGAGCTTCGTCAATCAGCAAACCCAAGCCTTGCAGCAAGCCGTGGAGGAAGATTGCATCTACCTCAACGTCGGACAGTTTCGGAGCTTTGGGGCGACGATGGACCGGGCTTTCACCCAGCAGCGCCCAATCGAGGGTCAGGTTGTGCTTGTTGCAGTATTCCATGACTTCACGGCTCGGCGCACCGTCTTTGCTTAGGATGGGAGTTGGGGCTTCGTCGCCAGCGGTCTTGGCAAAATCGCTGAGGCGAAATTCGGTTTTTACGATGTCAAACATGTTGGTCTCCATTGGTTGTGACTGACGGGGATCTGACCCCGCCAAAATTCAGAATTCATGCACGGTATTCGTGGACAACCCCATCAACGGCGATCCGCGAGATGGTCGCCAGATTGACAGAACGCGGTGCCTTGGCCTGTGCATCCCAAACGGGCATCAGGTGAGGGTGACGGGCTTTGCGCGTCTGTGTGGCCCGTTTTCCGGCCTCTGTGGCGTCATCGCCCTTGATGTGGTGGTGCAAGGTGGCTGGCTGCACCTGCATCGTGCGCTCGGTGCCGTCCGCTTTGGTGAAGGTAACGGCACAGAAGCGGCCACCCGCTGCGGTGATCAGGTCGCGCTTTTCCGCATAATCGGGCGCTGCGGCTTCGTGGTCTTCGGCGGCGCGAAGTGCGGCACGCAGAACGCCGATGCGGGCATAGTCGGCCTGCGTCCAGCGGTCCTTGCCTTCGAGCGCGGCAATGGCATCACGGGTGCGGGCAACTTCGGGGCTATGGGTCTGCGCCTGCTGTTCCGCCCGTGCCATTGCCAGCTTGTGCTTGGCCTCACTCCAGGCGGCACGGAGTGCGCGGCGCAGGATCGTGCGCAATCCATAGAGCGCCACATTGGCGCGGCGGACGATTTCCCATGCGTGGGTCATAATGGCGGTGCGGTTGAATATGCCTGCGGTTGTCATGAAATCATTCCCTATCTTGTAAAGTTGTGTCATTGTGATAGAAAGTTAGCACCATGCATCAACTATGTCAATACGTGGTGCTAACTTTTCAGCACGAGGTGCTAACTATGACGCCGGAACAATTGAAAATGGCGCGAGCAATGACCAAAATGGGCGTTAGGGATTTAGCAAAGGCTGCCGATGTAGCTCCGGCAACCATCACAAGGCTTGAGACTGGCAAGGGCGGTATCAACATGCGTTCAAGCGACGCATTGCGTGCTGTTCTGGAAACGCAAGGCGTGCAGTTTCTTGATACAGGCGATGTGGCAAGGGGTCCGGGGGTTGCTGTAAGCAACGCTGAGAGATCAGAGGAATGAAGCGGTTAGCTTTGCTTTTGTGCCTCTTGGGCGCGCCGCTTTCAGCACAGATTGCTGGAAATGACATTGCGGCTGCGTGTGACCATATCAAAGAAGCTGATGTCAGGGCTGGTTATTGCATTGGCTACATCGCAGGTGCCTGGGAGGGGATGAAACGCGGTACAGCGCAGGTGGTGATGCTTTCTGACCCGGGAAAGACAGCTGCAGAAGTCGATGCATCAACGAATGCGCTTTTGGGAATCTGTATGCCGGTAGAGGTTGAGCACAGCCAAATTGTTGATGTGTTTTTAAAGTACTTGGACGACACCCCAAGCCAGCGGCATTTCCCCGCAAGATCATTGCTACATTCCGCTCTTTTGGATGCGTTTCCGTGTCGTAAATAGTTGCCAAGCGCGAGATTGCATTGCGGGAATCGTTCACGAAAATCTGTCACAATGCCAAGACAATTTGGAGCATCAGCCGTGGTCGGAATAATAAGCTTTGAAACATACCGCCTATTGGCAAACACCCGTTGAAGCTCTGCAATCCGTCGTGCAGCCTTAAGGATCCATCCCGTCTAACAGGTCCCTGCCCTCTTCAATGATTGCAGACGCTCATGGAGGCGGATGTCGGAAGTCTTCGCCTGCGGGTCAATGCTGTCACGCAGATAACAGCAATGGTGGGCGGGTACACTGCCATTAGTGTAAAGCTCATTGGGGTGCAGCACCACAAACGCTCGTTTGATTTCTGGCGCAGCAATGCCCAACTGATGCCCAGCGCACCTTGATGCGCTGGGCAGTGCTGCTGGAAGTTAGCTGGAATGCCCCTGCGAAACCGCTTAGGAGCAGCGCATCTGACGTAGGGGCTATTGGGTTCCTTCAGGCTGCGACGGGCGGGTCAGCCACCACAAAAACACCAGACCGACGATCAACTGCACGATTGAGAAAGCGGCCAAAAGCCCCATGCCGCCAATGTCAGGCATTTGTGTTACTTGGCCATCTTGCATCATTGGAGCGGATGGTACGAGGAACATGCCTATCAGGCCCAATCCTATGGGTATGAAGATAAGCCAGCCATTTCGTCCAGTATCCTGAAGGCGACGATACCCGGCAGCGGAAGCAGGAACGATTAGCGCGAGCATGTAGATCACATACAGAAAGCCTATGCCCAAAAGTGACACAATGATCGCGCCGACTACATATGCCAGAACAAACCACCAATACTCAGACCGACTGGCGCGTCCGGAAAAGGTTGCGTATTTATCGATAAGACAGACTTTTACTGCCGACTGCATGTTCATGAAAAATTCCTTTCGGTCGCAAAAACTTTGTCGTCACAAGCGGCACCAATGGTGCTGTAACCAAGCCGACATTCCCAAGTGGCCGCCGCTTGAGGGTAATGTTGCCTGACGCGACCCACTGAGCAAGATTTTTCGTTCTCAAAGGGGCTCGCGATTGCTGCTTGAAGGTTCATCAAACCTTAGTACAGCCTTACCGTTGTTATTTCCCGTTAGTAGGTCGTACAAACAATCTGCCCGTAGCTATTTCGGCAACTGGTTTGCTGTACGGGCGTCGTCTGAAAATCTGCGGGGTTATTGTATGACGGGCGGAACACAGGCGGCGGGATCGAGGCGCGGCGCTGTAGTTCGGCTTGGCGAGTGCTTTCTGCGAACTCACAGGCTTTCAGGTCGCCTTTTTGGCACGCAGCCAATATCTGCTGCATTGCGGGGCTTGGTTGCAACGGTTGCGAAGGCACATCACATCCGGCCAACGCAATTAGTGCTAACGGTATCAGTCGTTTCATCGGCAATCCCCTTCACTACACTCAACAACGGTTATCCCTTCGGTGGCAAGGGATAACCTGAAGGCTTATCACGGGCCGTCCTGATCTGGCGTTGCCAGCGCGGCACCGGCTCCGGTGAAGTAAGGGGCCAGCCGATTGACCTGAACGGGTGCCAATTTCACCGATCCGGGATCGACCAAAAGCAACCGGAACAATTCTGGGTCTGTCACCGCATCGATCAGCATCTGCTCGGCTTTATCGTTCTGCAAGTTACCCAGAAGGGCTTTCATGCGGCCTGACGCCATCTGGGCGGTTTGCAGGGATGCAGCACCTTTGCCAGCCTTCGCGCCTTGGTTCGCGGCGACAATGCGGGCAACATATTCGATCACGCGGTTAGGGGATCTCGGGGAAAGCCCGCCAATGTCCGGCGCAGCCTTGCGCCCGTTGCGCAGTTTTTTCAGTTCCCTGGCGATTGCGCGCATGCGGTTTACGTCGCCCTCCGGCATGGCGCTGCGCAATGTGGCAACATTCTCAGGTTTGCTCAGAAAGCGCAGCATGGCGTCGCCGTTCAGGCCGTTGACGTCTGTACTGCTGCGGATCACGTAATCAGCAAAAGAGCCTTTAAGGCCGTCCAGAGCCTTCCCGCTTTTGTCTTTGCGGGCAGTGGCCGCAAGTTCACGCGCCGCGACCGACGGCTTCTTCGCCTTGAATACCGCATCTATTGCCGTCTCCGCCGGGGCTGCGTTGAATGCTGCTGTCTGTGACTTTGACGGGTTGTCCATATTGGTCAAGACACTGTCTTTACGGGCTGTGACGCTGGCGGCGCGGGTCTGGGTGCCCAACGCCTTGTCAAAGGTATCCTTGAGGCCGGGAAATCGCTCCATCATGTCTGCATTATCGCGCATGAAGGTGCGGCCCGCCTTGGGGTTGAACTTGCCATCGGCACCGAAGGCGGCCCGGTCGAATCGGCCCTTCAAGAAATCCTCAATCTGAGAGTCTACACCAGAACCGGCGGCTGCGCGGATACCGTCTGCATTGATCGCGCCTTGCGACCCACTGCGTCCAACCGACCGATCCAGTGTCAAAGCCGGGTCAATCGACCTGTCGCCGTCAACGCTTTGCTTCATCAGCCTGCCGACAATGCCCTGATCAAATATTTGGTGCATCTCCGCAGAAAACGCGCGGGCTTCGTCAATCGTGCGGCCTACGCTCGTTTGTCCGGCACCTGCGCCCAGGTCCTCCAGGATTGCATCCGCAATTTCATCCGAGATCCGCGCGAGATTGCGTTGTTGGTTAGTCCCACTTCGCGCGGCGCGGGCTGTCTCGCGCAGCTTACTGTAAAGGCCGTGCATTTCTGAAACAGTCTCGAACTCACCAAAGGCGCTGTTACTGTCTGGACCGAGCAATTCCTGGACAACGCGGGGGATGTCGTCACGCTGGGCGCGGGGGGTGGCGGCAATGAGTTCCTGCGCCACTTGGCGCGACCGTGTGGTGCCTACCTGCGTTCCCTTGGGCACGTTCCCCCACAAGGCACTCTCTTGCGCCTTTGCGGCGTCCTGGGCGGCTTTGATCTGATCGGCAACCTCTTGGCTGTTGATGATTTCGCTGTTTTTGGATTTCGGGCGCAATGCCCCACCAGTCACGCGATCCACAACGCCCATGATCTCGCTGCGGAAGTCGGCGCGGCGGCGGTCAAAGAATGTCTGGGTATCCGTTGGATTGCCGCCCATGCCTCGCACATTATCGGTTGCGGCCTGTTGGGCTGTCTCGGCTCGAGCATCCATTTCAGCACGCAGTTTCGGGTTCCGCCGCATAGCTTCCTGTTCAAGGGCCAACAGGTTCGGATCGCCGGTTTGCTGGGCTGGGGAAAGCCCGATTTCAGTGGGACCGATTTCACGGGCCAGTTGTTCGGCTCGATCAGCACCGCCTGCAAGTTCCTGCAAGCGCTGGCGGGCGACTTCTCTACCGCCTGCACTGGTGTAAGGCATGGTTGCTGTCTTGACCGCACTTGTCAGCTTGCGCGCGCCGATTGCGCTGGGAGTGGAACGCACCAGGCCGGGGATCGCACCGACACCAGCCCCTCCAATAAGGCCCGCTGTCAACTGCAACCATTCCGGCGCGCCTGCGTCCTCGGCAGCTGATTGTGCGCCTTGTGCGCCCGCGCCAGCGAACAACTCAGAGACAAAACCGCGTGTGCTGTTCATGGCTGTGGATGCGTCGTCTGCAATCCCGCCGATCATGCCGCCCGCGCCGGACAACGCTTTCGCCGCTGCGCCCCCGAAAGGTGCTGCGCCAGCCGCCTCACCGGCACCACGGGCCAAATTTTCCACGAAGGTATCAGGCTCAGACGTGGCGCGGTTCACGCCGATAGCATCCATGCCCATTTCCAAGCCGGTGACTGCGGAACCTGTTCCTTGGCCGAAGGGATTCAGAGAATGGGGCTGGTCGAAGGGGTTCAGCAGGTCAATGATGCCGCCTGCTGCATTCGCAATGCCTTGGTTCAGCTGTCCCATCAGGCCAGACTGATCGCGCAGGCCCATCGAGTCCGCAATCTCATCTACTGTGGCTTCCTGTTCTTCGGGTGATAGACTTAGAAAGCTGTCGTCTACCTTCACCTTTTTGCCTTCGATTGTCAGGGTCGCCATTATTCAACACTCCATTTTGCGCCGGGGCGGGTGTTATTGATCATTGTCATGCCTTTGCCTGCTTTGAGGGGAAAAGCGGCCTCTGGCGCCATGCTAAGCGTACCAGTCATGACAGCACCGCTCGGGGATCGACGCGGTATGAAAGCTGGAAGTCCTGAATATCCGTCGCACCGCTGCTGATGTTTGACCACTTTTGCACTGCGTCCACACCTGTAGGGTTCAGATTCACAATATTTGCGTACCTGGCCGCTGCGGCAGTACGCGCGACCAGATTTGTGCCTGCGCCCGTCAAGGTCGCCATTTGTCGAATGTTGATCGGCGATAGGCTGCGACCGTTCGCGAATGTTTTAAATGGCAGGGTGACGCGTATATCATCGCTGGCAGTTGGTGCCGCGCTGCTGATGTTTGTGATGTTCACGCTGTAGACGCTCACAATGTTGCCGTTCAGAACCCATTCAGCTGTTGCGGTGGTCGCACTGGGTGTGCCGCTTTGGTCCGTCATCTCCAGCGTATACGAACCCTTGGTTTTCAGGCCATACGGCATGGAGCCACGTTGCAGGGCACCACCTGAAACCGTTCCTAGAGTGTGATCCGCGTAGACCAGCCCATCGCCGGACGTGTTTGCGGAAATGTCATAGCCGATATTCCCGATAATCACCTCGTTCACCTCGCCAGTGATGCGAACATTATGGAGGCTGACGTTTGAGCCGGTCTTGGTCAGGTCCAGCCCTTCAACATTGACCTTGCCGAACATTGTTGCCTGCGACGTGCCATTGACTTTGACATAGCTGTCGATGCCATTGCCGCTTGTGCCCTCTCCGTCCCGCATCTCCATGATCAATCCGCCGATCCGGCAGATGCCATCAGGGTGGCCCGCCTTGATCTCAAACCAGTCGGTGCCAAAGCATTTGTTTACGAAGCCGCCTTGAATTTCCAGGAGCGTCATTTCCTCGTTTTCCGCCAACAGATGTCGCGCCCCCGGCGATGCAGCCGCACCCGCTCCGCAGCCGTTCCATTTCGCGTTGATAATCGACATTTCGCGGGGAAGGGTGGACGGCGTGGCATACGAGCGGGGCAGGGTCCGCACACAGTAATCCGTGCTGGAAGCCTCGCCGTCGAAAAAGAAATCATAGAAAAAGTTGTTCGCAACCGGAACATTTGAGGCCAGCGGGTCGAACTTGATGAACTCGCTGTTTGCTGAGGTCGCCTTTGAACTGTTGACCCACAGACCGTCGCACGCCTGCACCCAGAATACGGTCGCCTTCGCATCCTTGCCATTGCGGAAGTGACAACCTGTGAAGCGTATTCCCGCTGTGTGCGCGTAGTAGATCCCCGGGCGGTCTGGATCTTCGATGCCAAAGGTTGAGCCGTCCTCGTTCGTTTCCATTGCTGTGATGTGAGCGTTCCAGCCGCCGCCGTCGCCGGTTGATGTGCTAACCGCCGTGCCTGCGAAAAAGTTGCAATCCTTGACCTCTGTAAAGGCCAAGCATCCGCGCGATTGAATGTCACCAAAGAAGCCGCGAAACTGGACGTTCTCGACTTGGCACTGGCGCGTCAGTGACAGGCGCAGCGCAATTGATTGCGTCGGGTTCGTGAAGTTGCCGCGCAGGTCAATGTTGGCAATCCTGTTTCCGTAAATTTCTTGTCCGGTTGCTGCGTCCGGGTCCATGACATCCAAAAGCAAGTCATCCGACGCCATGCGAATTTGACTATTCCCCGATCCGCTGCCGACAAGGCCAACGCCTGGGCGGTTCATGTTCAGGGTGCCGTTGACCGTGTACCGGCGATGCGTCAGGTAGACCGTTGCGCCGTTGTGGTCGTTAGCCTCGGCGGGCGTCGGGCTGGTGTACGCACTCAGCGTGCCAGCATAGGCCAGCGCCTTGTTGATGATGTCAGTTGCTTGGGAGGCTGTTTTGCTGGTGGACCACCCGAAATGGTACGGGGTAATCGCGCCGCCGGGGATCAAGCCGTCTACGCCCAAGTCCTCCGTGCAAGATGCCGAACCCGTGGCAGTGCTGTCTTTCTGATAAATCTCGTTGCCAAGAAAATCGAAATCGCCGTCTTCCATAGACGCCACCAACCGCGCCGCGTTGGCCGCATTACGAACGCGCCGCGCCCGCGATTCCGCCTGGATCGTCAGGGCACCAGCAGCGACCAAACCCGCAATGGCAATTTTGTTCGCGGGGCTGTCTGACCCGTTGATCTGAATTGTGCGCTTCGGGCTGTTGTTGTCTGTGATTGTGATCATTGTTCAACGCTCCATTTTACGCCGCTTTTGGTCTGGCCTTGGCCGGAACCGCCTTGACCTGCCAGGGCGGCACTCAGGTCTTTGTAATCCTGATAGAGGGGCAACAGGTCGTTAAGGGCGGCTTGGGCCTCTGCAATCTGCGTTTTGCTATACTGGCCTTGGCTGCTGGCGACCTTGTGCGCAGAAGCGATGGCGCGTTCGATTTCCCGCTGCATGTCAGCGATCCTGTTTGCAGCTCTGCCGGGGCCGGTTGCAAAGTCACCAGGGCGCACAGTCATGCCCTCGATCATTTCACGGGTGAGGTTGGAAGGTCGGCCCGGCCACTGCGCAGAAAGTCCCTGCACGGTGCGGGTCGCAAGGCTGTCCATCGCGGTCTGAGCGCGGTCAATATCTGGCGCGACCTGCCCAAGGCCCACGCTATCCAAAATTGTGTTTGCCAGTGACGCAGCGACGCCGCCGACGCCAACTGCGCCGCCGGGGTTTGTGCCTTCGAAGGCGTTTCCACGTTCCGGCAGGTTACCGGGCGGGGGTGTAGCGCCGCCCTGCTGCGGCGTGACAACCTGATTTGTCGCAAGGTCTGTAATCACAACCGACCCATCGAGCGGGTGCCGTGAGACATTCAGAACGCCGTCAACGATGCCGACCGCTGTACGGCGATCAACGCCATATTCTTGGATGATGCGACCAATTTTGCCTTCAGCCGCGGATTCCTTAGGCGCTTCGCGTTCATATCCTGGAATGGGCCGCGCGCCCGCGTCTGGGTTATTCATGTCGTAGAACTGCCCGTTGGAAAATCCGTAATCCGGTTTTGCTGGCTGTCCGAATTTGCTGGCTTTTTCGATTGCATCAAGGATGCCCTCGTATTGGGCCGCACGATACGGGAACTGTTCCATTGGAAATGGCTCAGCTCCGCTCTCCTGCAAAATGCGGTCAAACGCGGCTTGGTCGCCCGCTTGGTAGGCCTGACCCGCTGCCATAAGGCCCCGCTTGATCTTGTCGGCCTGTTCGGCGCGTGTGCGCTCGTCCTGCTGCTGTGCCCATGCCTCGGCCTGCCGTGCTGCGGACTGGCGGCGAATTGCCAGTTCCTCGCGGTTGATTTCCATGTTCTGCCGCTGGCCCTGAATGCCGAGAGCCGCCTTCGGATCGAACTGTGCCAATGCGTTCAGCGCGTTCTGGTCACCGGACGCAATTTGCGCGCCCTGCTCCTGATACAGGTTGTTGAGCGCGTTGGTGCGCTGGAACTCGTTCTGCTGCGCTGCGGCCTGATCGCCACCAGCCACTGCTGCCAGCAGGTTCGGCTGCGTTCCTGCCAGGATGATATTTGGATCGAGGGGCATATTGCGTTCCTACTGTTTACGCGATGGCGATGGGTGTGTTGGCAAGGGCAGAACCGGGCCTGAAAGGGCCTCTCGCATGATGTCGCCCAATGATTTATCGGCGCTGTTCACTGGTGGGTTGTCGGTGTCATTCACTGCCAAAATCCTTTACGCAAAGGTATCATGATACCCCATTCCAGTCACGCTTTATTGCCCATTGTGCGCCAAAATTCTTGAAGAATTCGCGGCCAATCGGCTTTGAACCAGTTGCTCGAAGCCTGTTCCTCTGCTGGTGAGATAGACGGTCGGCGACCTGCAATTCTCTGAAGGTGCTTCTCCAGTTTCAGCTTTGCATCGGGGCTTGCAGGCTCTGGCTTTCTGACTTCCAATTTTTTCAGCCTAGTTGTGTATGTCATTCCTGATCTTCCGATTTAACGATGCCAACTTTGGCACTGTTCTTGGCGACGTGATCGAACAGCGCTCCAAGGTCGCCAGCAAAGAGCAGCCGCTCTTCCGCGCAGGTTCGATCCCGCATTAAATCGACTTCACTGTCTGCGGGGAGAGCGTATTTCTGGCGAAGCCGTGTGATGCCTTCCGCAACCTCATCTTCGCCCCAGTGATTTGGTACGACGGCGAGGATAGTGGTTTGCTTTCCACCCAGTGCGGTCTCAAGACGCTTCAATCTGCTTTCCTGTGTCATGTTCACAGATCCCCCGCGCCGGGTGCGAGACAAATAGCCTTGGGATGATCTACTCGTGCCAAGGTAATGGCCTCAGCTTCTGCTCTGCGGGCGAAAGCGCCTGCGTCTTCATTTTCACGTCGGGTGATCGCATAGGCCGACTGATTGCAGTGAAGCGTTGCCGTGCGCGTAGCCTCGCTGGCGTCCATGCCGCCGGTATCGAAGCTCAATGATGTAAGGATGACCTCAAAGCGTTGATTGCCTCGTTCAAGTTCGCGAAGTCTCGTTTTGGTGCTGCTCATTTGCTTGTCTCCAATGCCGTGATCCGGCGTTCAATTTCAGTGGTTTCGAGTGTGCGGCGGAACTGCTCGACCACCGCCATGACGGACGCCGCTTCAAGGGGCGTGACCTCTCCGTCGGCAACTGCCCTGAGAATGGCCCGCGCGGCGTTAGCTGCGTCGTCCATCGTTTCGATGTCTGGCAGGTCAAATGAGACCGAAGCGTCCTTGCGGGTGGGGGCGATCCGATCCAGACAAAGGCGCAAGGCCGTCACGTCGCCTTCCAGCGCCCTGTCGATGGCCTTCTGGGTCAATGCTTCGGTCTGACCGTCCAGCAGCGCCTGCACCGCCTCAGTGACCTTGTGGCGCGCTCCTCTTGGCCGTCCTGGATTGCCGGGTGCGAAGGTGCCATCCGCATTGCGACCTTCCGTTGTCGTTCCGTTGTTGCGGTCGTTCTGTCTGCTCACTGTGTGTGCCTTTCTTGATGATGCGTGAAAGCTTTGAGGCAGGCGATTTGCGTCACCACCTCGCGAGAACCAACTGAGTGCGTCACCACCCCCTCCCCCCCTTTAGGGGGAGGGGTGGTGACGCAGTGGTTTGGGGGGGTGTTTGCGTCACCCTGCGTGACCTGCTTTTTCGGGGTGGTGACGCACATCATTCCGTTGCCCATTCGCCCACCTCAATCGTCGGTACGGGCTTTCTGATGGGGCCAAGCTTTGTTCCTTTCACCAGTGCCCCTGATTGCAGCCATGCCGCGATCATCTTCTTGATCCGGCGTTTGTCTTTTTCCGCATCCAGACCCAGAACGTCGGCGACGATAAAACCGGCCCAATCTTGGCCAGCTTGATCCGAGAAGCGGGGGTGTTTGCCTTCGATGGCATTCTGCACTGACAGCAGATCCTTGCTGTCGAAGCCGTCAAACGTGTCCGGCCATTCCCAGACCTCAGCAACCCCGACGCTTTCGCCATTTGCCAGTTCGACAGAAACCATGCGCCGCCAAGTGCGCTTACCAATAGGGGCAAGGTTTGCCTTGTCACGGGTCACGGTGAAGTATGTGGTTAGGTCGTCAGGCAGGATACCCGCCTGCTCCCTTTCGTCCGGCGTCATGCGATTAATCACCCGTCCTGACCGTGCAGCAGCCAGCAGGGCAGAGCCACCCCTGCTGTCCTCTGTTGTGGCCTCTATGCCGTTGGTCTTGCGGGTGTGGTGGACCAGCTCAATCGCGCAGTTGCACCGATCCGCCAGCCGCGCCCATTCCTTGGCGATGAGGTCAATTGCGACGTTGTCGTTCTCGCCTGCCTGATGCGACGAGACGAATGGGTCAACGACCATGACATCAATCTTGCGCTCGCCGATTTCCCGCGCCAGTTCCTCAATCTCGGGCTTGACGATAACCACGCCCTCGCGGCTTTGAACTGCCGTGCAAAGCTCCCGCTCGCGGCCTGTGTCTACGAACAACCGGCCTTCAATTTCACCGGGCTGCACGTCGTGGTGCTGCATGGCCGCTGTGATGCGCAGGTTCATTTCATCGCGCGGATCTTCGAGGTTGTAGAGCCAGACATTCAGGCCCTTCGCAGTCCATTCCCCCAGCAACTCGCGCTCAGAAACCATCGCCAGCCCCTCCACAATGGTCAGGGAAGACTTGCCCACGCCACCGGGGGCGACGGTCACGGCAACCTGTTTCCGCAGCAGGTGCCGCCCGTAGACCCACGGACGGCGGGGCAGGGTATTGGGGTCCTGCCAAATAAAGGGCGTCGGCAGCCGGTCCGCGCCGTTCGCATGTTCAGCTCGGTGTTGCTCCAACTGTGCGCCCATGACGATGAAATCTCGCATCAAGCTGCCTGCCTCCCCTGTACAAAGTCCAGGAAGGCGGACTGACGGAAGTCCGGCATCGCTTTGAAGCTGGCAAGGCAGTATGCTTCCAGCTCCTCCGGTTCTGCCATGTCAGCCCAGAATGCAGCCTCATCCATGTGATTAAACAGGGGTGCGATGGGCTGGCCTGCACCGCGTTGCAAAGCCGCCTCTGCCACCTGTGCGGCGATGTCGGCGTCCAGCGTTTTAAGAGCCAAAAAAGCCAACGATGCGCACTGGTACGGTGTGAGCTTAACTAGAACGTCAGGGATCAACGCCCACCACGCGTCCTGCGTGCCAATGGCAAGGGCGTGGTCGAAGTCGTTGGCAATCATCAGGTTATTGGTGGTCATGCTGCGCCTCCGCTACAAAGGACTGCAATGCACTCAACATGTCGGGCAGCAGGGCCGCGCGGAACGCGACCCCCTGTTTGCCTGGTTTCATTTCGCCGCCACCCGCATCGAAGAAGACGCGGACGTTGACCATGTCGTGACCTTTGAAGTCGTCACGGGTGACGCGGATGATCTCGCGACTGTTCTTGACGATGACTGCCATTATGCGTTTTCCCCATAGTGTAGATTGGCGACAAGGCGAGCCTGGGTGAAAGACATGCCGTAGAGGCGCTGCAAGCGGGCAATCTGGATTTTGAGGGTCATGATCAAACTGCACCCCCGCTGTTTGCACTCACCGGGCCGAGATAAGTGACCCCGCTCAGCGAGTAATATTTGCGTCCGTTGGCGAGGGTCTTAGTTTCGGCGTGAACGTCATCATCTTCCTTGAGGCGAAAGACCACGTCACCGATCCGAACGGTTGAAGCGCAGAACAGCTCGGTTTCCAAAAGCGAGTCTACCACTTGACGCTTTCGCTTGCTGAGGATGACCTCTGCGGTCTCGCCATTGCGCCTGGTGATTAGGTAGCGGGCTGCGCTGCGCTCCGTGGACAGTTCGGGTACGGACAAAATCCAGCGTGGTTTTGGTTCCGAGTTGAAGTTGGTAGGTTTCATTGCCGTTGTTCCTTTCTATTGAAAGGACGTGCCAAATGGGCTATCTCTAATTCACCGCTGAACAGATATAGGCCCCGGCTCGTCCTCGACGGCTGGGGTTTTCTGTTACGCGGCTACGCCGACGAGGTTATCGGCCAACCATTTATCGAGGTCGGATTTGCGATACACGACACAGCCTGCCACCTTCGAGAAGGCGGGGCCTTTGCCGCGATTGATCGCCATGCGCAATTTTGCGAGGTGAGACTCGCTAACACCCGAGTATTCGGATGCCTGAGCGGGCCGCATGTGTGGGGGCCAGCTTTTTGCCTCTGTATTCTGATTGTTTGGCATTTGGATCACTCCTTTCTTGGAATGTCCCAATCGTGCCCTAACGTGCGGTATGCTGGCTAATGTGAAAGGAAATGGTCGCTTAAATCACATGCGGTCCTGAAGACGTTTTGCCGCCCTCACGCGATCCCTTGCTGTCTGATCAGTTGCTGCTGTGCTGCTACAGAGGCGCTCAGCACACTGGGCATAGGTATATCCCGCTTCGCGGGCATCCAATATGCGGAGATATGAGAGCCAAAGGTCGCCGCGCTGCTTTTGAGGGTCGCTGCGAACCGAAGGGTGCCTGAAGCTCAATAGGTATTCAGCGAGACCTTCAACTTGAGGGGCTATTGGTGAGTTTGGATCGAAAATAATGGGCACTTGGCTGACATTGAAGACTTCGCCCGAACTAATTTGCCCCCTTTCGACGAGTGTAATGTCCCACTGCGTTATTCGCCTAGCATCGTGGAAACTCAGCTCACTTTGATCAAGTAGTCTGAAGGATTCCGGATTAGCCGGATTGGGCAGGGCAGCATAGCCAGTATTTGCAGCCATTTGTGGAGACAGCGGAAGGACGATTTCTAAATTCTCGACATCTGTCATGAAGTCGAATGGTATTTCCCGACCCTCGCCTTGGTATAGATTTATCAGTGCAAGTGAAAATGCGCTCCTTACTTTCTGTGATCGTCTCAAAAACTCCCAGCGCCACCTTCTGTCGCACCATTCATCAGAATTTGTGTAGTCTTCGGCGTTCATCCCATCGGGACAACCCCAGCTTTCATGTCTTCCCCTCACTTTACTCAACGCGAAACCCTCACCATATCGGACGCATGACCACAACAGAACCTTCCCCATTGTTCCATCAGTGCCCTACGGCGTTCAAACAGGTCTGACCGGGCATAGGCGCGTTCGGTATCGGTCCCGGTGGCATGGCTCAGCGCCGCCTCGGCCACTTCCCGATCCGCATGCGCGCTTTCACTTGCCCAATCTCGGAAAGCGCTGCGAAAGCCATGAACAGTAAAGCCTGTGCGCTTCATTCGGTTGAGCAATGCCCGGATTGAGGCATCGCTTTGCTGCAGTTCATCTTTGCCACTGCTTGGGCTAGGAAAAACCAGAACAGACCCCAAGCCGCGCACACGCTGCAAGACATCCATTGCTTGAGGTGACAATGGGATTCGATGTTCGATTCCTCGTTTCATTCGGTTAGCAGGGACTGTCCAAGCGTCGCCACTAATCTCACAATAGCGCATACCTCGTGCTTCACCTGAGCGGGTCGCCGTAAGAATAAGATACTCAAGAGTGCGTGCAGATATGCCGTCGCGCTTGGCTAAGTCAGCCATGAGTGCGGGCACCTCGCGCCAAGGGAGGGCAGGGTGATGTTGTACCCTGGGCTTAAAGTTGGGCAGTGCCTTGCTCAGCCCATTAATCGGATTTTCGTGAGGATAATGCCCCGCACCTTTCGCCCAGTCGAATACTGCCGCCAAACGCTGCCGTAGGCGCTTAGCGGTCTCGTGTTTTGTGGTCCAAATTGGAGCGAGGGCTTTTAAGCAGTCCGCTGTGTCAACGGTCTCTATTGGGCGATCACCAAACTGAGGGTTGGCGTAGGTCTTGATGGTAGAGAGCCAGCCAGCCGCATGCTTCGCGTTGCGCCAAGTTGGTTCAAGACTGGCGTGAACACGCTCTGCCGCCTGTGCAAATGTCAGGCGCTCTTTCTTCCGGTCCTGTCGCGGATCACCGCCAGCCCGTGCGACCTTGCGAATTTGGGCGGCTTGCTCTCGCGCTTCTGCCAGGCTGGTATATGCAGCACCACCCAACCCGATGTCGCATTGCTTGCCATGTATCGTTACCCTGCAGATGTAGTACTTGCCGCCAGTCTTCGGCAGGACCAGATATAGGCAGTTGCCGTCCGCATAGCGCCCCGGCTCTGTCAGCTTGGCTACCTTCGCGACAGTGAGGCCCGTCTTCGCCATCCTACCATTATTCCTACCTTGAATGTCTAGCTATACCATAGAACCTCCAAGAATGGTTGAGCAAGGGATAACGTATAAGCCTCTGGCAAGAAAGAATGTTGGAGAAACGTGCAGAACAGCGAGGAATAAGGGTTTGGCGGTTCCTCGGTCCGCCACTACCTCCCTGTCAATTGCCATGCAAAACCGACTTTTGTGTCACATCGCTGACCCAGAGCGCGGCGCTACGTCCGCAGGGCGGGGCAGGGGCCATGCGGTCATTGGTGAAAATTGCAGCGAACGACGGCTTCGAGCCCTTTGAAGTCGTTGTTCGATGGCGCGATCGGTGCGATGTTCACCGGACCATTCTGCCGTTGAGGACCAAGTCTGTGGAACAAGAAGTGCATAAGCTGTTCGAACGATACGAGGAATTCTTCAAGCGTTCTCTGGCTGACGACTTCGACAAGGAAGAGGTCTCAGAACTCTACGCTTCTGAATTTATCGCGGCTACTCCTGCCGGTGTTATGGCAGGGAAAAATGACGAAACACTCATTCAGGCGATGGTTCAGGGTTATCAGAACTATAGAGAAATCGGCACTCGGCAGATGCGAAAACGCGATATTCGGCTGTCTCCAATAGACGATCTTCATTGCGTGGCCCACGTCTCCTGGACCGCAACCTATTCCCGAGACGATTTGCCCGAGACAGACATCGACTTCGATGTCCACTATCTCGTTCAAGTCTTGAACGGCACCGCGAAAGTCTTTGGCTGGGTGTCTGGCGATGAACAGGAACTGCTGAAGCAGCACGGGATTATCTGAGGTCCGCAATGTCCGCATAGGAGACCTTCCTCTATCCAGCGTCCAAGGTCCGGTCTGGGTCGGAAATGCTCGGCGGTTGGGTCGGGATTGCTTGCCACGGCCCACTGACTTGATTCAGAAAACTCGCCGCCAAGAGTCGGAAATGCGCGGCATTCGACACTCCCTGTCAGATGCCAAGCAAAAGCGACTTTTGTGACAGGTAACTGACCCAAGCGGCGGAACTTCTGGAAATCATAGCAGCGTTGCTCAGTTGAGCGGGTGATCGTAAGATCCGGCCAATCCAGCCTTTGTCTGATCTCGGAAGCCTCGCTTGGTCAAAAGCCTACCTGCCACTCCCGGAATGAAATTCCCGCAGTTACCGCTGACGGTGGCACATGCCGCTTGCGAGCCCGCGACTTCCTTGCTGTCGCGGCTTGCGGCCAGGAACGGCGCCATTTCGATGCAGAGGTTTTGCGGAGACATTGCCTTTCCGATCGACCCGCTCTTTCGTGGTGAGAAGGTTGCCATAGAGCAATTGGCGCAGCTTACAGGGTGTGACCTGGGTGCATTGGAGCGGGTGTCTATCCGACATGTCGGTAAGGGGCGTTTTCGCCTGAGAGTCGAATTCGCCTCCCTTCAGAGCTTTCAGCACGCGCGCATCCGCGTCTGTCCGGAGTGCATACGGTCCGAGATGCCGTCAGCAGCAGAATCGTGGCGTGTGCCGCGTCGCCTCCAGCGGAAATTCTCGTCGATCAGGAGCTGCCCGGAACACGGCAGCGTGCCCATCAGCCTTCCAGCCGAGAAATTCCACAAGGACGCCAGAGACTTCACGACGCAGCTGCGAAAACACCACCTTTGGATTTTGGATCAGGCGGTGGTCTAGGCAACTTTAGTTCCTGAACCGCCTCCAGTTGCTAAGTAAGGCAGGCGTTGCCTTGGCAGAAGAGTGTCACCGAATGAAATGAAGCTAAGTTGCGGTGCCTCGGATCGTATTGCCTGGCAGTTTCACCAACTCTCCATTGTGCTGCCATCTCTTTGCCCGATAATCCGGTGAATTTGTAAGGGTCTAGGCGGAGGTATGCATGAAAAGCGGTTTGGTTCTTTTGACGATTCTGCTCTGGGCCGGGTATGTTCACGCGCAGGAATTTTGGACTGCAGATCAAGTACACGCTGGTCGGCAAGCGGCCATTGCTGCCGCAACCGCACAGGCCACGCGGGAATTCGACACCCAGCGCGCACGGTTTCAGCACGTCCGAGACATGGCGCTGTCGCCTGAGGCCGCCGTAGAGATAGACCCTGCAGATCGCGCCCGTGTCGAGGGGTTCCAAGCGGGCTGCCGCAATGGCGATCTTGATGCCTGCATCAGGGTTGCACAGGTCTTTGCAGCCGGGCGGATTGTGCCACGCGATGCGCCCGTGGCCGAAGCCATCTATTGGTTGGGGTGCGAAGCCGGTCACGATGCGTCTTGTCGATCCTATGACCGCACTGTCGATGTGGTAACGCCATTCCCGCGGAGCGGGTTTGATCCAACCTGGCCTTGGCGCCAGGAACGCTGCGCAACGGGTGACCCGGAAGCCTGCCTGAAACTGGCCGAGGCCATTGTATACGGGACCACCGTTTTTCCATCTATTGACAACAATCAGGACAAGAAAGAACTGGCCGCGCAGTTTCTGGACCGCGCTTGCGCGCTCGGGACACGCTCAGATTCCTGGTGCGAATCCTACACCGGTGATCGGCCGGACCCACCTCTGCCTTCGCTATCTGCGATCTCGGCACTGGATTCGGGCTGCACCAAAGGCATTGTGGTTGACTGTCTCGAACGCGCAGAAACTTTGCGACCGACCGAGCCGGATCGGGCGATTGCCTTGGATGCGCGCGCCTGCCGACTGGGTGGCGGCGACAGTTGCGGAATGGTTGAATATGGGATTTTGAAAGGCGCAGACCGGGCCGGCCACCAAATGCTCTTGATCGAGGAACACGAACTGCGGTGTGGGGACGGCCGAGCCAAGAATTGCCTCGATCTGGCGAACCTGTACCGCGACGGGCCCGACGCCACCCGTGACCCGGAACTGGCCCGCCACTGGTTGCTCAAGGCCTGCCAGATCCACGACCCAGAACCGGGCGTCCGCATGGATGACTGTCGCTTGCTTGCGAATGAGGCCTTCGATGCGCTGGCACCAGAGGTTGACGCGATGGTTCTACCCGCTCTGCGCTCCTTTGTGACCGAGGCGCGCAACGGCTGTATCGCGAAGGACGCCAATGCTTGCCACGACCTGGCCACCTTTGCGAAAACATACCAAGCGGCGCCTCTGCTGCATTTCGCAGCGCAAGGATTGTACGCGCGTGCCTGCGAGCTTGGGGCCACCGATGCCTGCACAACGCAAATGCCGCCATCCGAGGCAGTTTTCGCCCGTCCGTCCGCCGCGACAGCCTGCGCCAGTGACGATGCGCGGCTCTGTGCCGAGGCGGTCGCCGCCGATGTGACCCAGCCGCCACAGGACCGGCTGTTTGCCCTGCAGGCGCGCTGTGCCCAGGGCAACGGTGCGGCCTGCGGGCGCGTTGGCGGGCTTTACACAGATCAATTTCTTTTGGACGACGCTGCTGACAATTGGTCGCCACAAAAAGATATGTATCTGGCGACCGATTTTCACCGCATGGGCTGTGATCTGGGCGACGGGCCGTCCTGCGGCAGCTTGGCGGACATCATCGCGCCCAAACGAAACCCGACCCGCACGGAAAAGGCGATTGAGGGCACGCCGCAAGAGGTGTTCGGATTGTACTCTCAGGCCTGCGACTTGGGACACCCGCCGTCCTGCTCGAGGGCCGCTGGCCTGACCGACGATCCTGACCAGACCCTTCGCTTCAGCCTGCGCGCCTGTCGTCTTGGCGATCGGATGATTGGCTGCGATGGTGTTCTGAATGCTGTATTGCACCGCGACATTGCCCTGCGCATTTCGGAATTCGGTGCGCTTGCGGTTGCCCTGACCCCGGGGCTTGAACTCGAAAAGCCACATTCGTCCGGAACCCTGCGCCGCCTTCAACGCGGTTGTGCGGCAGCTGTGACTGCTGACTGCATGGAACTTGCTTTGTTGTTTAATGGGCAAAGTCATGGATATCCGACGATACATTATGGCATGCAATATTGGGCTCTCGCCAACGCGCTCCACCGTCATGCCTGCGATCTCGGTCAGGGCGATGGCTGTGCAGAATTGGCAGAGCAGGTGCGTTTGGACCGTGCATCGGATCCGTTGGGCGAAAAGGGGCTGAACATGCTTGGCTGTGAACAGGGCTCTGAGCGCGCCTGCTATCAGGCGGCAGGAAATTGGGACAGACATTCGGCCGCGCCCGATCCCGCCAAAGAGATCGAATTCACTGAAAAAGCCTGTAAGCTGTCTGATCGGCTGGATTGTCACTTGGTCGCTGACGTGATGCGCGACAATCCCGTCGCCGAATATGATCAAAAGGTCATTCGCTGCCTCAGCGGCGAAGCGAACAATTGCTATCTCGCCGGTCGCTACGGTGTGGAAGGCGCGTCACCCCCCTACGATGTTAAACAGGCATTGTACGACTACGGGTGCCGCTTCGGCTACAGCGATGCCTGTCAGGCGCGCGCGTCCATGCAATGAACATTTTGTCCAAATACTCTCAGATCGACCAAAACGAATGACTGCTTCCGGCCAGCGAAATGCAGCTTCAGAGCTTAGGTTCAAGGGCAGCTGTGGTCCGGAAGCGTCAGAAGACGTGATGGCAGACCGCTCGAGAACCGCGCTCGCTCCCCTGGACATAGCGACCCTTCTTGCGCGTTGGTGCCGAAGGTCCGGTTGGGTCGGACATGCGCGGCATTCGACACTCCCTTGTCAGATGCAAAGCAAAACCGACTTTTGTGACAGGTAACTGACCCAGGCGGCGGCACTTCTAAAAATCATAGCGACGTTGCGCTGGTGATCGTAAGATCCGGCCAATCCAGCCTTTGTCTGGTCTCGGAAGCCTCGCTTGGTCAAAAGCTTACCTGCCACTCCCGGCATGAATTTCCCCCAATTGCCGCTGACGGTGGCACATGCCGCGTGCGAGCCGGCCACTTCCTTGCTGTCACGACTTGCGGCCAGGAACGACGCCATTTCGATGCAGAGGTTTTGCGGCGACATTGCTCTTCCGATCGCCCCGCTCTTTCTGAGAATGTGACCATAGAGCAGTTGGCGCAGCTTGCAGGGTGTGATGTGGGCGCGTTGGAATGGCTCTCTATT
>TARA_R110000751_G_scaffold253155_1_pt1 | contig 25046 bp, 21 predicted proteins | sample TARA_R110000751 | Tara Oceans TARA_R110000751 (sample SAMEA4398001) | marine metagenome | biome: Polar Biome; feature: [MES] marine water layer (ENVO:01000295) within the mesopelagic zone...; material: water (ENVO:00002006), including particulate matter (ENVO:01000060) such... | reverse complement strand
CATCTCCAGTCTGTAAAAAACACAATCTGATCTACGTTAATATTATCTCCACTATTAGCCCCTGCTGTAATGTTCCAAGTTAATGTTTGCCATTGATTAGCACCTACGTAATTACCTTGTGCATCAGAAATTTCAAATAGGGTTCCATTAGTCGCATTTACCATTTTTACGCCTACTCGCCCAATAGGAATACTACTATTTATAGATACGGATAAGGTCAGGTTAGAAGCTACATTAGGGTCCAGTTGCCAAGTTCCTAAAGCTCCATGTACATTGATAGCACCAGCATAGCAAGCAGAGTTTTGATTGACTACTAATTCTAATACTTTGGTAACCGGAACGGTCCCGTTATCAGTATCAGGATTGTCGATGATTCGTGCAGTTGGATTAGGGCTTTCAAATGTGGACCAATAGTTAATAGTCCCGTCATTATCGGTAGGTTCAAAACCTATATTGTACTGTGTTTGCTGGCCATAACCTATAAAGAAACAACAGAGACAAATTGAAAAGAAAGTAATTTTAGACATCTTTATTTTAAATTAATATTTATTAAATAAAGATAAAACTCACTTGTCCTATTTAGAAAATAAATAGGATAACTTTAAGAATATTTAGAGATGTTCTTTAGTGTATAAAACTTGCGCATTAATTTGCTCATAATTTTCATTAAATTGAGCGAGTAGATTTGGAATATCCTGCATATTATTTTTATTTTTTGCACGATCTTCTATTTCTTGTAAAATAATTGCCATTTCAGTAATCCCTAAAGTTCTATAACTAGATTTTACTTTATGGGCTTGCATTCCTGCAGTTGTATAATCCCCACTCTCTATACTTTGTCGGAGCAAAAGACAATCTTCAGGTACTTCTACCATAAAAATATCTAAAATAGAGCCGAGGATGTCTTTGTCATTGTCAAAAGACTCTCGGAGATCAATTAGTGGAAGTACTGTTAAAGACATGAATTAAAGCTTTAAAATTATAGAAAAGGCTACAAAGTTAGTTAATATACATAAACTGATAGAGTAATCGAATTAAAATTTGATAATCTTCTATAAAAGCATCTATTTACTGATGATTTGCTAACCTAGCCAACCATCGCGATCTAGGCTTCTGTATTGAATAGCTTCAGCAATATGAGTTCCATTTACCTGTTCTACTCCTTCTAAGTCGGCTATGGTTCTAGAAACTTTGAGTATGCGATCATAGGCTCTTGCACTAAGACTTAATCGTTCCATTGCTTTTTTAAGCATTTGTTTGCTCTCCTCATCGAGGATACAATAGTTTCTGATATCCTTAACCGTCATTTGTGCGTTGTAATGTGTTTTTTCATTTTTGCTGAAGCGTGCAGTTTGAATGTCTCTAGCAGCAGTAACGCGTTCTCTGATAACAGTAGATTTTTCTGCAAGCCGTTCTTCTGTTAGTTTTTCAAAGGGGACCGGAGTGACCTCTATATGGATGTCGATGCGATCGAGTAGTGGACCAGAGATTTTTCCGAGGTAGCGCTGCATTTCTGCTGGACTGCTTTGTACAGGAGCATTAGGATCGTTAAAATAACCACCAGGACTAGGGTTCATACTGGCCACCAGCATAAAACTGGACGGATAAGTAACGGTGAATTTTGCTCTTGAAATGGTTACCTCCCGATCTTCTAACGGCTGGCGCATCACCTCCAGCACCGTTCGTTTAAATTCGGGTAATTCATCTAAAAACAATACGCCGTTATGACTTAGAGAAATTTCACCAGGTTGCGGGTAGGCACCACCGCCGACTAAGGCTACATCTGATATAGTATGATGCGGACTTCTAAACGGTCGTTGCGCCATTAAGCCTGCTTTTTCTTGTGTACGCCCAGCTACGCTGTGAATTTTAGTGGTTTCCAGCGCTTCATGCAAAGTCATAGGGGGTAAGATAGAAGGTAACCTTTTTGCTAGCATGGTCTTTCCAGCTCCAGGTGGACCTATCAATATGATGTTGTGTCCTCCGGCAGCAGCTATTTCCATGCATCTTTTAATGGATTCTTGACCTTTTACATCAGCAAAGTCAAATTCTGGATGTTCTAGTGCTTGAAAGAATTCATCTCTGGTATCTATAATAGTAGGCTCGAGCTCTTTTCCTTCGTGGAAAAAGTCAATTACTTCTAGAATGTTATCTACTCCATAAACATGAAGTCCGTCAACAATTGCTGCCTCTCTCGCATTTTGTTTGGGTAAAATAAATCCTTTATATCCTTCCTCTCGTGCTTTAATGGCAATAGGTAATGCTCCTTTGATAGGCTGCAACTGCCCATCGAGAGAAAGTTCGCCCATAATGATGTAATCTTTAAATAAATCGCTGTTGATTTGTCCAGAGGCATTGAGTATTCCTAGTGCGAGAGGCAAGTCATAGGCGCTTCCTTCTTTCCTCAGATCGGCTGGAGAGAGATTGAGTATTAATTTTTTACCAGGCATTTTATAGCCTACATTTTTAAGAGCTGCTGTAATACGGTAAGAGCTTTCACTTATAGCTTTATCTGGAAGTCCTACTAGATGGTAGCCTATTCCTTTGTCTGCATTTACCTCTACGGTAATAGTAGTTGCTTCAACGCCAAAAACGGCACTCCCGTATACTTTTGTCAACATAAGTCAGGTTTATTTCTTAAAAGTAAGAAAACAGAACTGATTTTCAATGATTTAAGTAAGTACAAATGGAAACTAGAAGTCCACAAGGAGAAGAAGAGTAGAACTTAAAAAATAAATGGAGCCGAAGCTCCATTTATGCAACTCTAAAGAATTAGGTTGCAATGTTGAACCATAAGGAGCAGTCCCCTAACCCTGCTAAATATATCTTCAATCATTAATATAAAAATAGTTGATAGCAATCCATAAAACAATAGGCATCTGCAAATAATTATCTAAGGGGTTCTGTTTTTAGATAAAACGTCTAATTTCTTCTATTAAAAGCGTTTTTGTGCTTTAAAAAGTTTAGATACAACGATGAATTGCTATTTTTTCGTTTTCGCGAAAGCGGAATTTGTAAAATAATAGTATAAAAAAAAGGGTTAAGTACCTTCTTCTTTAATACATTAAAAGGGAACTCTTTCAAAAAGGAAGTAATTGCTCCCTGAACTACAATTTACTTCCTTTTTCATTTGCAAAGTTAATGGTTGATAATTGTTTATAAGGTTTCAACCAATAATGATGAAAGAATCACCTCCTTTAACCAGTATCAATCAGGTGTAACGGGTAATAGCAATTTGCTAAAACAATCGCAAGCTGTAAATGACTTTTAGTGTTGGAACATGCTTATATTTACACATAAGAAAATAATTTCAAAAAAAATACATTTCTTATTGTAGGTAGTATAAGAGTTGCTATATTTGCAGCCGATTAAAAATGAGGGTTTTCAAGCCTTTTTATATATAGACACAGATTTCAAGCTATGGCACAGAAAAGAACATACCAACCAAGTAAAAGAAAAAGAAGAAACAAGCACGGTTTCAGAGAGCGCATGGCTTCTGTAAGCGGTCGTAAAGTTCTTGCTCGTCGTAGAGCTAAAGGACGTAAAAAACTATCTGTTTCTACCGAAAGAAGACACAAGAGGTAATGAGTTACCTTTAATTATATATTAGGCGTTAATTCTTTGGAATTGACGCCTTTTTTGTATCCAAATTTTAAGATATTTAAGCTCTAGAAAAACACACTACAATGCCAAAAAGAAAAGACCTCAAATCCATTTTATTAATAGGTAGTGGACCGATCATTATCGGTCAGGCTTGTGAATTTGATTATGCTGGTTCTCAAGCACTAAGATCCCTAAGGGAAGAAGGTATTGAAACTGTCTTGATCAACTCCAACCCTGCAACCATCATGACTGATCCAAGTATGGCAGATCATGTGTACCTTTTACCATTAACAACAAAGTCTCTCAAACAAATCCTAACCGATCATCCAGAAATTGACGCAGTATTGCCTACCATGGGTGGACAGACGGCGCTCAATCTTTGTATTGAAGCAGATGAAAAAGGGATTTGGGAAGATCATAAGGTTGAGATCATCGGTGTGGATATAGATGCGATCCATATCACCGAAGACCGTGACAAGTTTAAAGGTCTGATGCATAAAATAGGAATTCCTGTAGCTCCTTCTGCAACGGCAAAGTCGTTCTTAAAAGGAAAAGAAATTGCTCAGGAATTTGGTTTTCCATTGGTCATACGTCCATCGTTTACCTTGGGTGGTTTTGGAGCTAGTTTTGTACATACAGAAGATCAGTTCGAGGAATTACTAACTCGTGGCCTTGAAGCGTCACCTATTCATGAGGTGTTGATCGATAAGGCTTTGTTAGGTTGGAAAGAATACGAATTAGAATTATTGCGTGACGATAATGACAATGTTGTTATTATTTGTACGATCGAGAACATGGATCCTATGGGAATTCACACAGGAGATTCCATTACGGTAGCTCCAGCGATGACCCTATCAGACCGCACCTATCAAAAGATGCGCGATATGGCTATTCACATGATGCGCAGCATAGGTGAATTTGCCGGGGGATGTAACGTGCAGTTTGCCGTAAGTCCAGATAAAGAAGAGAATATTATCGCGATTGAGATCAATCCGCGAGTGAGTCGCTCTAGTGCACTAGCTTCTAAAGCCACTGGTTATCCGATCGCAAAAATCGCTTCTAAGCTGGCTATAGGATATACACTAGATGAATTAGACAATCAAATAACTAAATCTACCAGTGCTCTTTTTGAGCCTACTTTAGATTATGTAATTGTAAAAATTCCACGATGGAACTTTGATAAATTTGAAGGAGCTGATCGTACGCTAGGCCTTCAAATGAAGTCGGTAGGTGAGGTGATGGGAATAGGTCGCTCTTTCCAGGAAGCGCTTCATAAGGCTACACAGTCCCTAGAAATTAAGCGCAACGGTCTTGGAGCAGATGGAAAAGGTTATACCGATTACAATCAGGTGATTGAGAAACTGACTCATGCGAGTTGGGATCGTGTTTTTGCTTTATATGATGCGGTGGCTATGGGGATCTCATTGGACCGTATCCACGAGATTACCAGAATAGATATGTGGTACTTGAAGCAGTTTGAAGAACTTTTCTTATTGGAAAAAGAAATCGGGAAGTTTGATGTGAGCACGCTTTCGCGAAAGCTACTACTAGAAGCAAAACAAAAGGGATTTGCTGACCGTCAAATTGCGCATATGTTGGGATGTCTCGAGTCTGAGGTATACAATTTACGTGAGGAGATGAATGTCAATCGAGTGTATAAACTCGTAGATACTTGTGCGGCAGAGTTTACTGCAAAAACCCCTTACTATTACTCTACTTTTGAAGCAGATATAGAAACTGCTGATGGGAAACGCTACGTGCAAAATGAAAGCATCGTTTCTGATAAGAAAAAAATCATCGTTTTAGGTTCAGGACCTAACCGTATAGGTCAAGGAATTGAGTTTGATTATTGTTGTGTACATGGTGTTTATGCTGCTCAGGAATGTGGCTATGAAACCATCATGATCAACTGTAATCCAGAAACGGTTTCTACTGATTTTGATACGGCAGATAAATTATATTTTGAGCCAGTCTTTTGGGAACATATTTATGATATCATACGTCATGAAAAACCAGAAGGTGTGATTGTACAATTAGGTGGACAGACCGCTCTAAAACTAGCTGAAAAACTAGATCGATACGGAATTAAGATTTTGGGAACTAGCTATGAAGCACTCAATCTTGCTGAGGATCGTGGGTTGTTCTCTAAATTATTACAAGACAATAATATCCCTTATCCAGAATTTGCGACAGCAACTACACCAGCTGAAGCACTAGTTGCGGCAGATGAATTGGACTTTCCTATTTTAGTAAGACCCTCTTATGTGCTCGGTGGACAAGGAATGAAGATCGTGATCAATAAAGATGAGCTGGAAGAACACGTAGTAGATATTTTGAAAAAAATACCAAATAATGTGCTGTTACTCGACCATTATCTAGATGGAGCGATAGAAGCAGAAGCAGATGCGATTTGTGATGGAGAGAATGTCTACATCATTGGTATTATGGAACACATAGAGCCTTGTGGAGTGCACTCTGGAGATTCTAATGCATTGCTACCGCCTTTTACTTTAGGGGACCTGGTGATGCAACAAATCAAAGACCATACTAAAAAGATTGCACTGGCATTAGAGACGGTAGGATTGATCAATATTCAGTTTGCAGTTAAAGATGATATGGTATACATCATTGAAGCTAATCCAAGAGCATCACGTACGGTTCCATTTATCGCAAAGGCATACGGAGAACCTTATGTGAATTACGCTACCAAGGTGATGTTAGGACACAACAAGGTGACCGATTTTGATTTCAACCCGCAACTGGATGGGTATGCGATCAAGCAACCAGTATTTTCATTCAATAAGTTTCCTAACGTGGACAAGCGTCTAGGACCTGAAATGAAATCTACAGGAGAAAGCATCTTGTTTATCGATAGCTTAAAAGACGATGAGTTTTATGATTTATACGCGAGACGCAGAATGTACTTGAGTAAGTAAAAGTTGTCAGTTCGAGCTATAGTCGAGATCGATTCCACATCGAGATTATTAAAATAGGTCTAGACCAAGCCTTTGCTGAAATTTATTCAGTGCTCGACCAAGCATTTTACAGTATGAAATTTTATAAAAGAAAACCCTAAAAGCAAGTAGCTTTTAGGGTTTTCTTGTTGGTAGACATGGAGATTAGCCATCACGAAAGTGACGACATAGGAAGCCATTATGGGTCAGTTGGAGCGCCGTCGAGAAGTATGAGATGTCAAGATCACAGGAAGACCTTCTGATATTCTTAAAATTATTATTGTTTCAATACTTGCAAAGGCAGCACTCCGTTCTTATTATTTATCATAATGGAACATCTAAACAAAGAGGCTGTATTAAATCACGCAAGAAATTTGCAATGGTTGATCGTTTTATACTCTACCATCTTTTTAAGCCGATTTGTTTTAAGTTTTGGCTTTCCAGATTTTTATGAGCAGCTATTCAGTGATGCTGTGCCATCGCTATATATTATGGTATTAGGTTTACCCATTACAGCTTATGTTATTTGGTATGTTCTTCAAGTAGCTCCTATGCGACAGGTGTCAAAAACGAATAAGGTTTTGGGCCTGTTATTTTTCGGAATCATAGGCATGTGGATCACTTTTCCTTTGATCTATAAAATCCAGAAGCAGTTAGAAAGAAATGAATCTGGGTTTAGTTTTGGAAAATAGTACATGTTCCTTTCCACCTAATTAATACTGATTTTATAATCAAAGCCCTACAAGTTTATAGTTTCTGTGGCTTTGTTTTTTTTAGGAGGATTGTTTCGCTTTCGCGAAAGCGAAACAATCCCTATCTTCATTCCTCAAAACTTACCTTATGAAAAAGATTCTATTTCTATCTATTGTATTCATTTCTACTGCTGTATTTGCTCAAAAAGTAGATTATAAAGCGCTGGACAAATACATCTCTCAGACACAAAAAGACTGGAACATTCCTGGTTTGAGTGTAGGGATTGTAAAAGACGGTAAAATTGTCTTTGAAAAGGGCTACGGTCAGATGGATGTGAATAAAAAGCAACAGCCAGATGAGCACACTCTTTATGCTATTGCCAGCAATACAAAAGCCTTTACAGCTGCAATTATGGCGCAACTGGTAGAAGAGGGGAAAGTGAATTGGAAAGATAATGTGCAAGATCATTTACCGTACTTTGAGCTATATGATCCTGCGATAAGCAGACTGGTGACTATTGAAGATTTGCTAAGTCACAATGTTGGACTAGGGACTTTCTCTGGTGATGTGATCTGGTACAAGTCAGAGTTGAGTACAGAAGAAGTGGTAAAGCGCATCAAGTTTGTTCCCCAAGCTTACGGATTCAGAGATGGTTATGGGTATTCTAATTTGATGTTTATTACTGCTGGTGCCTTAATAGAAAAAGTAACTGGCAAGAGTTTTAAAGAAAATGTGACCGAGCGTTTTTTGAATCCGCTGGAAATGGATGATACGGTGGTGAGTATTCAAGATTTTGGAAACAATACCAATGTGGCGACTCCTCACGCGATGGATGACGATAATAAGAATTATGCAATTCCATGGGTAGGTTGGGATAATGTACAGTCTACAGGAGGAATTATCTCTAGTGTTCATGACATGAGCAAATGGATGATCCTCAACATGAATCATGGAGTGAAAGATCAGGATACCCTATTTTCTAATTACAGCCGCAATAATATGTGGAACTTGCACAACAGTTTTGGCGTGAATCAAGTAAATAGAAATGCCACAGGATCCCAATATGCGGGTTATGGTTTGGGATGGTTTCTAGGTGATTATTACGGTAATTTTAGAGTGCGTCATGGTGGTGGTTACGACGGAATGATCTCTACAGTGCAAATGTTACCAGATGAAAATCTAGGAGTAGTAGTGCTGACCAATGGTGTAAAAGCACCAACCAATGCTATCGCCTATTATATAATGGATCGTTTCCTCAACAGAGGTAAAAAAGACTGGAGCAAGGAAATGCTCGAAAGTTATGATACGTGGAAAGCAAGCGACACGAGAATAGAAGAGAGAAAGGCAAAGCAAATAAAAGGAACTCAACCTATCCTCAATAAGGATGCGATTCTAGGAGCTTATCATGCAGACATTTATGGAGACTTTGAGGTGGTAGAAGTAAATGGAACACTACAATTAATTTGGGAACACACGCCATTATTGAACAGTAGTTTAAAGCATTTTAATTACGATTCTTATGAGATTCAATGGGAAGAGCCACAAGCATGGTTCAGTTTTGGAACCATCAAATTTGAAAGTGATGCCTATGGAAAGGTGACCGGAATCACCTTTGATATTCCTAACGACGATTTCTTTTTTGATGAAATGAATGCACTTAAAAAATAAACTGTTGATTAATGTAATTTTATAAGCCGTTAAGTAACTCTGTGTTCACGAGTAGAGTTATAATTTTTTTTTACTCTTGTTTTAATTTCTTTTTTTAAATGTTTAATTTGTGTAAAATATTGAATGCCGACACTATGAAAAAAGTAATATTGATTGCATTTATTAGCCTGTTAGCAGGCACAAGTTATGCACAAACAACAAAGGTGGGTACTGTAGATAGATACTATATTCTAAATAAAATGCCAGAATTAATCGTAATGGAAAATGCGTTGAAAGATTACAATAAAGAGCTGCAAAACGATCTTAAAGAAAAGTTAGACAACTACTACAAAGTATATAAAACTGCCGAAGCTAATTTTGACATGATGACTAATGCTCAAAAAGAAGCTAAACAAAAAGAACTTACTGATTTAGAAAATGATATTTCAAAGTTTCGCCAAAATGGTGCCCAACTGATACAATTAAAAGAGAATGAATTGATGATGCCTCTTTATAGAAAGATAAACGATTATGTGGCTTTAGTAGCTAAAGAACTATCCTTTACCCAAATCTTTTTTACGGGAGATAGTAACTTAGCCTACCTAGATTCTGCATTTGATATTACTGCCGAGGTGCTTGATAAAATGGGTTTAGTAAAATGATAGCTATAACTATCATATAACTCTGTAGGATGTGGTTTGGTACGAATAATATTTTCTAATTATTGTTTCAATACCGCATCAACTCTTACTTTAATCTTCTTTGAGATTTTTTTTCTAACAACAGATGGAATATCAATCTTGTAATCGCTTGGATCGATTTCAAAATCAGCATGTAATTCATATCCCATTTTGGTAGTGGCAAGTTCTACAGGAATCTCTATATTTTTTACAACTCCATGCATCTCTAGAGTGCCTTTAAAGGTTAATGTCTGTATAGAGCCGTCTTTTATGTAATTCTCGTAATTCAATAATGTACCTCTAAGGGTAGCTTTAGGAAAGTCGTCACTTTCCATATAGTTTTCATTAAAATGTTCTTGCATCAAAGCAATAGGGAAACGGAATCCTTTGATCAAGACTAGTGCTGCTAGATTTCCTTTGTCATCTAGCACTACGGTGGTACTGTTATTTGTAGCCCTAATAGGTTCAAAAGAATCAACAGAACCTTCAAAATAGATGCTTCCTGTTTTGGTTACCTGCTTTTGACCGGTAGCCAGAGTTACTGCAAATAGCAAAAATAAAAGGCTTAAATACTTCATAATTATTTAATTTTCTAGGTATCCGTCAAGTTGCCACTGCAGGATAATGTCAATACTGTTTTGAGGCAATTGACCGCCTTGAGGCATGAGTAAAGGGTCTCCTACATTTCTAGTAATGCGATCAATAACGTTGCCATTTTCTGTGGCGTCTCTAAATTGAGCATAGGTGCTGTAACTATTATTTCCAGATGAAAAATTATCATTGTGACAAGACAAACACTGACTTTCTACAATTGGGAAAACATCTGTAGCATATTTTATGGTTGTGGTGATAGGAGTATCGTCTATAAGGTCATCTGGGCTCGTGTTTGTACAAGAGATGAATATTAAAGCGGTAAATAGGTAAAACAAAGTGTATTTCATGTCGACTATTGTGGTATAAATATATGATTCTGGGTGCAATATGTTATAAATTTTATTGATATTTGGTATGTCAGATGAAAAAAATATTACTTACAGCTTTTTTTATTATCATCATCGTAGGAATTCTAGGGTACAAATATTTGTATCAGGATCATCGTGATGTGGCAACTAGTAACGCCACTTCATCTTATACATCTACAGAGCTAATAGCTCTATTCACTGATAATGACGCTAGTAATGATGCCAGAGCATTAGATCAGGTAGTTGAAGTTTCTGGAACAGCGACTGATACATCAGCTAATTCTATAACATTAGACCGTAAAGTATTTATAGAATTCACAGCCCCACACCAACTTGCATTAAATCAAACCTACACCCTAAAAGGTCGTTGTTTAGGCTACGATGATTTACTGGAAGAAGTTAAAATAGATCAAGCGATATTTATAAACCCCTCTAATTAAAAACATATGAAAAAGAACTACTCATTTTACAGTATTTTAACCGCAATTCCTGTTGCATTATTAATACTTGTAAGTTTTTCAAGTGGTCAACCAGGTAGCTTTTCAGGTTCTCCTGGAGACGCTGGTAATACCTGTACCAATTGTCATGCGCCTGGAGCCAACCATAATGGCACTCCATCACTTACTAGTGTGCCAGCAGCTTATACAGCAGGACAATCCTATGTTATGAACCTTGGGATCAATGGTTCTAGTGTATCAAAGTTTGGTTTTAACATCACTGCAGAAGTTGCTGGGGGAACTAAAGTAGGTTCTTGGACTGCAGGAGCAGGTACTCAATTGCGCAATGGTGGATCAGGATTGACTCATACTTCTGCTGGGAACAGCAGTAACAATTGGACCTTAACCTGGACAGCACCAGCTTCAGATCTAGGGCCAGTGACTTTTTATTACGCTACTATTCAAGCCAATAATAATAATGCTAATAGCGGTGATCAAATGATCAATAACCAGTCTGCTGCCGTGTTAACTAATGAAGACGAGTTGATCAGTTCCTTTAAATTGTTTCCTACTTATGTAGTAAATGATGTGAATATTGAACTGGCAAATTCTGAAGAAGCAGCCTTAACCATTTACAACATGAATGGACAGCCGGTATTACAACGCAACATAGAACGACAAAACCAAATTGATGTGACTTCTCTGTCTACAGGAATTTATATCAGTCAGGTGATCGTAGGAGATAAGATATCTACTCAGAAATTTATCAAAAAATAAATAATTAACCTTTAATCAAAGCCGCTCTATTTGTTTAGGCGGCTTTTTTGATATTATGAAACATCTATCAACCTTATTCGTATTCTTGACGGCTCTAATTGCCGTAGGTCAAGAAGATTTATTAGAAGGACTGGAACCAGAAATTGATCAAGAAGTGGTCGCTACATGGAAATCGTTGAAAGTGGTCAATTTTGAAACTACAAAATTAGTTGCTCCTAAAGAATTTCAATTGATCATCTCTCACCGTTTTGGAAGTGTAGAAAATGGTATCGATGACCTCTTCGGTATGGATAATGCCGTGACGCGATTTCAATTTGCCTACGGACTTACCGAATGGATGCATGTGGAAGCAAGTCGTACGGGCTTTAATAAAACCTACCAACTTGCCACAAAATTTAAATTGAAAAAACAAATAGAAGAAGGTTTTCCTTTTTCTATTGCTTTATTTACAGCAATGGATGCCAATACTGAATTAGATAAGTCCATTTTTCCTAAATTAGAATTTATAGATCGACTGGGTTATACCGCTCAATTTATTGTAGCTAGAAAAATATCTAAAAGGTTGTCGGCTCAATTGAGCCCTACTTTATTTCATCAAAACTTTGTCACTTTTGATCCACAAGACAATACGCAATATGCTATGGGATTAGGTGCTCGATACAAATTAACCAACAGGTGGAGTCTGAATGCAGACTATGGTTATCACCTGAATCGTGCAGACGGCAGTCCATTTGTGAATCCGCTAAGTATAGGTGTGGATCTTGAAACCGGAGGCCACGTTTTCCAGATGCATTTTACAAATGCTCAGCCCATGTTAACCAATGGTTTTTTGAGTCAAGCAACAGGCGACTGGACAAAAGGAAGGTTCTATTTTGGGTTTAATCTGGTACGTGTTTTTTAAAGATTGATTTCTACATTATATTTCTTTAACTCTTCTTTATAGCTCACGTCAGAGAAATTAGCTGTGTCAATTTCTTGGGTGCTTTTTATTTTAATCTGTTTTCTTTTTATGGCTCGTGCAAATCTGCGCACATGAGTTTCATTACTTATTTTAAGTCCAGGAACAGGGACGGTTTTCCCTTGCTCATCTTTTGCTACCATAGTAAAAAATGAAGAGTTACAATGTTTAGACTCCCCTGTTTGAATATTTTCTGCATCTACTCGTATCCCTACAACAATAGAAGAGGTGCCTACGTAATTGACAGTGGCTTTGAGAGTTAACATCTCACCTACCTCTATTGGAGCTTTAAAATCGACCACATCTACACTGGCCGTTACACAATAAACCCCGCTGTGTTTTGACGCGCAAGCAAATGCAATTTGGTCAATAAGGGAGAGGACATAGCCTCCATGAATCTTACCTGAAAAGTTGGCGTTGGAAGGCAACATCAGTAGTGATAACATGACTCTAGACTCTTCTGGAGATTTAAATTTATTTTTCATAATTTATGGGTTGTTCAATAAACTTGATAAGTGTTCCGCTTTCGCGAAAGCGGGATTTCAATAATTAATCTCGGTTGAAATGAGGACTGTTCTCTCTTGTTACTTCTGTAATAAAGTATTTGGTATCACCCCAAAACAAGCAGGTTCCAAATTTTTCTTCGTACTTTAATTTCACATATTTTCCTTGATATTCTTTTAATCGTTTAATGACTTCTTGTTGGTTGTCCATTACAGAAAAGGAGAATATTTGTGCGCCACTTATTCCTTGTGAGACTTCGCCTTCCCATGTTTTTACGATAACACCTTTGTGAGAAAACTTGATCAATTCACCACTGCGGTAACCGTCAGAATAGGTGGCAAAGTAAATAAATGAATACCAGATCACTGCGAGCAGGACTATCGTTGTTAGTACAACTCCTAAAATCTTTTTCATATCACATAATTTTTAAAGAGTAGTCCGATAACAATTGCAATTCCGAAGCTAAGCAATGTGCCAATCAGCACATACTCGGTCAACTTCATGTTTTTTGCCTTGCTCAGGTCACCAAATCTGAATACAGATTTTGCCGTTAATAACAACCCGACGGCACTGAAATGATCTGTAATGATAAAAAGAAAGATAAGCAGTCTTTCTAGCATTCCTATCCATTTACCCGCATTTTTAAGTCCATAGATACCAGTTTCATCATCGGTTAATGTCCATCTCGTAAAGAATATTTTCAACATAACGCCTACTGGACTGGTCAGGAAAAGCACACAAAATAGAAAAGGCCACAAGATTTTTAAATGGGCATCACTCAAGTTAAACGCTATGCTTGAAGTGTATGCAGCTAGAATGATAATGATCATAATATGAGCTAACTGATCTAGAGCAAACATCCAACGCATGTTTTTCTTAGTAGTAAAATAGAGTTTACCAGCGTCTATGAGTAAATGGGTCACAAAGATAATAAGTGCTACATACCAAAACTCCACTTGCCCTAATGCCAACCAAGACAGCGCAGCATGAATGCCAGCATGCAAATAAAGGTGGTAAGAACCCAACAGATGTTTTTCTTTTTTCTTTATGAGTTGATCAGTCTGCAAGACAAAATCACTCAGAAAGTGCACTATTAAAAGTTTAATCAATACTTCCATCGCTCACGTCTTTATAATATTGTTTAAATACGTTTAAAACTTCTTGGGTTTCTTGCCAGTGAGCCCTGTCTAGTCTTCTACTAGCAGTAGCTTGTTGAACCCCCAGTTTTTTACCCAACTCTGCTTGCGTAATATAGGGTGTTTTGAACATTTCATAAACGGTACTAGCACCGTTTTGTGTCCATTCATTCATGAAGAGTAGGGCCATTTTCAATAAACTATTCATATACACATCTAAGTGTTTACCGCCGTCTATCATTACTTCTTGATCTTTAGACTTAAGAATATCGAGTAACTCCCCCGATTTTGTCAGTGCTGATCCAGTAGATTTTGCAATATTGTTATCAATCATAGTTACGCTACCCAGACCTATTGCTATACGCACATCTAGAAGTGCTGTTCTTTTTAAGGCAGCTTTTAATTCTATCGCACAATGAAGCGCCAGTTCTGGATGATCCATCCATGCCTGAAAACTGTCACCTCTGTAAATTAAGAACCTATTTGGGCTGGAATATCTTTTCAAAACCTCCTCTATGGTCTTGAGATAGGTCTTTGGTTGATTCCTCTGTGAACCTATAATGTCACCGGCAAGCACTACTTCCATAACAGCTGTTTTAAAGTATTACGTAAAAGCGTAATACTTCAAAGATATTACATAATAACGTAATATTTAAACTTATTACGTAAAAGTGTAATAATTGCACTTTATTACATAATAACGTAATATTTAAATTTATTACGTAAAATCCATAATGGACTTCATAACTAAAAGCTTAAAACCTTCACTAGCTCAAAGGCTCATCACTCGCTTCCAAAACGTCCGGGTCACTTTCTATAGCACGGTTAACTAGTTTTTCATTAAGAGATTTGTTAGTTTTTGCCCCCAATCTTTTTAATCGTTCAATACGGCCTACTAGATTTCCAGAACCTTCCGTAAGCTTGTTCATACTAGATTTGTATGTTTTTTGGACCGTGTCCATTTGGGTGCCTACTTTGATTAAATCTTCTGAAAGGCCTACAAATTTATCGTACAAAGCTCCAGCAGCAGTTGCAATATCTAGTGCGTTCTTTTGCTGTTTTTCATTTTGCCACATGGTGTCAATAGTACGTAATGTAGCCAGTAGGGTTGTAGGGGTAACAATCACTATGTTTTTATCAAAAGCCTCACTGTACAAGTTTCCATCATAATTTAGTGCCATGGCAAAAGCGGGTTCTATAGGCACAAAAAGCAATACAAAATCAGGGCTCTCTATATGGTAATCGTGATAGCTCTTTTCAGAAAGATCTGTCACGTGTTTTTTAAGCGATGCTACGTGTTCTTTTAGATAACGTTGTTGCATCTCTTCATCTTCTTCATTGATAAAACGCTCGTAAGCGTTAAGGGATACTTTTGAATCGATCACCATTTTTTTACCACCTGGGAGATGGATCACTACATCGGGAAACAAGGTTCTTCCGTCTTCTGTTTTGATCGTTTGCTGTACCTCGTATTCAGACCCTTTTTCAAGGCCAGATTTTTCCAGTACTCGTTCCAGTACCAATTCTCCCCAATTCCCGCGCATTTTAGAATCTCCTTTCAGTGCCTTGGTAAGGTTGCTAGTTTCTTTACTCATTTGTTGGTTGAGCTCTTTAAGACCTAAAATCTGTTGTTTTAACGCACTTTGTCTGTCGATGGTATCTTTGTGAGTGTCCTCTACACGCTTTTCAAAACTTATAATTTTTTCCTGCAGCGGACTCAGAATTTGCTCTATGTTTTTTTTGTTTTGGTCGGTAAACTTGGTGCTTTTTTCATCTAGAATTTTGTTGGCAAGGTTCTCAAATTCCTTGGTGAACTTTTCATTGAGTTTCTCGATTTCTCCTTGTGCTTCTGTATGTTTTTCTTCCGCTTTCGCGAAAGCGGTACGTTGCTCAGCTAGTAATACATTTAAGTTTTCCTTCTCGATAGCTACTTCGCGATATTCTTTATCTAGTTTTTGAAGTCGACCACTCAATTCTTGTAGACTTTCTAGTTTTTGCTCTAGTTGTGCACTGTACTGGATATTTTCATGCAGCAGTCGATCGCGTTCTTCCAGGGCAGGCTGCAATTTGGAAAGTTGAGAATCCAATTGCCTCTTTTCTGATTCTAAAAGATTTATAGTTCCTGAGAAACGTGTTTTAGCAAAAAACCAAGCCACAACTGCACCGATCACTACGCCGACAATCAATAACAACAACCAATTCAATTCTTGAGACATAAAAAGAGATTTAATGTAAAAATACGATCTGCGCTCACGTCTTAAAATAAGAAGGCAATCTAGTTATCCACAAGTCTTATTAACAGTTTAGAAAGGTGCAGGTACGTGAATTATAACAGGTTTCAAAGTTACAGGATGTATAAATTCCAGTTGCTCTGCGTGTAAGTACAATCGGTCTTTTTTAAAACCGTAAAGATCATCGCCTATAATTGGGCAGTTCAGGCCTAAAGGGTGAGAGGCATGAACACGCAACTGATGCGTGCGACCTGTAATGGGATAGAAATAAACCTTGGTTTTTCCATCTTTGCGCTCCAAAACCTCAAATTTCGTACGGGCACTTTTACCGTGTACGGGATCTACCATTTGAAAAGGACGGTTATCCAGATCTACCCGTAATGCCAAATCAATAAAGCCAGTATCTTCCTCTACGTTTCCATCCAGTAAGGCTACATATCGTTTTTTAACGCTGCGCTTTTCAAACTGTTCTTGTAGTTTTTTATGAACTTTTAAGGATTTAGTAAGCACTAATATTCCAGAAGTACTCATATCCAGTCTATGAACTATAAGCGGTCCAGTTGCTTGTGGAAAACGTTGCTTCATTCTATATTCTACAGAATCTTCTATAGTTTTACCGCGTACAGAAAGGAACTCCTCTGGCTTGTTTACCGCCATAAGATAATCGTCTTCATAGATAATTGGAAGCTCTTTTCCTAAAGCAGGATTGATTAACATGGGGTTATCATCAACTTCCAGACCTTGCAGCATGTGTTCTAAGATCGGTTCACATTTAGAACGACAAGACGGATAATAATGTCCGTGCTTTCTAATTTGGGATTTTAGAGGTTCTCCATACCAAAACTCTGCTAGGGCAACTGGTTTTAGATCGTTGAGATACGCATATTGCAACAACTTTGGTGCGGCACAATCACCAGTTCCTGAAGGAGGAATATAGGGCGGTATGTTTTTAAAGAGTTGCAAAGCGTTTTTAGAATCTCCGTTGGCATTGAGGAATTGGTACTGCTCAAATATCCAATTTTGAAGCTTGTTGGATAATTCCTTACGAGCTGCTTTATACTCTTTAACTTTCCCCTCGTGTAGAGAAATAATTTTTTCTAACGGTGCCATTTTAGCATCCAAATAGATCTGGTATTCCTTTAAAAGAAATTTAGCATGCATTCCCTGTGTTTGATGCAGATCGAGTAGTTTTTGATAGGCTATTTCAGTTAGGCAGTCCACCGCCTCTTCTCGTTGTTTTTTGCGCTCAGCTTTGTGTTGGGAATGTTTTTTACGCTGGTTGTAAAGCAGGAGCTCGTTTTCTTTTTCTAATTTTTGAAGTTGTTTTTTACTTTTTAGATAAATGATATCCTTTTCTAATAAATCAATTTTTTGATTCCATATATCGAGTTGAGAATTTTCTTTTACATACTTACTGTTCTCTGAGAACATATTAAATATTAAAGGAACAAACTGAGAATGATTTTGTTCTCCAGTAATAATGCCAGAATATGCCCAAAGATGCCCTAATTCTCCATGATTATCCTCCACTACAAGAACTCCAAACATCTTCCCAAGCGGGTGCTGATAATTTTTCGGACCTAGGTTCAAATCGTAAAACCAATTTTTAAAACCACTTAAATAGATTTTCAGTTGCTCTGCAGCCTCCACAGCTATTGGATGTGGTTCATAAAGAAATGGAAAGGTGAATTTGGAAGGTACATCGATAGTTTCATTTAGATCAAATCGGTGCAAAATAGAACTCATCAAATAGAAGGATATATTATTGCAACAAAGGTAGGATTAAAAGATGGCTTCTGGCACCTCTGAAAAAGGAAAGAAGTTTTGCTTTCTCGCCTTTAGGCAGTCATGAAGCAATAGCTACAGATGATAAATCGTTAAGTTTTTATCATAAAGATTATTTTATGTAACTTACTGTTCAATAATAAACCTAGGTTGAGAAATATAATAGGATCTCTGTTAGTAACCTTGTCAGTACTTTTTTTGATAGTCTCCTGTCAGGATACTGATTTAATGAATAAAGAGGAACGCAAATCGCTCCATGAGCGAGAGCGTATTCAAGTTGCGGTTTACCCATCCTACCCACCCTATATTTTTCTGGATAAAAATGACGCTCCACAAGGAATCCTTATGGATTACTTAAAACTTCTAGAAAAAAGAGCGCAATTCAAATTTGAAATTAAGAAATACGATGATTTTTCCAACATCATGGAAGATGCGCGTAACAATAATGTAGACTTAATTCTCGAAATTCAAGAAGCTCCTTCAAGAACTGAATCTCTTAACTTTTATTTTAAATTATTTGAATCCCCTTATGTGATTGTAGGTCATAAAGAGCAAGGAAAAGTAAAGACCATAAAAGATTTTGAAACGGCAACCTTTTACTTACCCAAAGATTTTGCAATAGTTGATAATCTAAAAGATCAATTTCCTAAAGCAACCATTTTAACCCCTTGTAGAAATGATTTGGAATGTCTACAAAATATTTCAGAAAGTGGAGCAGGTTATTTTGTCGGTCCCAAAGTTGTTGCTACTTATTATATTCAGTCTAATAATCTGGAAGACTTAGAAATTTTAAAATACATAGGTAAGGATTATGAACCATCTATAGCTGTTGTAAACAATGATGTCCTGCTCAACGATGTTATTTATAATGCCATGCAGAGCATTACTTATCAGGATGAGCAAGAGATTGTCAATTCTTGGTTAGGGACCTTTAACAAGCCTTTTTATCTTACAACAGCCTTTTGGATAAAGGTAAGTATTGGAATATTGAGCTTGTTATTATTGATTTCAGTATTTAACAGATACTTGCAACATAGTATCAATTCAAAAATAAGTGAGCTTAAAAAAGCAAAAATAAAGGCGGAGCAGAGCAACAAATTAAAGACCTCATTTATTAATAATATCGCGCATGAAATGCGCACTCCCATGAATGCCATTATGGGTTTTTCAGATTTGTTGAGTAAAGAAAATCTCGATAATAGTCAGAAGGAAGACTATTTAAACATCATTAATCAAGCTTGTTTGAGATTAATGGAGATGATGGATAATGTCCTAGAAATATCTCTGTTACAAAACAAGCAGTTATCGGCTCAAAAAAACCCTGTTCTTCTTATAGAACTTTTGACCAAATGTTTTGATAAATACAAAGTTACTGCGGGGTTAAAAAAGATTCCATACCGGTTAGAGCTGGATATCCCTGAAACCCTAAACTGTGTTGTTGTGGATAAAAAAAAACTGTCTAGAACTTTAAAGTATGTTCTTGATAATGCGGTCAAGTTTACGAGTCAGGGGGAGGTTTTCTTTTTTGCAACAATTAAAGATAATGCTTTGGAGATGACGGTCACAGATACCGGGATAGGAATCTCTAACGAGCGTCAAAAATCTATTTTTGATAGTTATTCTAAGTCTAATCAATACGATACTACAGAGTTGTTTCAAGGTTTGGGATTAGGATTAACTATTTCTAAAGCTTATACAGAATTAATGAATGGTCAACTGGATCTTCATTCAGAACTAGGAAAGGGAACCACTGTCCATATACATGTCCCGATTGCCGTAGCAAATAAACAAGAATTCTTTAACGAGAAAGTGAACGAACCAGTCAAGGGACCCAAGCCCTCTTTTTATAAAATTCTAATTGCTGAAGATGTCGACTTGAATTTCTTATATCTTAAATCCCTCTTAGAAAAAATGAATGACTACCAATTTCAAATTCTAAGAGCAGAAAACGGTCAAGAAGCTATTGATATAATGGAACAGGAACCTGATATAAACCTTATTTTCATGGACATTCAAATGCCCGTTATGAATGGTTTTAAAGCGTCACGGGCGATTAAAGAAAGGTTTCCTTATGTACCTATAATTGCTAAAACTGCCTACACTAATTCAGAGGATAGACAGAAAGCTTTTGCATCAGGTTGCGATGGTTTTATATCAAAACCCATTAAACCTGATATAGTAAAAGAGATGTTGAAGAAGTTTATTCATAATTAAAAATCAGAAGATCTTATGGATGGCATTAAGTAACAACTGATTTAAAAAGGGTTATTTATGAATTACTTTTTGGTAAAGATCATGGCCACATTTTTTTCATCTTCAGGGTTCATTTCTGACGTCGCTTTAAGTTTTTCTATAAAAACAGCTACCTCTTCTTCAGAAGCTGGGCATCCTAGATTTTGACCTTTATTATTAAAAGAGTCCGTGACTACATTTCCACTAGAATCAAGAATCACCCAAAATGGCAAACCTGCTTTCTCACCTTTGTATTTTGTAACGAGCTCACGTGAACCTGGATTTTCTAAGGATACTTTATCGGCGTTTTCAAAAACAACTATAGGAAGCATTACATAGTTCTCATTAAAATAAGAAGCCACGCTTGGATCTTTTATTTGTTTAGTCATACGATGGCACCAGCCACACCAGGATGCTTCAAATTTAACAAGTACATGTTTTTCTGAAGCTGCCGCTTCACTTAGTGCCTTTCCCATTAATACATCGACAGTCTCTTGAGCCTGTGATAGGGAAGTAGCAGCGATTAAAAATGCAACTAGAAGAATAAGCTTTTTCATGTTTTCAATTTTATAAGATAAATATACTAAAAGTTATGATCCTAAGCTCTGCATGCCTACTAGACTGTGATAAAGTCCTTCTTGAGCAATTAAAGTTGCATGAGTTCCTTGCTCTACTATTTCTCCTTTTTTCATCACTACGATATGATCAGCATTTTGAATGGTAGATAGTCTGTGGGCAATGATTATAGAAGTTCTATTTTTCATTACTTTCTCCAATGCATCTTGTACCAGTCGTTCACTTTCTGTGTCCAGAGCACTAGTGGCCTCATCCAGAATCAAAATAGGAGCGTTTTTAAGTACCGCTCTAGCGATAGAAAGACGTTGTTTTTGTCCACCGCTAAGTTTGTTACCACTGTCGCCTATATTGGTATGAATACCTTCAGGAAGTTCTTTTACAAACTCCCAAGCATTTGCGATTTTCAAGGCATCGATAATGCGTTGTTCAGAAGCATTTTTGTCGCTCAATGCCACGTTAGTAGCAATCGTATCATTAAATAAAATGGAATCTTGAGTCACAATTGCTATTTGATCTCTTAGACTTTTAAGCGTTACTTCTTTAATATTCAAGTCATCTATAGTAATAGTTCCTTCTTCTACATCATAGAATCTAGTGAGTAGATTTGCAATCGTACTTTTCCCAGAACCGCTTTGCCCTACTAGAGCTACGCTAGTTCCTTTAGGAATGTGGAGGGAGAAGTTTTTGAGTACGGGTTCTTCTAGGTAAGAAAAGGTGATATTGTTGATGTTTATCGCTTTCGCGAAAGCGGGAATAGTTACGGCTCCTTGTTGATCTGCAATATCATTTTTAGTATGAAGGATTTCTAGCACACGCTGAGCAGCTGCGTCCCCCTCTTTTACTTGATAGCTGGCTTTTGACAGTGCTTTTGCTGGAGTTAAAATCCCATAAGCAAGCAACATAAAGCCTATAAAAGTGGTTCCTTCTATCGCTTGCTCTACAATGACAAGACGACCACCATACCAAAGTAAAATTCCTATCACTAAAATTCCGAGAAATTCACTCACTGGACTGGCGAGTCCCTTTCTGTGATTGAGCTTTACCGCAAATCTATAAAGTCTACCGGTGCTGTTTTGAAAACTTTCCTCTAACCTATTTTCAGCATTAAATCCTTTGATGACCTTAAGTCCGCCTAAAGTTTCTTCTAGTAAGGACATAAAATATCCTTGTTCTTTTTGAACTTGATCGCTTCGTTTTTTAAGTTTTTTACCTAATCGAGAGATTAAAAAACCAGATACAGGTAAAAATAGAAGCATAAAGATGGTGAGCTTAGGACTTATGACAACCATAAGTGCTAAAGAAAAAACAATATTCAAAGGCTCCTTAACTATAAGTTCTAATATGGACAGAAAACTGTTTTGTACTTGCAGTACATCAGCACTTGTTCGTGCAATCACATCTCCTTTTCTTTTTTCAGAAAAATAGGCGATGGGAAGGTGTACAATTTTGGAATACATATCATTTCTAATATCTCTTAAAACTCCATTGCGCAGAAACGCAATAAAGTACATTCCTAAATAGCCAAATAAATTTTTCAAAAAGAAAAGTACCAATACTAATCCTATGACCAGCAGTAAAGCCGTTTCTTTATTTCCTACCTCACTAGTCAGGTAGAATCCCATAGAACCTTTAATATAAGACATCAGGTCAAGTATACCGGTCCACTCTGGTTTTGTGGTGACTTGTTGCGTCTTGTCAAATAGAACGTCCAGCATTGGGATAAGTGAAATGAAACTCAATGCTCCAAAAAAAGCAAAGAATACATTACAAATAATATTCAGTATTCCATAGCTTTTATAAGGCTTAGCGTACCGTAAAATCTCTTTAAAATAATTCATTGATTTACATGTCAAAACTGGCAAGAATGCCTTTAATTTTTTCTTCTAACTGCGCGCGGACTTCAGTATAATTCTCCACTTGATCCAGCACTGTTTTTACCGATATATAGAACTTTATTTTAGGTTCTGTCCCACTAGGTCGTGCTGCAATCTTTGAGCCATCGGCTAGATAGAAGATCAAAACATTAGATTTAGGAATGTCTATGCTTTCTTTTTTGTTCAATTGCTTGTTTACTCTCGTACTAGCAGCATAGTCTTCTATGATCGTGACATCTTGTCCACCTATCTGAGCAGGCGGGTTTTCCCTTAAATCAACCATCATTTGTTTGATCTCTTCTGCTCCAGAAATCCCTTTTTTGACAAGGGAAACCAGTTTTTCTTGATAACAGCCGTGTGTCGCGTAAAGTTTTATCAATTCTTTATAGGTGGTTGATGTATTCGCTTTCGCGAAAGCGTACATCTCACAAGCTAATAATGCTGCAGTAACCGCATCTTTATCACGTACAAAATCACCTACCATATATCCAAAACTTTCCTCACCACCACCTATAAAGTCTTGGTGAGGATAGTCCTCAATCATCTTTGCAATCCATTTAAATCCAGTCAGGCCTTCTTTACATTCTACGTCATAGGAATGCGCTAAATCGTGCATCATAGGAGTAGAAACAATAGTAGAGCCTATAAATGGTTCTTTTAAGGATTTTAAATCGGTTTGCTTCAAAAGAAAATCGGTCATGGCAATCATGGTCTGGTTGCCATTAAGCAACACCATTTTACCCTCATTATCCCGCACGGCAACGCCTAAACGGTCGCCATCAGGATCTGTTCCTATTACAATGTCAGCATGAATTTTATCGGCCAGAGCTATAGCCATTTTTAATGCTTCTGGCTCTTCGGGGTTAGGAGATTTAACCGTTGGAAAATCACCATCTGGAAAAGCTTGTTCTTTAACCACATGTAAATCTGTATATCCAGCACGTTTTAAAGTTTCTGGTATTAAGGTAATACTCGTACCGTGAAGACTGGTAAAAACAATTTTTAATCGAGATCGATCTATATCGCCAGCTATTCTACCGGCTTTGATACTACCTTCTATAAAGACATTATCATCCTCCTCGGTAAGGAATTCTATTAATTCAGGATTCCCATTAAAGTTGATTTCACTAAAGTCCGTGGATCCTATGATATCTAATATTTCTTGATCCTGTGGTGGGACCAACTGACCGCCATCTTGCCAGTATACTTTGTAACCATTATACTCCGGCGGATTATGACTTGCCGTCAATACAACTCCTGCATGGCATCCTTTTGCTTTTACGGTGTAAGAAAGCAGTGGAGTAGGGCGCAACTCTGCGAAAAGGTATACTTGAACACCATTAGCGCTGAAAACATCTGCTACTACTTGTGCGAGTTCTTTAGAATTGTGGCGGCAATCATAAGCTATAGCTACTTTTACTTGCTCCTCAGGAAATTGCTCGTTTAAATATTGAGAAATACCTTGTGTGTTTTTACCTAATGTATATTTATTAATACGGTTGGTTCCCACTCCCATAATACCTCGCATTCCACCAGTACCAAACTCTAGATCTTTGTAGAATGCTTCTTGAAACTCATCATTATCTGCTGTAATCAAGGCGAGTGTGCGTGTTATAGTAGCCTCGTCAAATGGCTCGTGAGTCCAGGATTGTGCCGTTTTAAGGATATGGTCTTTATTCATGTGTAGTCAGCTTGTTTTCTCAGACAAATATAGGAATAAGTAGGCAGTAAAAAGAGTAGGCAGTAGGCGGGTTGATTTGTTCGCTTTGCTCACAAATGTGAGTAGGCAGTAGGTAGGTTCATTTGTTTGCTTTGCTCACAAATTTGAGTAGGCAGTAGGCAGGTTGATTTGTTTGCTGCGCTCACAAATTTGAGTATGCAGTAGGCAGGTTCATTTGTTTGCTTTGCTCACAAATTTGAGTAGGCGGTAGGCAGGTTGATTTGTTTGCTGCGCTCACAAATGTGAGTAGGCAGTAGGTAGGTTCATTTGTTTGCTT
>TARA_R110000751_G_scaffold18703_9_pt1 | contig 25099 bp, 25 predicted proteins | sample TARA_R110000751 | Tara Oceans TARA_R110000751 (sample SAMEA4398001) | marine metagenome | biome: Polar Biome; feature: [MES] marine water layer (ENVO:01000295) within the mesopelagic zone...; material: water (ENVO:00002006), including particulate matter (ENVO:01000060) such as...... | reverse complement strand
GCCGCGCCCGCCTGCGGATCGAGGACGCGGCGCTGGCGCGTTGAGCGGCCCTCCTGCGGCGACGCGGCCCGAGCCCGTCGCCCCGCAGGAGCCCCGGCGCGCGGCCTGCGAACGGCTCTCCCCTGCGCCGCCGCCCGGGTTTCGAGCGCAGCGGCGAAATCTCCCGCCTTTCCGGACGCTCCCGCCTCTTGCCATCCCTCCGCGCCGCCATTACAGACGCCCCCGGAGCGCCCTTCGTCTAGCGGTCTAGGACGCCGCCCTTTCACGGCGGAAACACGGGTTCGAGTCCCGTAGGGCGTACCACCTCCACCTGACAGAGTCAGAATGTCCAATTCAGCAAGGGAATTGCTGGAAAACATGGACTTAAGAGGAGGGACTGCGATACGCACTGTGATACAAACTGAGATACACGGTGTGATACGCGGGACGTTCGGTGGCACGAGCCGACTACCTCATGAAGCGCGGAAAGCGCTGGTATTTCCATCGCCGGGTGCCCGGTGATCTCAAAGACGTCTTGTCTCGTGAGTTCTGGCGAGAATCGCTGAACACCGACAGCGAGGCCGAAGCGGGCGTCCGGGTTGTCCCCCACATCCAGCGGACGAATGATCAGATCGCCCAGGCGAGGCAGGGAACGCTCCGGCGTCTCAAGGACGACCTAATCGACGAACTTTCGATGCAATGGGCCGCGCACTACGCCGAGGTCGCCGAGGAACTGATGGTCGCGGAGGTGTTCCCCCACCTTCAGGTCGGCGATGTATCCCCCTTTTCGAGCGCCGAAAGGTATGGCGAGGAACCCAAGATTGCGGTGCTGAAGAATCGCGGCCACCTCGCGTCGGAGGTCCGGCGGTGGCTGTCGAGCTACCGAGAAGAGGTGCGGGCCGAAGGAGCCGATTGGGAGAAGCTGCTCGACGCGTGTCACACGATTTGGGCAATCAAGCACGGAAACTTCTCGCAAAACTACAACGTGGAGGCGTTGCGAGTGCCGGGACTCAAGCCCGGCGAGCCCCTTACACTCGACAAGATCGAAGAACTAGCGAAGGCCAAGCATCTCCCCGCCGCGGCGGCAACGCTGGGAACCGCCTTCAAGCTCTACTTGGAAGAGAAGGCTTCCCCGGGTCGATCCAGGCCCATCTCGGACCGGACCAAACAGGAGTGGAACACCGCCCTGCGCCGCTTTTGCGAGGTGAACGGGGACTTGGAGGTCGAGCGCATCCAGCGAACGCATGTCATCGCTTTCCGCGATGCCCTCCGCAGGCTTCCGGGTCGGCCTCCCCGAGCTATCGGACAGAAGAAAGTCCAAGCCCAGATCGCTTGGGCCGAGCACAACGACCATGGCCGCCTTTCCGACACCACGGTCGCCAAGCAGATCACTGCAATCAGCACTGTTCTCGAATTCACCTACCGAGAGACCGATCTGATCGTTCGACGGTCCGAGTGGGAAAACCCGTGCACGGGTATCGCCGGAGGGTTTGATCGGGGTCAGCAGGCGACCAGAAAGCCTTTCACCGATCAGCAAATCAGAACGCTCTTCGACCCGGCGACCTATGCGTCTCGGCATGAAACCGACTTCTGGCTGCCACTGTTGCTCTACTTCACCGGAGCCCGGCTGACTGAAATCGCCCAGCTTCTGACTGCGGATGTGATTGCCGAAGGGGCGACGCCGCATCTGCGGATCACGCTCGACAATCAGCGCCTGATCACCGAGCGATTTGGGCCACGCGCTGAGAAGAGGCTCAAGAACAGGTATTCCGAGCGCTTGGTGCCGCTTCATGACGACCTGATCGAGATCGGCATTTTGGACTACGCATCAAAAGTCCGGCGGTCCGGCGAGTTGTTCCTTTTCCCGGACTTGGACCATGATAGCGGAGAGGTGCGGGCAAGGAACCTGTCCCGACGAGTTCTCAGAAAGCTTCGGCGGCTCGATCAGATTGATGAGGGCGCGCAGGTGCTCCACAGCTTCCGGCACTACTTTAAGATGAAGTCGCTGGAGGTTGGGGGCGCGGAGGGCGTCACCAAGTTGGTGATGGGGCACGATGTGAAAGACGATGTCTCGATCTCACACTACGCCCGTCACCTCCAGCATGCGGTCGACGAGTCGAAGCGTTTGATCATCGATAAGATTCCGCTGCAGGGTCTGGATGTCGGCGGTCTGAGGGCAATCGGCCAGAAGCTCAATCCGTAGGTGTTGGGCGTCGGGTCAGCCCGCAGCCGAGGGATGAGGCTTGGCTATCAACCGTTCAGCACCTCGACCTTGGCATCGAGCCGAGCCTTGATCTCGCGCCAGTCAGGCATGGCACCGTCCAGAAGGCGAGTGAACTCCGCGCCATGGTTGTGGTGCTTCAGGTGAGCGAGTTCATGGACCAGCACGTAGTCGATGGCGTCCCTGGGGGCTTTCACCAGGTTCGGATTCAGCACGATCCGGCCGTCAGGGGCGCAGTTGCCCCATTGCCGGGCCATCTCGCGGAGTTCGAACTGAGGCGGTTCAGAGACCCAGGGCAGGGTCTTGGAGAGCGCCTCGATCCTCTTGCGGAAGTAGCTGCGCGCCCGGGCGAAGCGCCAGAGACGGACCAGCGTCTGGACCGCGGTCGGGTTCGGATCGAGCAGGCGCACCTCCAGACGGTTCGCGACAAGCTTGGCCCCACCGGGGGACGCCGGGTCCACGATGACCTTCAGGACATAGCGGCGACCGAGGTGGAGGACCTGCTCGCCCGAGACGTATTCGCGGGGCGAGACATGCCGGAACCGGGCGCGGGCGTCTGCGACATGGGTGACGATCCAGCGGGCGCGGCGGCGAACGGCCTGATCGATCCTGTCCTCTGGCTCGCCTGGAGGAGCGTCGACCTGCACCGAGCCGTCGGGGTCCACATGGATGGCGATCCGGCTGGTGCGACCGGGGACCTCGTGGATCGTGTAGGGAACCCGCTCGTCGCCGTAGGTGAGAATGCCGGTCTTCATGCGGAGCCTGAGCCAAGCGAGCCCGCCCGGACGACCTCGACGATCCGGTCCAGAACCTTGTTGGCCGGGTCGAGCCCACCGAGGAGACGGAACAGGCGGGGGAGCAGGGCTTTGCGGATGGCGGCCTCGATGGCGGCGGGGCTGAGGGCGTTGGCGGCGATAGCGTCTTCCACCACTTGGTCGATGTGCAGGGCTTCCGCAGTCATCGCCTCCTCGCCCAGCGCCGCCTTTGTGGGTTCGTCGAGGTCCATCAGCAGGACGCCGAAGAGTGCCTGCGCCATCCGGTTGCCCTCCAACGCCGAGGGCATGCCCGGGGTGCGCCGGTTGCGGACCTGCTCTTCGAGGTCCTTGAACAGGGTGTATTGCTTGCCGGGATGGTCGAACAAGGCCTCGGCCTCGCGGATCGCCTGACGCAGGAGTTCGGAGAACACCTTTCGGGCGTAGGGATCGTCCAGCAGGTCCTGCTCGATGGTCTTGCGGACGCGGGTCTTGATCAGGTCGGCCTCGGTGCGGGTCTTCTCTTCCGACCAGGTCGCCGGGTCGTCGGACTGACCGAGATCGCCGAGGTTGATGAAGCCATCGGGGTCCTTGATCTGCTTGCCGATGACCTGTTGGTCGACCATGCGCCTGATCTGACCCTCGTAGACCGAGAAGTCGACCTCCTCCTGCGCATCTCTCCGGGCCTGAACCCGAAGCTCGGTGAAGAACTTGAGGTCCTGCTTGTAGGTTCGGATGAGGGCTTCGGAGAACGCGCCGTCCTCGAAGAACGAGCGGGAGGAGAGGGCCAGCTTCAGGCACATCCCGAAGGCGGTGAGGGCCGCATAGAAATCCTCCCGGACCTTCTGGTTCTGGTCGTAGGACCTGCCCGCCTCGTCCTCTCCCAGCACCGGCATGAGCACCCGTCGGAACTGTTCTCGGTCCTTCCGGTTCTTCACACCCCGGAAGATCGCCCACAGCGCGTCATGCAGGCCAGGCAAGCGTTTGTATTCGGTCGAGACGTTGGCGATGGTCCCGGCGAGATCGTCGATGTCGAAGCCCGCCTGGGTCTGCTCGGCCAGGTCCTGATAATCCCGGATCGAAGTGTCGAGTTCGGCCAGAATCCCACGGTAATCGATCAGGTAGCCCCGCTGCTTCTCCTCGTGCAGCCGGTTCACCCGGGCGATGGCCTGCAGCAGGTTGTGACCCTTCAGGTTCTTGTCGATGTAGAGCACGGCGTTGCGAGGCTCGTCGAAGCCGGTCAGCAGCTTGTCCACGACGATCAGGATGTCCGGCGGTCCGTCGGTGCCGAAATCCTCGATCACCTTGGCCTCGTAGGCTTCGGGGTCGGCCCCGACATTGGCCTTCCACCACGCCTGAACCTCAGGGGACTTGGCCTCGTCCGCCTCCTCATGCCCCTCGCGTGTGTCTGGGGCCGAGATCACCACGGCGCTGGTCACCATCCCGGTCGCGTCCAACGCCCGCTTGTAGCGGATGGCTGAGAGCTTGCTGTCCGTGGCCAACTGCGCCTTCAGGCCGAGGTCCAGCTTGGCGAAGTTCTCCCGGAAGTGCTCGGCTATGTCCCACGCGATCAAGTCGATGCGGTTGACCGCGCCATAGACCTGCCCGCGAGTGGCGAACTTGCGCTTCAGATCGGCCTTCTGGTCGTCGCTCAGCCCCTGCGTGATCTTGTCGAACCATGCGTCTATCGCCGCCTCGTTGATGTCGACCAGCGGCTTGCGTTCCTCGTAGACCAGCGGGGTGACCGCGCCGTCCTCGACCGCCCGCTGCATGGTGTAGGCGTGCAGGATCGGACCGAACTTGTTGCGGGTCTTGTCCTCCTTCAGCAGCGGGGTGCCGGTGAAGGCCACGAAGGCGGCGTTGGGCAGGGCCTTGCGCATCCGCTCATGCGCCTCGCCCCCCTGCGAGCGATGGCCCTCGTCGACCAGCACAACGATCTCGTCGGAGTCGTTCCGACACTCCGGCAGCTTGGTCGCCGAGTTGAACTTCTGCAGCAGCGTGAAGATGATCCGTTCCGACCCCGAGCCGATCCGCTGCGCCAGATCGCGCCCCGAGTCCGCCTTGGCCCGCTCCCCCTCCTTCTTCGTCGCCACGGCCGAGCCGAAGGCCCCGCCGGACATGAAGGTTCCGGCCAACTGCTTCTCCAGGTCGATCCGGTCGGTCACCACGATGACCCGGCAGTTCGCCAGCCCCTCGTCCAGCAGCAAGGCCTTGCACAACAGCACCATCAGGTTGGACTTTCCCGACCCGGTGGTGTGCCAGATCACCCCGCCCTCGCGAGCCCCGTCCAGACCCCGGCCCGCCAGCCGCGCCAGCATCGCCTTCACCCCGAACGCCTGCTGGTAGCGGGCGGCCATCTTCCCGGCCTTGGCGTCGTAGAAGATGAAGAACCGGGCGAATTCCAGCAGCCGGTCGGGACGCAGGAGGCCGACGAGGGTCTCGTCCTGCTCCGTCGCCAGCACAGGGCCTGCGTGGAGCGCTTCGTAGCGGTCGAGCGCCCATCGGGGGCGGTCGGCGAAGAGGGCGGCCTTCTGCGGCGCTGACAGCGGGGTGGAGCGGATCGCCTGTATCTCCGCCGCGCCGATCCCCTCTTCCCGCCACAGCGACCAGAATTTCTTCGGGGTGCCGGTGGTCCCGTAGCGGGCCTCGCTGCCGGAGATCGAGAGCAGAAGCTGGGCGTAGACGTAGAGGTCCTGAATGCCGTCGCCCAACTGGTTGCGCAGGTGCTGGCTTATGCCCTGCTGGACCATCGCCTCGCTGCGGGACGCGCCGGTGGGGCGCTTGGCCTCGATCACCGCCAGCGGGATGCCGTTGACCAGACAGACGATGTCCGGGCGGTATCGGCGCGTGCCGTCCGTGCGCAGGACGCTGAATTCCTCGGTCACATGGAATGTGTTGGCCGAGACGTCCTTCCAGTCGATCAGCGGCACGGTCACCGCATGGCGCTGGCCCTCGACGAACTCGGTCACCGTGATGCCGAAGCTCAGGTGGCGATAGACCTCCTGACTGGCCGGGACCAGCCCGGCGGAGAGCCCGGGCGAGGAGATCGTCCGCAGCACCTGGTCGATCCCCGCGGGCGAGAGGGCGCGACGTTCCCCCTTCCACTCGAACCGATGCCGGGCGAGACGCTCCCTCAGCACATCCTCCAGCAGCACCGAACGGTCGGAGCCGCGACGGGCGAGGCACTCGGCCGGGCCCAGATAGGTCCAGCCCATGGCCATCAGCACATGCAGGGCGGGGAGTTTTGCTGCGGCCTCCTCGCGGGTGTCGGGTGTGGCGGGGCCGTCAGGCATGGGGCCGGGCCTTGGCGGAAAGCTTGGAACCGGGCGCGAGGCTCGGGTAGACTGGCCGCGGATTGGGAATGACCCGGTCGGCGTCTGGGCCCTGGAAAACCGGGGCCCTTTCGTTTGTCTGAAACATCTTCAATGCCCGAACGCCCGCCCCCGAGGCCCGGCCCCGCCGCGAGCGCCCCCTCCCCTCTATCGCTTGCCTGAACAGGAGACGCGGCGAGGGGGCGGAATGCAACGGGATTTCGGAGGTCAGACCCGGACCCGGCGCTTGCCGGTCAGGAGTTGCTGCATCAGGGCGGATTTCTCGGTGCGGAGCTTTTCGATGTCAGCCGCCAGACGAGCGATATCCGCTTCGGCATCCGCGAGCACTTCAGCGACCCGAGGCTGCTCGTCTGGGCTGGGCAGCCTGAACACGGCTCCCTCGATCCCGTCCAGCGTCAGGCCGAACCGGATCGCGCCATTGGCCCGGGTGCCGAAGTAGTGCCGGACCCGCGGAAGCTCGAAATAGAACTTGAGGAACCGGCCGTCGGTGCCGCGCTTCGGGCGGATGATTGCGAGATGATAGCCGCAGACCAGGTCGTCGGCGGTCTCGGCCACATAGGTCGGCATGGCGATGTCGTCGGCGGTTTCCGAGTCCTTCGTGATGATCACGTCGCCGCGGCGGAGACCGAACCGTTTGATCTGCGCCGGGGTGGCGGTCGCCTCCATGAAGGTCTGGGAGGGATCAATCGTCTCGCGCTTGTAGACGTCGGTGTAGTTACACAGGCGCACGGGTCGTTCGGACGGGTCGGACTTCTTGTCGACGTTGGAGACGATCACCGAGGCGATCTCCCCCAGCCGCACCTCCCGCCACGGCTGCCCCTCGAACTCCGGGAAGCGGCGCTTACCGGTGAGGAGGGTTTGCATGAGGGCGCGTTTCTGGGTCTTGGCGGCGGCCAGCAGCGCCTCGGTCGTCTCGATGGCCCGGTCCCAGGTCGAGAGGATTTCCGCGATCTTCCGTTGCTCGGGGAGCGGGGGGAGGTGGAAGTCCCACTTCAGCCACCGGTCCGTCTTGAAGATCATCTTCTCGACGTGGACGCCAATGCTGGAATGGAAGCAGGTCTGCTGAAAATAGATCGAGTGCGCGAGGTAGCTCAGGAAGCGGAGATCGAGCCCACCGTTCGAGGTCAGCACCGCATACTCGTTCGACACGACAGAACCGTCGAGATGGTCGGGAACCAGCCCGCACGCGCCATGGACGATCTGACGTTTGGAAATCAGGAAGTCGTTCGGACGAATGTAGAACTGGGAGGTCACGGCGACCTCGTCACCTCGAAGCACTTCCCGCTCCACCACGCCGCCACGGGCGCGCTTGACCGTGACCAGCCGGTATTCCTGGTCGGGGGCGAGGCGAACCGGTCGTCGGGTCTCGATGAGGAATCGGCCGAGCGGAGCCTTCATCCAGCCATCGGGCAACTTGCCCAGCTTCGGCACGCCGGGCTGAACGGTCGGAGGGAAGGCCGACGCCTTGGAAACGGCGTTCATACGTAGCCAAGCTCCCGCAGAAACCCGTCCATGCGGTCTTCCAGATCGGCAAGCTCGGCGCGCAGGCGGGTGCGCTCGGCCCGGACCGCCATCAGGTCGATCTCCGCCTCCTCCTCGAAGGTGTCCACATAGCGAGGGATGTTGAGGTTGAAGTCGTTGGCCTCGATCTCCGCCCGCGTCGCGCGGAAGGCGTATTTTTCGATGGTCTCGCGGGCCTCCACCGCCGCGGCGATGCGGGCGACCTGCGCCTCGCCCAGGCGGTTCTGGTTGGTCCCCTCCTCGTAGTCGCGGCTGGCGTCGACGAAGAGCACGTCCTCGTCCGTCCTGCGCTTGCGGAACACCAGGATGGCGGCGGGGATGCCGGTGCCGAAGAACAGTTTTTCGGGCAGGCCGATCACCGTCTCCAGCAGGTTCTCCTCGATCAGCTTGCGCCTGATCTTGCCCTCGGCGGCCCCGCGGAACAGGACGCCGTGGGGGACCACTACCGCCATGCGACCGGTGCGGGGCTTCAGCGTCTCGATCATGTGCAGGATGAAGGCGTAGTCGCCCTTGGTCTTCGGCGGCAGGCCCCGGCGGAAGCGGCCGAAGCGGTCCTTCTCGGCGCTCTCGACGCCCCATTTCTCCAGGGAGAAGGGGGGATTGGCGACCACCACGTCGAAATGGCGGAGATGATCCTCGGAGGTCCGCAGCTTGGGGTTCCGGATGGTGTCGCCCCATTCGACCTGATGGTTCTCCTCGCCATGGAGGAACAGGTTCATCTTCGCCAGCGCCCAGGTGGAGCCGATGGCCTCCTGTCCGAACAGGGAGTAGCGGCGCTTGCCCGTGCGCTCGCGGATCAGGCGTCCGCATTTCATCAGCAGGGAGGCGGAGCCGCAGGTGGGGTCGCAAATCTCGTCGCCCTCCTGCGGGTCGACGAGGCGGGCGATCAGATCGGAGACCTCGGCAGGGGTGTAGAACTCTCCGGCCTTCTTGCCCGCGGAGGCGGCGAAGCGGGAGATCAGGTATTCGTAGGCCCCGCCGATGATGTCCAGTTGGCCGACGCGGGAGGGGCGCAGGTCGAGCGCGGGCTTGGCGAAATCCTCCAGCAGGTGGCGGAGGATGTCGTTCTTCTGCTCCTCGTCGCCCAGCTTGTTCGAGTTGAAGCTGATGTCCTGGAACACGTCCCGGAGCTTGGCGATGTTGGCTTCCTCGATGGCGTGGAGGGCCTTGTCGATCCGCTCGCCGTTGCCGGGTTCGTGACGGCGCTTGTGAAGGGCGTCGAAGGCGGCCCCGGCGGGGAGGACGAACGCCTCCTGCTGCATGAGGGCGTCGATCAGGTCGGGGTGGTCGCCATGCTCGTCCTCGTAGCGGGCGCGATGGTCCTTCCACACGTCCGAGAGGTATTTCAGGAACAGCAGGGTGAGGACGTAGTCCTTGTAGATCGAAGGATCGACCACGCCCCGGAAGGTGTCGCAGGCCCCCCAGGCGGCCTTGTTGATCTGGTCCTGAGTGATCGGATTCATTGTTGTTTTCGCCCCCGTTCGGTTGGCGGGGACGATCTCAGACAGGGGGCCCGGAGGCAACGGCGAGCGCAGTCGCGGCGCGTGCCCCGGCAATAGGGGAACGGCTCACCGACACTCGATCAACGCGGTGAAGGTGCTGGCGGCTTCGGCCAGATCGGAGGGCGACCGGGGGTCAGCGGACATCTCGATGTCGAAGTCCACCATGTTCCGGGACAGGAACGCCTTGGCGAGTTCGCCCCGGATCGCGAAGTTCACATTCTGCGGCAGGTCCCCGGAGACCTGAGCAACCACCAGCGCGTCCAGCTTGGCCACGACGACGCCGACTACCGCCCCTTGAGCGTCCAGCAGGGGGCCGCCGGAGTTCCCGGGTTGGACCTCGGCGCTGATCTGGATGACGTTGCGGTCTCCCCGGAACCCGGACAGGCTGCTGACAACCCCGCGGGTCACGTTCAGACCGCCGAGCAGCCCGTGCAGGGGGTATCCCAGCGCGGTCACATCGGCGTTCAGCCGTGCGGGACGAGGCGCGAACCTGGCGGTTCTGGGAGGGCTGGAGCCATCTCGGGTCTGGAGCAGCGCGAGGTCCAGATCATCGTCCCAGGCGACGAGCGTCGCCGGGGCGTCGGCCACCGTGATCCGGTTGCAGGATTCGACGACGTGGCGGTTGGTCAGCACGTGGCCCTGACGGGTGACGAAGAACCCCGTGCCGGTGGATGCGGTGACCGGGCCCTCGGTCGAGGTCTGCGGTTGCGGGGATCGGCGCGGGGAGACGGAGGCCGAGGCCACCGTGGGTGCGTTCGGGTCCAGAACCACGCCGGGGATGGTCTCGAAGTCGTTGAACATGGCGGTCGCGATGGGTCCGTAGGTGAGGGACGCATCGTTGTTCCACTGGAGGACGAACCCCTTGGCGGCACCGTGTTCGAGCCTGACATAGGCGTAGAGGGACTCGGCGAAGCCGCTCTTGGACACCACGAACCAGTCATCTCGGAGGGGCTTGTAGACCTCCTCCTGACCGGCGATGTCCCCGGCGATCTCAAGCGTGGTGTCGTAGAGCGACGCCAGCGATGCAGGGCCGCCCTGCATGCTCAGCAGCATCATGAACGCCTGATCGTCTCGCGACTCGTAGGGAACCAGAACCCCGTCCTGGGACCCGCGTTGAAACAGGTTTTCGGCGATGCCCACGCGGATGCCGGTCTCGTAATCGTCGACCACGCGGTAGCCGGCCCGCTGGTGCGCGGCGAGACGTCGAGCTTCCAGTTCGGCGATCTGGGGGTCGGTGAGGTAACCGGACGGGGGCTCGCCGACCCGGCGCTGGAAGCCCATGATGGCCTCGCGGGTCAGTCGGCCGAAGTCTCCATCGATCTTGCCCCGGTAGTCGCCTGACCAGATCAGCGCGTTCTGAACGCCCATCCGGGTGCGTTCGGACCAAGTGGACTCGCGTTTGACCGCGTCGACGAGGGCTGCGTCGGTGGGGGCGGAGCCGCTGCTCCAAACTGCTCGAAGATAGGTGCGTCCATCGGTGACGAAACTGTCCCCGGGCACCGTCCCGCCTGACCTGAACCGAGCCAGCGCCGCGTCCGGATCGGATGTTCCGGATGGGCCGAGCACGATGGCATACCATCCTGACGTGGTCGCATAGACCCGGACATCGGGATGCACCGATGCGAACGCCATCGCTCGGGCGGTCGCCGAGCGGATATCGGGCTCGCTGGCTATCTGCACCCACTCGGCGGCCTGCGACCGTGCAGTGAACCCCGAGGCGACCACGGCGGCGGCGAGCAGGATCGACGAGGCCCGCAACAACATCCTTGGCATGATCAACTCCCCCCGAATCCCGATCATGCTGATGAACACCCGCCGCGCAATCAAGACAATTGAGGCGACTTGGCCCTCGATCAGTCGCAACGCGAGCGACCGTTGACGGAGACCGCGCATCTCCGGACACACGACGGTGCGATGCGAATTCCAGCTTGATGAAGCTCGAAAAACAGTCGGTGATTCCACTGGTCAATACTTGAACCACGGAATGTTCCCCCATCTACCAGCGCCGGAGGTGGGTGATGCTGGTGATTTCTGTTCTCTTAGCTGCCGGTGGTTTCTGGTCCGGCCTGATCGGTCGCGGATGGTGGGCGACCGTGATCTCTCGGGCGCTTTGGCTGTGTTTGGGTCCGTTCTTGGCGTGGTCGGTCGTGACCATGGCCGGCGTGCTGGTCTCCACCGCGGCACCCGCGCTCCCCGAGATCATACCCGACCACCCTGAGGTGGCGGTGCTGGCGCTAACCGCGTTTCCGCTGATCGGGCTCGGCATGGGGGTGGCGGCGCGGCACCGCCGTTCTCACCGCCGCTTGGCCGGTCTGACCGACGTCACCGCCCAGACCTTCATGATGGAGATCGACAAGCTGGCCGTCCTCCCCGGGCTGGCCAACCACTGGTGGCTGGAGACCCACTGGTCCACGTGGACGCCGCAGCAGAAGCGAGCGTGGGTCTCGCGCCGAATGACCTCCCTCCGCGCCCTCCACCGGGAGAGCGCCGGGATGGGCTTCTCTCGCCTTGGAGGCCGGGCTGCGGATCGTCTCAACCTGATGGATCACCCCTGGGAGCGGGGGTGATAGACTCTGACATTCAAGGCAGAACCCGCGCCGGGCACCGTCGTCTCTCGACCGCGACACCCGCAGCCGCGCCGACCCCGCAGGATGATATTTTATACCACCTCGAACGCCTCGGGCAGGACCACGATCTCGCTGAACCGAGCATAGGCGGCACCGATCTGGTCCTTTCGGACGTGGGCCGTGACCACGTTCCCACAGGCCCCGGCCACCTCTGGATCGAGGCTCCAGCTAAGACCCGCCGCGACCCTCGCGGGATCGTCGTGGTATGATCCGCGGAATACGTCGAACCGGTCCGGCAGGTCGTTGTAGAATTCGAGGTCAGAGCCGTCCGGGTCCTCAATGATAAGCCGCTCCAACGGCACCACACCTCCGGCACGAAGCAGGTTCAGTCGTCGCTGCGACAACTGCCGATGCGCTCCCAGCGACACCTCGTCGGGCACCCGGAAGAACGAGCCGAACCCTTCATCATGCTCTTGCCATGCGATCCGATAGATCGACGCGAACCGGACCGGATCGATGTGGGTGCCGAATTCCTCATACAGTCGGGACAGGGGAAATACCGTGAGAGGAAAGTCGACGCCGCGATGGTTCAGGATCAACGAGGTGTCGATTTCTAGCTGCAACCGTTCGATGCCGTCGCTCGGCAGAAACAACCGACGAACACCTTCGGCAAGATTTGTGTCGAAAGACCAAGTCATCGCCACGCCCGCAGCCTGCTGAATAGCGGCCTTCGTTGCGCGTTCAACCTTCGGCGACATGTATTCGAGATGGTATTCTTCCAGAACGATTGCCATGTCCGTTGTCGTCAATCCTCGTTCCGCCCGGTCCCGTGACCGTCCATAGCTTGCCTGAGATGTTCTGGACATCCTGCGGCATCCCTCTGCTTTCTGAAGACTATCTTGCCTGTGGGAGCCGGTAGTGATCGCGGCTCCAATGGCCGAGACGTTGGGGGAGGGCGAGGGGATGCCACTGAACCATCACCGCAGGGCCGGCGAGGCATCGTGACCATGTTTCTCCGGCAACAAGAGAGGCCCGGGGCAGGCGGTTGCTTCAACCAGCATCGATCCCCGGGCCTTCGAGGGCAATCAGGTCAGGCGACCTCGAACGTCTCCGGCAGCACCACGATCTCCTCGAACCTCCGGAAGGCGGCAGCGATCTCACCCTTCCAGACCCGAGCCTTGACCACGTTTCCGTAGCTCGCTGCGATCTCCGGATCGAGCGTCCACCCGAGCCCGGCTGCGATCCGGGCGGGATCATCATGGTGAGCGCCCCGGAATACCTCGAACCGGTTGGGCAACCCTTTGTAAAACGCGGCCTCGCTGCCGTCGGGGTCTCTTAGGATAAGGTCCTCCAGCGGCACGAGCCCTCCCGCGCACAACAGGTTCAGTTTCGTCCACGACATCTTCCGATGGTCTTCGACGGAAACGGTATCCGGAACTCGAAAGTCGGGATCGAAATCCTCCACATACTCCTGCCACGCCATCCGATAGATGGATGCGAAGCGGACCGGGTCGAGGTGATCACCGAACTTCTCGTGCAGTTGGAACAGCGGCAGCACCGTGAGGGGAAAGGCGTCACCCAGTTGTGAGGTGATCAAATCGGTGTCCAACTGAAGCTGTCGCTGTTCGATGCCGTCACTCGGCAAGAACATGCGCCGAAAGCCCTCGGCCAACCGCGTGTCGAGGCTCCAATCCAGAGCCATATGCATCGCCTCACGGCGTAGTTTCTGATCCTCATCGCTAGCATTGCCTAGATCGTAGTCGAACTCATATTCATTGATAACGAAATCCATTTCGTTGGCTCCTTTCTGCCGGTTTCGGTATATTTAGCAGCAGGGTCATACAAGCGGCGGATGTTTGTAGGTCGCCCAGCCTGAGCATGACTGGCATCCGCACAACCACATGCATGGGGGGCACGAGTCCAAGTTCGTCTTAATGTAAGTAAGCGTATGTCGCTCTCAGATTCCTGAATTGGTTTCTTGACAGTGCGCTGCGCCCAAAGAGTTAAAGTCAGTCCGGCCGGTGATGTTCGTCATAAATAGGAGAAGCAGAAGGAGTATTAGGATGGATTGTTCTCGCAGAACCATTCGAGGGATCGACAGCGATGCCTGGGCGATGCTGAAGGAGGTCCGCTCGATATCTCGAACGCAGACCGGCGCTCTGGTGAGCGAGGCCCTGCGGGTATGGTATAATTCGCTGCCCGCGGAAGATGCGGATGATCCGGCTGATGCCCCACAATAGGCGCGTAGGGTGCCGCGGCACGAGGTGATTCCACCCCGGAGAGAATCACCTGAGAAAGTGCATGCTTTTCCCGCTGCCGAATCAGCAGTTGTGGAACGAGCATCGCGGTTGGGCTGGGGGGCTGAAACCTGATCGCAGGTCGGCCGATGATCGGGGAAATCGGCATCCCTTGCGCGGCGAGAGCTTGGGCTTTTTAGGGCTTCAGGGATGCGGAGACGTAGCCCAAGTGCTGGTCGGATGAGAACTCGGCATCGGCCGAGGGGTCGGCCTGCAACCGGGCGATCTCGCGCCGGTATACTTCCACCACGAGGTCCGCGACCTTCTCGGGAGACGGCTTCACCCGCAGGGCTCTGGCGGTCTCCAGCACCAGCCGGACGGAACCATGCATCCGGTTCTGGTCGACAATGCCGGGCATGGCGGTGAGTTGACCCTCGAACAGGTCCTCGACCCGCACCTGATAGAGCCGGGCCAGCGCCTCCACCCGATCCGCAGATACCCCGGACACCGCGGTTTCCATTCGAGAGAGGGATGCGGTGGAAATGCCCAGGTGCCGGGCCGCCTCATCCAGCGACAACCCTGATCGCTCCCTTGCCTTGCGCAGGGTCGCGGCGATCCGGGGTCTGGCGGGTGTTTCGGTCATGAGAGTCGAATTGCATAAAATGTAATCCCTCGCCAGCCCCTCCGGCACCGGACATTGCCCTGCATCGGCTTGACGAATCGTTACGAAAACCGCAATTCGCAACTCATGAAGCTTGGCGATTGGTTGCGAACGAATGGGATGACGGCGGTGCGGTTCGCCGAGGAAGTCGGCACCACGCCGGCCACCATTTCCCGCGTCGTGAACGGTCAGGTGGTGCCGCGACGGGCGTTGATGGCGGCGATCATCGAAGCCACCGACAGACAGGTCACCGCGGGCGACCTTGTCGGGATCGGGCCCGCGCCAGGCGAGCGTGATCGAGGGGGGAAGGCGTGACGGACGCATCGGAAGACGAGAAACCCGCCGGCTGCGTGCAGGGCTGTTTCGCAATCATCGTGCTGTTGATGACCGGAGGATCGCTGCTGGTTCTGGTCTGGCTGCTGTTCGGTGGGATCGTCACCGGGCTGATTAACTTCGTGGTATATCCTGGGTATGAATCCTGCCAGACGCAGGTCCGTGCCGGTCTGAGAGAACCCAGTTCGGGAGAATTCTCGTGGCCTCCCATCACCAGGGAGCACCGCACCGATCCTAACCGCTGGGCCTACGCGTTCGAGGTCAGCGCCCGGAACGGGTTCGGCGGTCGGAATACCCGGACCATGACCTGTGAGATCGATGACACCGGCGAGACCATGCAGGTGCATGTGCAGTGGTGATCGGTGCAGCGGTGCCCTCCCTAAGGAAACTGAAATAATACCAAATATATACCCGCTAATCGCGATGGTATATAAAATATACCCTGAAATCTCAATCGAGCCATCAAGATCAAGGGGTGAAACATGCTAACCAGAGACCTACATACCCGAGCCTCAATGCGACTTCTAAGGTATGAGGTTTCCGATGACCAACCATGCAACCGATCAGGTTATATTTTCTCGCCGGCAGCTAGCCATTGGGCAATGTCGAAAACGGGCAACTAACGGACGGATTGACCGAGCATTTGACTCAAAGAGTCCATTTTCGGAGAAATACGCCCGGCTCATCGGGTCTGACCACGAGGGCATTCTTCAGCATGTGTATCTCAAGAGTGAATTGGAAACATTCGAACGCATTCTCACTGCGCTCCAGCGTGAACCGGGTCATCACGGGGCTCAAGAACTAAACGAGATATTCAATAGGAGACCGGGGCCATCGGGTTACCAGAGCTTTCTCTGCCCGGTTGCACGCTTCGCCTACGGATGGGATATCTTTTCCGGTGCGCTGCGCTACTTCTTCGGTGAGGTCTTTAATCAACTCATGTTCTTAACAGTGGTTATGGACTTTGCTCCGGACCTAGAAACCCTCACCGAGAAAATCGAACAAGCCCGAAAGCAGATGGTGGACATTGGAAAGGGCATGGGCCGCAAGAAGCGCGGTGTCGTCATGTTCGGTGCGTTCGAACCAGACCTCCGAACCGGCAAGGACTTCGCCGAAAGAAGCGACCTCCGACACGCTGTCAAAGACCTCGGCTGGACCGTCGATGAAGCTGGCGGATGGGTGCTCAGCGGGCACTTCGTCGTTCGGGCTGTTGACGTCGACCTGTTCCGAAAGCTCGTTCGCACCAGTTACCCATCGAAGACTATGAGGCGGGTCAAGTTCAAACCATTCGACAAAAAACTCAGCGTTGGCGACAACCTCACCAACATGGTCCGGTATATCCTGAAGACCAACAAGGCATTTGATACGTTTTCCAAGGCGACACCCAAGCGCCTAAACCGTCTGCTCGATGAGCATCTAGCCAAGCCCCTCATCGCCGCTGGGGTTGCCAAAGATTCGATACCCGAAGGGATTGATCCAGACCATGCAGTTCGTCAGTTGGCGATCTTCCTGCACAATGCCGGATTCGATAAATTGATGTTCTCCTACGAGTCCGGGCATGCCCAACGATGGTATAACCAGCAGGAAACATTGATGTTTCTAGAGGATGGGCATCTTGAGGAGATGCACGGTTACTGTAAGATCGAGGTGCACCGAGATGACGGGGTGTCCGGGAAGAAGCCTCGACGCCGGGCGCGTGCCCTAACGCCAGCATCTTCAGACATGCCAATTTCGGAACGTGTCTGTGTTGGGCCGGCGGTGGGCTACCGGATCGCAGGCTAGCCGACGGATGGTCATCACCCCGCCGGGGCCACATCCCGGCGGGCGGGACAGTGACGGTAGAGGGTGGCCACGGAAACCCCCAAGACGGTCGCGACCTCGGTGGCCGGACGCCCATCCTCCAGCAGGCTCCGTGCCGCGGCGATCTTCTCGCCGGTCATCTTCACGGGCCGACCCCCTACCCGTCCTCGTTTCCTCGCAGCGTCCAGACCGACCCGAGTTCGCTCCCGGATCAGGTCCCGTTCGAACTCTGCGATGGCCCCGAAGATATGGAACACCAGTTTCCCGCCCGGGGTGCTGGTGTCGATCTCTTCGGTCAGGCTCTTCAGCCCAACTCGTCTGTGGTTAAGATCGGCGACCAGCCCGGTCAGGTGCTGCAGGGATCGCGCCACCCGGTCCAGCTTGAGCGAGACCAGCACATCCCCAGGGCGGGCATAGGCCAGAGCTTCCAGAAGAACCGGACGATCATCGCGGGCACCCGATGCCACCTCCGAGAAGATTCTCTCGCATCCCGCCCGGTGGAGGGCGTCAAGTTGGCCATCGAGAGACTGGTCCCTAGTCGACACACGGGCATAACCAATCAGCATTTTGGTCCTCTCGATTCTTGAAACTCATCTGAACTTACCGGGATCAGCGTTGGGTTTTAAGAGAGGATATTGAGACTGGTTCTGATCAGTGATTTGGTGTGTCGGTCGGGACCCGATTTGATTATCGAAAACGACCATTTCTGAGCGACTTTGACTTGATCGAGCCCCGATCCGCTCCACATTGATTTATGCACCGGCTCGGGGCCTATGACTTTGCGTCCGATAGGATTGGATCGGGTCATAGGTGGACTGCAGCCAACCCGAGCCGGTCGTAACCCAGCGCCCACCCCGGACCTATTCTCGCCCTGGTCGCGGCCATGGACTGGCGCGACCAGATGGGCCGGCTTCATCTGGTTGAACCTACTCGATCAGGCTGCAGCATTCCGATGCGGAAATCCCAGACCGACCTCACCCTGAACCGTCTCGGTGACGGTCTCCGAACCGCGTTCCAGTGGGTGGTCGAACGGAACCGTGCCGGAGAGGTCAACGATCTAGCTGACGCATGGGCCGGGATCGCCTCGGGCGGCGTGAACGGACTCCGGCTGATGTCGCCGCCCCGGGTGGATCGGATGGAGCCGTTTCTGCCCTTCATCAAGGCCCACCGGATCAGGGCCGAGAACTTCTACGTTGGTCGATCCGGGATGGGTGGAGGTCCACCGGTTGATCTGCTCCTCCAGGTCTGGCTGGACACCGAGGATGGGGTCGGGGGTTTCGGGGTGCCCATGATCATTCGGGAAATCCCGAGTTTCGGACCCATGCCCGAACCGCTCTGGGTGGAACTGCACGACACTTGCCGGAAGCTCAGCGTGGCGTCCCCGGCGACCAAGCTGGTGATGGTCGCGGCCGAGGAGGACTTCGACTGGGGTGAGAAGGCACTCGAACGACGGCACCAGGTGATCGTCTGGAGCGCTCACTGGTTCGCCGGTCTCCGCCACCCGCCGCGGCCAGCGTTTGGCCTCACCTTGGGGAATTTCCGCATCGACCTGGCGTCGGGCTGGATCGGCGACCCCTTGCTTTCAGGCAGGCCGCCATCGCCGGTGCTCGACGAGTTGTTGTCGAATTACCATGTGGGAAACTTGGTGCGCATTCACATCGAGTCCACTTAAGTAGCCTGGGGTGGGAACCCAACAGTGACTCGTGTTTGTGGGCTGATATTGCTACAGGTGCTTCACGAGTAAAGAGTTCCCCCACTTTTGGTTTAGGTATTCGACCACAAGTCGCCGATGGCAATGATGAGGCGTCGCCTCTGAGCAGAGCAAGCATGCCCCATCTAGCATATCGGGTTGAAACTTTGTTTCGATCCCGCGAGACTCCATCAGCGCAATAAATTTCCGCTCGTAGACTCGCCAGTCACCTTTGTCGCGCTTAAATGCTTTCAGTATGTCATCAGTGGGCGCTAGTATTGGCTTATGAACATACCCAATTTCCCCGATCTCCTTGAGAAAATAGGAGAGATCGGCAGCCTTGGCGAAGCCAGATAGCTGGGAGGTGTTATTGAGTCGAACATCGATTAGTGTTTTGATCCCGGCCTTCTTAAGGCGTTCAAAAAAATGTTGTGCCGTGGATTTTGTGAATCCAATTGTTGCGACTTGTGGCGGCATTTGCGACATTCGGATGTTTCCCTTGATCTCTTGTGACCCGCTCAATTTTCTGAAAACGCGGCTTTGCGCGATTGCTTCCGATACGCTATCTTGATCCTTTCATTCTCGCTTGAAAACATGTCGACTTCTGATAGCCCTGAAATCGCGAGAAGCTTGGACTCTACGTCGCTCTGTCTGATGGAGTTGCCACTTGGTAGCAGGTGTCTCGTATCAATGCGCAGTCTCTTGAGGTGCCGCCCAACTAACAGGCAGCGATGGCAGTCGAGCGGGTGGCCTTCTGAACACATCATCGCAATTCGAAATCGTTCTGCGCCTCGCAATAGTCTAGAGATTCCAGAAAGAAAGGTCTCAGTCTGAGCCATCTTTTCATAGTCCGCGATTCCATCAGTATATAGCTGGCGTGCGGCGGGGCGACCGCCAAGCTCAGTCCCAAGGAACACGTATGCAATTCCATCGCCGGAAAGTGCGTTGGACAGGTTGCTTTGGGAAAAATGCGGTTGGTGTCGCGAGTATGGCGTTGAGCGAACATCGGCAATTGCCGTGACTCCCTCGGATTTTAAGCGCCTGGCGAAGGTGGAGTATTCGAGTGTTGAGTGGCCAATGCTCAATAAATCATGCATGTTGATCGGACGCTGCTTGGTGTTTCATGGGATTACTGAGGCGATCAGCTTGTAGGCGAACCCCTGATAGGCGTCTCCCAGACTCACGCATAGCATAGCATGGCCGATGTTAAACTGTCCGTCGGGAAGGGCGAGGTATTGCGCTTCAATGATGGGGTCAGTGATCGAAAGCAAGTGCGGCGTGCCATTGTGACTGAACCTGCCTCGAACTCGACGCTTGCCGTTGCCGAATTCGGCACCCTCGACCCTAGTTGTTATCTGAAGATCATTGACTGCGATTAGACGTAGGGAGCCAGCGTTCACATCTGCGCAGTCTTCACTAACTCGGTCATTTTGGCCGCTGTAACTAGAAGACCCATTGCTCCAAAGCGGCAAGTGTTGGCCGTCTATCGCGGCAAGAGCGTCGTCGCGCGAGCCGCGGCGTTCGAGCGTCCAATAATAGCCGTCATCAATGAGATGGTTTTCGCGCTGGTAGGCGTGCGGTCTCGGTTCCTGCATAGGGATTTTTACTATGTCTAGAAGGCTTGGTTCCGATCCATTTTGAAACCGTCGCTCATCTAGAGAAACCTCTCCAGTGGCTCTCGCGCTAACTGGCCGAATCCACTCACCAAGTCCGTAATCGTTGATGGTGCGTCCGGCCACACAGCGGCCGCTGGTTTTGCGTGAGCTTGCGAGGCAGATAATCGTGACGGTGTAATTATACATTTTTAGCTCCGAACTTCAGGCTGAATAATGCTGTAACTCGTTTGGTTTGGGCTGGTCGGCTATCCCTTCGGCGGAAACGGGTCCATCCCATAGGTGTTCCGCTCGCGAATGCGGCCGTTCTCTCCATGGATCAGCATCTCGCTGCGTTCCCGGATCGCGGTCTCCCGTGCAGCCGAAATGGCCTCGACCTGGGTGGCGTGGATCGATGAGGCGCGGGCGTTTCCCTCGCCTTTCACCGCCCATCCCTTCTCGTGAGGCACGACATGCTGGTTCTTTCCCATCGGGTTGCTCCTGCCTTGATTCCTTGACCTCGGGAACAATCTGATGTTGATGGATACATCAAGTGTCGGCGTTCATCAACCGTGCGCACATACCGGGAGGCCACCATGTTCGGACAGAGGCTGAGGCTGGCCCGGAAGCGGGCCGGTCTCTCCATGCAGGCGCTTTCTCAGCGGATGTCCCCGCCGGTGACCGCGCAGGCGATCAGCAAGTATGAAGCTGACCGGATGATGCCGTCCTCGGCGGTGCTGGTCGGACTGGGCAAGGCGCTGGGCGTGTCGCTGGACTTCCTCATGGGCGGCCAGGTTGAGGCGCTGGAGAGCGTCGAATGGCGCAAGAACTCGACCGCATCGGCGCAGGATCGAGCCATGGCCGAGGCCATGGTGATCGAGAAGCTGGAAGCCTATCTCGCCGTCGAGGATATCCTGGAGCTTCAGCCGCCGCCTGATCCGTTCGAGGCGCTTCGGATCGACCAATTGGCTGATGAGGTGGAAATCGACGCTCAGGCCCGGAATCTCCGAAAGGTCTGGAAGCTTGGCATCGACCCGATCCCCAGCATGACCGCGTTGCTGGAGGACAAAGGGCTGAAGGTGATCGAGGTGCCATTGCCCGAGCGGATCAATGGCCTCGCCTGCCATGTCGAACGCAACGAGCGACCGCCCACCGAGGTCATCGTGGTGTCCCGCGACACCAACGTGGAACGGAAGCGCTTCAACCTGGCCCACGAGCTTGCCCATCGGATCATTTGCGACACCGGGAATCCCTCGCTGAAGAAGGAGCCCGCGATGAACCGGTTCGCCGGGGCTTTCCTGGTGCCGACCGAGCATCTGCTTGAGGAAGCCGGGTCGCATCCGCGAAGCGTGCCGTGGATCGAGGTCATGCGCCTGAAGCGCACCTACGGGGTCTCGGCCGCCGCCATGCTGGTGCGGCTGGGGCAGGTCGGAATCCTGTCAAAGACCTCGGTCGAGTATGCGTTCAAGACTTATGCGCGCGACTGGCGTCGAACCGAGCCCGAGCCCATTGGTCCCGGCGAAGGGTTCGGGGCATTCGAAATACCCCAGCGGTTCGAGCGGCTGGTCTGGCGGGCGCTGGGCGAGCAGGTGATCTCGCCGGTCCGGGCCGCCCAGATGCTGGGTCGTCCGCTGAACCGAGTCGAGGAGGACATCAGGGGGCCGCGCGAGCCGTGACCTGCGTGGTGGTCAACGACGCTTCCTGCCTGATTGACCTCCGGAAGGGGCGGTTGCTGCACGTGCTGCTGCGACTCCCCTGCAGCTTCGTGGTGCCGTTGCCGATCCGCGAGGAGGAGCTTCTGGACTTCACCGACCAGGAGTGGCGGATGCTCGAAGACGGCGGCATGTCCACCTACGATCTCCCTCCCGAGGAGGTCGCCGAGGCGTTCGCGGTGAAACGCCAGCATGGCCGCCTGTCCGCGAACGACTGCTTCGCCCTGGTCGCCACCGCCCACCATGCCGATGGTGTTCTTCTGACCGGCGACGGCACCCTCCGGAAGGTGGCCGCAAGCCGGGACGTTCGAGTTCACGGGGTGCTGTGGGTGGTCGACCAACTGCATGCGGGAGGCTTCTGCGAGCCCGAACTCCTGATCGCCGCCCTGACGACATGGCGGGACGATCCAGCGGTTTTTCTCCCCCTGGTTCAGATCGAGCAACGACTTCGAGGGCTGACGGCAGGCCATCGCTGATGTCATGTGTCGAACCGGCATGCCGGTTAACATGTCAGCCCAAACATGTTCGAAAATCTTGGTTTCGTTAACATGAGAGGGGTCTTCATTCGCTGGCCGCATCCGGCCTCGCGGCACCCACACATGGGAATTCCAAAATGGCGACCCTTCACGAAGGCGATTTTTCTCTAGAAATCAGGCACCGAGAATTCGAGCATGGGTGGGTCTACTACGACATCTGGCCGAGGTGGCGGGGCGAGCCGATCCTGAACGATGCGATCCTGAAGCGGCACAACACCCATTGGGCCAAGCGCGGCGTCGGGGCGATCAACGCGTGCGAGTATCGGGAGTGCGAGGTGCTGCCTCTTTTGAGGCGGGTGCTGGAGGCCAACCAGCCCGACTACTGGACGGCGACCGATCCCGACATCACGCTGGCGCTCTACCCGGACCGCGGTTTCCCGTTCCTCCCGCCGAAATCGAGGGTGGTCTATGAAGCGCCGCACATCATCGCGGAACGAGAAGCGCGGGACCGCAAGCGGTTGGAGACAGGGCCGCTCCCCGATGATCTGATCGAGATGATCCTGTTCGTGGACGTCTACAACTTCTCCGGCGCAGGCGCATACTACGGCAGCGGCACATGCTTCCGGTTCACGCCCCTGCGAGAGGAACTGCAGAAGTTCTACGACGATCTCAGGGCGGAATACGTCTTGTTCCGAGAGACGTGGAACGTTCAGGCGCTGAACGAGGAGGAGTATGGGGAGCCCTTGGAGGAGCCCTGGTTCTGAGGAGATTTCGCTCCCGCTCAGCCCCAGCCGTAGGTCGGCTTCGGCATCCTGAAAGGGTGACCCTCGTCGCGGCGCAGCGGGTCCAAAGCCTCCAGTTTCTCGTCGGCCCAGGCCAGCCAGTCCCTAAGACTACGCCCGTCGACCTCCTGATCAAGGTCCCCATCCCGCTCGCGGAGCGCTGCGATGAATGCCGCCAATCTCCGGGCCTCTTCCCAATCCGCGGCTAGACTACGGAACCGGGTCCAACGCTCGGCATCGAGCTTCGCCAGGCGTGCCCTCTCGGCCTGCTCGGCCCGCTCCTTCTCCCATCGTCGATGCTGCTCCTCTCGGGCCTTACGCTCCTCGATCAGCTTCGGCCCGGCCGCGGTGATCGAGGCGATCACCTCCGGCAACAGGTCATCCGCTTGGCGTTTCGAGGTTTCCAGCCACTCGCCGCGTTTGCCTCCGCCCATGTAGGTCTTCATCGAGAAGCGGAGGAGCCCGGTCGGATGAAGGTGGGCTTGGTGATGGCTTGAGAACGCGGACCATGCCTGTTCCTCGGTGGTGGGACGCTTGATCCGCTGACTCATCTTCTCGGCGATGGCGAACTCGACCTTCTCGCCGCTGATGTTGAATTCGATCAGTCCAACCACGCTTGCTGATTGCACCTTGCCGCCGAGCTTCTCGACGCCCCTCAGCAGCGCGCTCGTCACTCGGAACCGATATCGGTCCCGCTCCGTCAACTCGATCACCGGGGTGCGCCCGAACCAGTCGTCGCGACGGCGTCGCCTGGCCTCCCGCTCATAGTCGGCCTTCGCCTTCTCGTGATTCCGCACCCAGCGGGCGATTGCGGGATGGAGACTCTGAAGGTCCAGCGGGATGACCACCTCGACCGCGGAGGCGGCGGCTTGAACTTCCAACTCCTGCGGCGTCGGCGGCACCCTCGGCGGCGAGGCGCGCAGAACGATGTCCCGGTAGACCTTCCCCTTGGTTTTTCGCAGAGGCGTCTGGGCGACGCGCTGGCCCGCCTCCTTCTTCGCCCAGTATCCGCGGGGCGGGTAGGGAATGTCGTTGGCCCGGCAGATTTTCGCGAGCCCATTGTCGGAGAGCCCGAAGGTTGGCGCGAGTTTCGACATCGGCGTTTCCCAGACGAGCGCATAGAGGCGTTCTCGGCTCAAGGTCTCAGAGGTCATGGCGGGCTCATGTCGGTGGTTCGAAGGGCTGGCGATCATTGGCTCCCTCGGCCCGGTGACCGATAGGGCATTCTGCTCGCCAGCGCTTCATTGGTGGAGCTTTATGCCGAGGTGCAGGCTGCGGTCGCAGCAATTACCGTGATCGAAGTCTGAAAGGCCAATGCAGGCTACCGGAACGAGCACCCCGAGTAGAACACCGAGCCGCTCCCATCTGGATGCTCGATCTCGATCAGCAGGCGAACCTCGGTGAGCCCTTGGGGGTCGTACCGAAAATGCGAGGCATCGAAGCTGGCGAGATCGCCGGCACCGAGCCGTTTCTCGATCTCCGCCTTGCACCTCTGATAGGCGAAGCCCGCATCGAGTCCGGACAGCAGGGCGTCGGGGTGGAGCAGGGCGAACCCGACGATTCCGACGGTCGCGGTCTGTGCGGCGAGTGCCAGATAGGCGGGCCAGAGACGGGGCGATGAGTGTCCATTTGTCATGCAGGTATTTAGCGGAGCAGCCCAACCGCCATGTCTGTCGTCTCCACCGTCCCGAAGCACCCGATACACGACCGGGACCGCCTCATGGCCTCATGTCGCCAGCGTTGGTTTGAGCGCGATTCGCACGCTCTCCAGCGTGAACCCTGAGCCGTATGCCAGACGAGCGTGTGCGCTACTGACTGTGATACAAGCTGTGATACAGAAGGTGCAATCAAGCTTTGTATCTAATTGAAATAAAACAAATTTCAAATTACAGCGCGCCATCCCGTAGGGCGTACCACCTCCAGATTATCAAGCGATATTCGC
>TARA_R110000751_G_scaffold1948_4_pt1 | contig 25115 bp, 28 predicted proteins | sample TARA_R110000751 | Tara Oceans TARA_R110000751 (sample SAMEA4398001) | marine metagenome | biome: Polar Biome; feature: [MES] marine water layer (ENVO:01000295) within the mesopelagic zone...; material: water (ENVO:00002006), including particulate matter (ENVO:01000060) such as...... | reverse complement strand
CGAGGTCTGCTTTTCCGCCCTCGATTCGGCCGGAATCCTCTACACGCCGCTTGAGGATGCGCCGAAGGGCGAAAAATGCGGCCTTTACAACGCCCTGACGCTTGATCGCACCCTCACGCCCTATTCCGCCACGCTCAGCATGACCTGCGCCGAGACAGCTGCTGTCTACACTTGGGAGCGCCATGTCGCACGTCCGGCCGCTGTCGACATCCTCGGCTCACCGCTTGCCCGGATCGAGACCTATGGGAGCTTCTCCTGCCGCAATATCGCCGGCAGCGGCCGTCTCTCCGAGCACGCCCATGCCAATGCCATCGACATTTCCGGTTTCCGCCTCGAAGACGGTCGCCTGATCGACGTAAAAACCCTTTGGAAACAAGGCGGACCGGAAGCCAAATTCCTGAAACGCGTCCATGACGGCGGCTGCGATATCTTCTCCGTCACGCTCGGCCCCGACTATAACGCGGCCCACAAGGACCATTTCCACTTCGACATGGGCGAGGGCCGCGTCTGCCGCTAAAGACTTGCCCCGGCGTCGCCCCTTCTGCGCACGATATTCTTCGCTAGACTGCCGGAAAACAAGAGCACAAGGGAGCGCCCACATGACCCACGCCATGCTTCTGCCCGTCGCTGTCCTCGCGGCTTGGTCGCTTGTCATGTGGATATGGATGCTGGCGACGCGTGTGCCGGCCATGGGCAAGGCCAGGATGCACCCTGAAAAAGCCAAGCACGCACGCAGCGAGGCGTATAACGCGTTGCCGTCTTCAGTCCGTCAGGTCGCCGACAACTACAACCACCTCATGGAACAGCCGACCATCTTCTATGCGCTGGCTCTGGCCCTCGCGGTCAGCGGCTCTGTCGGCCTGGTGGATGTCGGCTTGGCATGGGCCTACGTCGCCATACGCATCATTCACTCGATCTGGCAGGCCACGGCCAACAAGGTCATGATCCGGTTCTATCTGTTCATCGCATCGACACTGATGCTCTTCCCGCTGGCAGGACGGGCGATCTACATCCTGGCGACACGCTGACAACAAGACTGATTCCAAAGGGAAGCACTTCATGAAACTCTACACATCAATCGGCCCGAACCCCCATGTCGTGCGCATGTTCATGGCCGAGCGCGGCATCACCCTGCCCGTCCAGGACGTGGACATTGTAAAGGGCGAGAACCTGGACGAGTCCTATCGTGCCGTGAACCCGGCGGCGCAATCACCGGCGCTCGAACTCGACGGCGGCGACATCGTCACCGAGATCTGGCCGATCTGCGAGTATCTCGACGAAACCCATGACGGCGACAGCCTGTTCGGCGACACGCCTGAAGAACGCGCCCAGACCCGCAGGTGGACCCGCTGGGTCGACCTCAACGTGCTCGAGCCCATGACCAATGGCTTCCGCTTTGCTGAAGGCCTCGCCATGTTCAAGGACCGGACCCGCTGCCTGCCCGATGCCGCTGCGGGCCTCAAGGCGCGCGCGCAGGACAAGCTCGCCTTCCTCGACAGCCAGCTTGCCAGCCGCGACTACATCGCCGGAGACGCATTCAGTTTCGCCGACATCATGCTGTATTGCTTCCAGGCGTTCGGCAACCAGATCGGGCAACCGCTGAACCCGGAATTCCGGAACCTCACCGCCTGGTACGAACGCGTCGGCGCCCGGCCGAGCGCGACCGTCTAGGCCCGCTTCAGGAGCCGCGCCACAAGTTGCGCCCTTTGCGGCGGAACGGCGCGGTTCATGCCGTTGAAGACACGCGCCTCGAGGAAGTACCCGGTCAGCGCGAGTCCGTCGGCAATATCGTCGACTCCCACGGGCGCTTCCGACGACACGAGAAAGCCCGGCAGGCGCAGCAGCCGGCTGACATAATCCTCGGCTTCCGATCCGCGCACGGCCCGGCCGGTCTTTGGCGAGACATGGGTCAGCCCGTCATTCGCGCCGCTGAGCGCGCAGGCTTCAAGGTCGAGCCCGAAGCCCAGCGCCGACAACAGGCCAAGTTCCCACCGCACATACAGCACGGGCCAGATGTGTTGCGCCTCGATCTGGTCGAGCAAGAGTGTCGTCGCTTCATACAGCGCCGATCCGGCGGCATCCCCCTCATCGAGCGCACCGCGCAGCAGCGTCGTCACGGCCGATATGGCAGCCAGGGCACCGGCATCGTCCAGCACCCGCGACGCGCGTTCCCGGCTTGCCTCGGCAACGTCAAACCGGCCGAGCTGTTCTTCGAGGCGCCCTGTCCAGGAAACGGCAACCGTATTGCCCGCCTCATATTGCGCCCGCCGCGCCCGCGACGCACCACCATAAACGAGGCCGGAGCGCCGCCCGCGTGTCCTGGTCAGCACATCAAGGATCAGGCCGCCTTCGCCGAACCGGCGGCCACCAAGGACCAGTCCGTCATCAGACCAGTTCATGCCCGCCCCTAAACATCAAACTCCAGGCCGATGCCGGAATAGGAATCTCGCCGTTCCTGCCATTTCTCGTCCACCTTGACGAACAGGAACAGGTGCACGGGCCGGTCCAACATTTCCATCAATTCCTTGCGGGCCATCCGCCCGATCTCCTTGATCGACGCGCCGTTCTTGCCCAGCACCATGGCCTTGTGGCCCTCGCGCCCGACAATAATCACCTGCTGAATGCGAACGGAGCCGTCCTTGCGTTCTTCCCAGCTCTCGGTTTCCACCATCAGCTGGTAGGGCAGTTCCTGGTGCATGCGCAGCAGCAGCTTTTCGCGCGTCACTTCGGCGGCGAGCAGGCGCATCGGCAGGTCGGCTGTCTGGTCCGGCGGGAACAGGGCCGTACCTGCGGGCATCCGTTCAGCGATCGCAGCAGCCAGCCGGTCGACGCCATCGCCGTTTTCAGCCGAGATCATGAATATCTCGTCGTAGACGCCCGAGTCGCTCAGTTCGCTCATCACGGGCAGGACCTGGTCATGCGGGAACAGGTCAATCTTGTTGAGCGCGAGGAAGGCGCGCTTACCGGTCAGCTTGAGTTGCGCGATGACGCGGCGGTCATCCGCGATCGACATCTTCTGCGCGCCCGTCGCGGTGCCGGCCCGGTCTGCCACCCAGGCTGAGCTATCCACCAGGTGCACAATGGCATCGGCGTCTGCCGCGCCGCTCCATGCCGCCTTGACCATTGCCCGGTCGAGCCGGCGCTTGGCGACGAAGATGCCGGGCGTATCGACCAGCACGATCTGTGTATCGCCGACCTGCGCCACGCCGCGCACCGGGAAGCGCGTCGTCTGCACCTTGTGGGTGACGATGGCGACCTTGGCGCCGACAAGGCGGTTGGTCAGTGTGGATTTCCCGGCATTCGGCGCGCCAATAATGGCGGCAAAGCCTGCGCGGTTGATCTCGGTTTCAGTCATGATGTTCCAGTCAGGGTGTTGAGCAACAGGGCCGCTGCATTGCGCTCGGCGTCGCGTTTGGAGGATCCGGTGGCCGTGGCTTCGCCGTGCGGCGGCACCTGCACCTCTATCTCATAAAGTGGTTCATGGTCAGGGCCCGAACGGCTGACGACCAGGTATTTTGGCAGCGGCAAGCCCTGGGCCTGTGCCCATTCCTGCAGCAGGGTCTTCGGATCGCGCGTTTCCACGGGAGCCGACGAAAACTGGTGCGCCCAGCCCGCCTCCACGAATTTGCGGGCCGCAGACAAGCCGCCGTCGAGATAGATCGCGCCGATCACAGCTTCGCACGCGTCGCCCATCGTGGACTCGCGCTCATTGCCTCCCGACGCAATTTCGCCGTCAGACAGGATGATGAATTCCTGCAGCTTGAAGTGCCTGAAGGCCTCGGCGCACGCGCCCTTCTTGACGAACCGGTTGAGACGCGGAGCCAGGTCGCCCTCGCTCTCGGTCTTGCGGCGCTCAATCAGGCGCTCGGCGATGAGCAGGTTCAGAACCCGGTCGCCGAGGAATTCAAGGCGCTGGTTGGACAGGCGCACCGAGTCTACGGATGCAACCGCGCTCGGATGCGTCAACGCCTGCACGAGCAGTTGCCTGTCCTTGAAGTGATGGCCAATACGCTCCTGAACCGTCTTCACCTGGGCATCCGACAGGCTTGGAACAGCGGCCTTCGCGGCGGCGCGCAGGCGGGTGCGTTTGGGGCGGGCATTTTTCATCGTGAAACCGGAAGCGCTTCAATGATCACCTGGGCTTCCGCCCACGGATGGTCATCGGTAATGGTCAGGTGAATCAAGGCCTCATGCCCCTCGGGAAGCAAGACGCCAAGACGCGTGGCGGCGCCGCCTGTCAGGGCTAATGTCGGCTTGCCCGATGGCAGATTCACAACGCCCAGATGTGTCCAGTGCACGCCGCGCCTTGGCACGCCCGTGCCCAGCGCCTTTGCGCAGGCTTCTTTCGCCGCGAACCTCTTGGCATAGGTTTCTGCCGTGCGGCGCCGGCCCCGTGCCAGTGCAATTTCGGTGTCGGTAAACACGCGCCTCTCAAACCGCTCGCCAAAGCGGGCCAGTGTCTTCTCGATCCGCTCGATATTGCAGAGGTCATTGCCAATGCCGATGATCATGCCCGCGCCTCGTCCATCAGGCGGCGCATCTCGCCGATCGCGGCCGGCAGGCCAATGAAGATCGCTTCGCCGACAAGGAAATGGCCAATGTTCAGTTCTGTGATCTGAGGGATGGCCGCAACAGGCGTCACCGTGTCGAAAGTCAGGCCGTGCCCCGCCTGCGGCTCTATCCCCATGCGCACGGCCTCTTCCGCGCAATTCCGGATGCGGTCCAGTTCCAGCTCGGCGAGCTTGTCGTCGCCCGCCTGCATGAACTCGACGAACCGGCCCGTGTGGAATTCGCAGATTTGCACCCCCAGGGCCTGCGCTGCGTACAGCTGCACCATGTCGGGCTCGATAAAGAACGAAACGCGGCTGCCATTCTTGTTCAGCTGCCGCACAAAATGCGCGAGGTGATTGTGCGCCCGCGCAGCATCGAGGCCGCCCTCGGTCGTCAGCTCAGCGCGTTCTTCGGGAACGAACATCGCCGTCTCCGGCTTGAACCGCAAAGCGATGTCCAGCATCTCCTCGGTCGCCGCCATTTCCATATTGATCGGCAGGCTTGTGGCCGTGCGGATTTCCACAAGGTCGTCATCGCGAATATGCCGCCGGTCTTCGCGCAGGTGCAGCGTGATCCCGTCGGCGCCCGCTTCGGTCGCCATCAGAGCCGCGCGCATCGGATCAGGATGCTTGCCGCCGCGCGCATTCCGTATCGTCGCCACATGATCGATATTCACGCCGAGGCGTATACGTCCTGCCATCAGGCAAGGCCTCGCGATCCGGGCTTCACGGCGTCCATCGCCGCTAGTTCCGGCGGCAGGTCATCGGCGGCATAGTCAGGAAAATCCACGGCCGCCAGCGACACCAGTTCACAGCCCACGTCCGCCTTGCCGTTCGATCGGTCGATTATGCACGCCCCACCCACGACAACGCCGGGCAACTTGTCCAGCGCCTCGACCGTCTCGCGGAATGACAGGCCGGTCGTCACAATATCCTCGGCGATCAGAACGCGTTCGCCTTCGGCAATCGAAAACCCGCGCCGGAAGGCCAGCTTCCCGTCAACGCGCTCGGCAAAGATCGCCCGCGCCTTCAGGTGCCGCGCCAGTTCATAGCCCGGGATGATCCCGCCCACGGCGGGGCCGGCCACTACATCGATCTTGCCGAAAGTCGCGGTCAGCTTCTCCGCCAGCGCCTTGCACAGGCGCTCGGACAGGTCCGGCTGCGAGAAGACCAGGGCCTTTTGCAGGAAGACTGGGCTGCGCCGTCCGGACGACAGGATGAAGTGCCCCTCAAGCAAGGCGCCTGCCTCGCGAAACACTGCCAGCACGTCTTCACTCGTCATCTTCAACCTCCTGATCGCGCACCGCTCGGTCCACCACGGCCAGCGATCGGAGCGCCGCAAGTATCTGCGTCAGACGCTTCAGGTCTTCAACCTCAATCTCCATCACCAGTTCAGTGAAATCGGTGCCGCGTTCGGTGGTCGCGATCCGTATGATGTTGCCATTGGCTTGCGCCACAGCCGTGCAAAGCTTTGCCAGCACGCCCTTTTCATTCGCCGCGTTGATACGAATGCGCCCGACCGCCACCGCGCCCGTCTTTGCCAGCTCGGTCCATTTCAGGTCGACCCAGAGTTCCGGGTGGTCGTCATACTCGGCCAGTTTCAGGCAACTCGCGACATGCACGACCAGGCCCTTCTCCGGTTCCCGCACACCCATGATCCGGTCACCCGGCAGCGGGCAGCAGCACTGGCCCAGGTGCAGGGTCACGCCCGGCATCAGATCCTCACCCGACACGAACAAAGGCGCATGCGTGCTGTCGAGCCGCATCTTGTTGTCATCGTCGAACCGTTCCGCCCGATAGCCCGGGAAGGCCGCTTCCATGATGTCAGACGACGAAATGCGCCCTCGTCCGACAGCCTCGGCCATCTCTTCCCGGCTCTCGAACCCGGCAAGCTGGGCCGTATGGGTCATTTTCACGTCGATCGGGTCAATTCCTGCCCGGCGCAGGGCCTGGTTGATCAGTCCGACACCGAGACGGCGGAACTCGATCTGGTCGCGCTCCCGAACCAGCCGGCGGATGGCGGAGCGTGCCCGCCCGGTGATCGTCATCGCTTCCCAGCCGACAACCGGGGCGGCGGTCTTCCCGCGCAGGATTTCGACGACATCGCCGTTCTTCAACGGACGGCGCAAGGATTTTACTTCGCCATTGATCCGGGCACCAATTGTCGTGTCTCCCACAGCCGAGTGCACCGCATAGGCAAAGTCCAGCGGCATCGCGCCAGCCGGCAAGATGATCAGCTTGCCCTTGGGGCTGAACGCGAACACATGCTCGCGGTACATTTCCAGCTTGGCATGCTCGAGGAACTCACTCGGGTCGCCACCATCCTGGAGCAGTTCGGCAAAGGCTTCGAGATTCGCCGTCGGATCAAGGCCCGCTGCGCGCGCCGAGTCCACGTCAAACCCATAGGATTTGTTCTTGTAACCCCAGTGCGCCGCCACGCCGAACTCGGCGGTCCGGTCCATCGCCTCGGTCCGGATCTGCAACTCCACGCGACGATTGCCGGAAGCACGCACCGTTGTGTGCAGCGAGGCATAGCCGTTCGGCTTCGGCACCGAGATATAGTCACGGAACCGGTCCGGGATGCAGGCCCACAGTGTATGGACTTCACCCAGCACCCGGTAACACGCATCCACATCCTTGACGATGATCCGGAACGCGAACAGGTCGGCCACATCGCGGAACGAAATCGATTTGCGCTCCAGCTTTCGCCACAACGAGTAAGGCTGTTTCCTGCGGCCCTTGATCTTGGCCTCAATGCCCGCGATGTCCATCAGCTGGCGCAGGTCGTCGTCGATACGCTGGAGATCGTCGGCGTTCTCGGCCGCCAGTTCTTCCTGCCGGTACAGGATCGCACGGCGCGCCTCGGGGTTCAGTTCCTCGAAGGCAAGATCTTCCATCTCGGCGGCGAGCGTATAGAGGCCAACGCGGCGCGCCAGTGGCGCATAAATGTCCATCGTCTCGCGCGCCGTGCGTTCGCGGCTCGTCGCCTTCTTGCGATGGTGCAGCGTGCGCATATTGTGAAGCCGGTCCGCCAGCTTCACCAGGAGCACGCGCAAGTCGCTCGTCGTTGCCAGGATGAATTTCTGGAAATTCTCGGCCTGCGCCGATTCCTTGGAGGTGAATTCCAGCGCGTCGAGTTTGGTGACGCCATCGACGAGTTCGGCAACGTCTGCGCCGAAGCGCACTTCGATATCGCCGATGTCGATCTTGGTGTCTTCGACGACGTCATGGAGCAGGCCAGCGACGATGGTCACCTCGTCTAGGCGAACGTCGGCCAGCAGGCTCGCAACTTCCACGGGGTGGGAATAATAGGCATCGCCGGAATCGCGTGTCTGCGTCCCGTGATGCAGCTTGGCAAAATCATAGGCTGCTCCAAGCAGCTCTGATTTTACGCGCGGGTGATACGCGCGCACTTTCGCGATCAGCTCCTCGCGCGACAGCACGTTCCGGGGCTCAGCCTGATTTTCGGTCGAATCTGTCTTGCCAGCTGCCTCGCCAGCCCCTTTGTCCTTTGCGGAAAGGGCGCTGCCGTCCATGGAGCCTCCTAGAGCCGGTCGTCGCGTCCGGACTCGATTTCAGCCTGGTAGGCGCGCAAGACATCGTCTTCTGTGGCGGCAGGGCCGGACAGGAGGGCAAGGCGATCGGCTTCACGTTCGCTTTCCTCGCTCGGCCGCACTTCCTGCAGATTGGAGATCATGGCCTCTTTCACGACTTTCAGATCGATCGTTTCGTCCGCGATCTCGCGCAGCGACACAACCGGATCCTTGTCATTGTCCCGGTCGATCGTCAGAGGCGAACCTTCACGGATCATGCGGGCGCGATGCGCAGCCAGCAGGACCAGCTCAAACCGGTTCGGCACTTTCTCAATACAATCTTCGACGGTAACACGGGCCATGGGTGCTCAATCTCCTTGAAGCCGCCCCTTATATGCAGTGCAGCAAGCTGGCGCAACCCAGCTATTGCGCCATAAACGCAGCCTGAGTATGCCAGTTATATAAGATAATTCGGCGTTTTTATTAGCCGTCAGCCTAAAACACTCGAGGAATAAAGCCAATGGCCTTTTACAAGGACGAGCGTCTGGCCCTGTTTATTGATGGTGCAAATCTCTATTCAGCCGCCCGCGCTGTGGGTCTCGAAATCGATTTTCGCAAGCTTTTGAAGGAATTCCAGGGCAAAGGCCGCCTCCTCCGAGCCAATTACTACACCGCACTGGTCGAAACCGACGAATACAGTCCGATCCGCCCGCTGGTCGATTGGCTCGCCTATAACGGATACAATGTCATCAAAAAGCCGGCCCGGGAGTTCACCGACCGGGAGGGCCGCAAACGTGTCCGGGGTAGCATGGATGTGGAACTCGCCATCGACATGCTCGAAACCGCCCGGAATATCGACCATATCGTCCTGTTCAGCGGCAATGGCGACTTCCGGCGGGCCGTCGAAGCCGTGAAGGCCCGAGGCGTCCGCGTCTCGGTCGTGTCCACCGTCGCCTCCAACCCGCCGATGATTTCAGACGACCTGCGCCGCGAGGCTGATCATTTCATCGACCTGGAAGACCTTGGCGAGTTGATTGCCCGGCCCCGACGCGACTTTTCCGAAGATGAACAGCACGGCGACGACGAGGACTAGGCACCCAAGATTGGCGGATCAACCCGGCCCTGTCCGCCCTCTCAAGACCTGGCGCATGGTCAGGGCGCCGCACGTGTCAGGCGACCGCCATCCCCTTCTTTACGTCCGGCGCGAGGGATTCCGCACGGGCCGAGAGCTCAGCATATTTCTGGTCGGCACCAGCACCAAAAAAGTCCGCAGACAAATTGCGCAGTTCGGCGCCGACCATGTTCGCAACACGCAATTGGTCTTCCGGGTTCGTTGTTTGGCCGGAGTCGCGCGACGCGAGCGCCGCCAATCCCACCAGAATGATCCGCTCCTGGACGGCTGGCGACCAATCATCCTTCTTTTCCGCAAGGTATTGCGCGCAAAAGTCGGCGAAGGCTGTTTTGCTGAACAGCCATTTCTCATTCACGTCCCAGAAATATTCGGCGGTATTCACCAATTCGGGATCTTGCCCGCGAGGAACGACCGCTTCCACGACACTCTCCAGCCATTTCGAGCGTGATGGAGAAGAAAATGAAGCCGTAATGAAATGGGCAAGGGCATAGACTGGCACATCCTCCAGTTGCTCTTGGCTGTGATCCGCGAGGTATTGCTGAAACCTGGCGTCCGACTGGGTGTGCGCCGAGATCGCGGACAGGACTTTCGCGGCAGCGTCGACATTTTGATCGCTGACCATATCTGGCCGAGGCGGCGCCTTGGCGTCAGTGCCGCGTTGCTTCACCGTTTTGACGAGGATCGACAACGCGATGATCGCTACCAGTCCGATTGACGCGATTGCGCCGAAGCTCATGCCTTCCATGTCCCACTCCCGTGCCAGCCTAGAATTGCATCTACCCGGATAACCTTAACATCGGGGAAATTCTAGAATGGCGGATCCTGCCGCACGTAAACCACGGTCGGCTTGCGCCATGCCTGCACGACGGTCAGCAGACTCCACACCCAATTGGTAACCAGAACGAGGATGCCAATCCCGCCAAAGGGGATGAGCAGAACGCCGACCGGGAGCAAAACCAGCTGGATGATCGCCGTACCAATCCGCCCCACGAAGAATGTGCCGAGCCCCGGGACAAAGAAATTCAGCATGAAGGCCACGAGCTTGAACGTGCCCTTGGCGGCTCCGCCCAGCACTCCTCCGGCTACATGGCCGACACCGCGCTTTTCTGGATGTTCCGCATACCTTGTCATGTTGGTGATATGGTCCGGTTGCCCGCGGGATTCAATTCCCTAGCGAGCTGGCACATGCGCTGCGATCAGTTGCGGCCCTTCGTCCGAAAACGCCCGCTCCAGCGCCTTGTCGAAAGCCTCCGCCGTATCGACCGCAACGGCCGGCACACCAAGGCTTTTGGACAGGGCGACCCAGTCGATCTCCGGCTGGTCAAGTTCCAGCATGCTCTTGGCGGTCGGGCCCGGGTTCCCGGCTCCGGTCCGCGCAAGTTCGATGTTCAGGATGCGGTAGGAGTGGTTGACGAATACGACCGTCACCACGTTCGCGCCTTCGCGCGCCATGCTCCACAGGGACTGGTTCGTATACATCGCCGCGCCGTCGCCCGTCAGGCACAGGACCTTCTTGTCCTTCGCTGCCATCGCCGCCCCGAGCGCCAGCGGCATGCCCTGCCCGATGGCGCCGCCGGTCAACATCATCCAGTCATGCGGCCTGGCCTTCTGCGTCATCAGGAAGGCCGGCAGGCCGTTCGACACGCCGTCATCCGACACGAAGCTGCCTTCCGGCAGGTGACGGGCAATTGACTGGCCAACGCTTGCCGCGTTCAAACCGCCGCTCGGCATGCCTGGCTGCTCAAGCGTTGCAAATGGCGACGCCTCGTTCGCGCCCAGTGCATCGGCCAGTGCGGCAAGGATGGCCGCGCTGTCGCTTTCAGGACCACCAAGGATCATCGTGCTGCAGCCTTCCGGCACCAGCACGCTCGGCTTGCCCGGATAGGCAAAGAAGGCCACCGGCACCTGCGTGCCCGCCACCAGCATCAGGTCGCAGCCTTCAAGATCGGCCATCGCACCTTCGGCAAAATATTGCATCCGGTCGGGAATGAATCTACCGGCCCCGCGCGCCTGACGCGGGAAGAAAGTATCTGTCATCACACGCACGCCAGCCGCCTTCAGCCGTGCCGCCGTGGCCAGGCCCGCCTCTGTCAGCGCTGTGCCATTGATCAGGATCATCGGCTTGGCCGCCGCCTTGACGGCCTTCACCGCTGCCTCGACCCGTGCCGTATCCGGCGCATGCAGCATCGGTCGTGCCCGCGTCTTCCCCGGCTTTCCGCCCTCCAGCCACGCCGTGTCTGCCGGCAGGATCAGCGCCGCAGGTCCCGACAGCGGCGACAGGCTCGCCTCCCAGGCCTCGGCCGCCAGTTCACCGGCCGTCTCCACCTTGTCCGCCGATTTGATCCACACCGAGTTCGGCCCGGCCATGCCCCTGATGTCGGACGCCAGCGGCGCGTCATGGCGTTGGTGCGGCACGGCATGGTCGCCGATCACGTTGACCATCGGCGTCCAGGCCCGGCGCGCATTGTGGATGTTCGCCCCGCCATTCAGATAGCCCGCGCCAAGGTGCAACAGCGTCATCGCCGGCCCGCCGGTCACCCGCGCATGGCCATCCGCCGCCCCCGTCGCCACGCCCTCGAACAGGCACAGCACCGAATGGATGCGCGGCTCGTGATCCAGCGCCGTCACGAGATGCATTTCCGACGTGCCGGGATTGGCGAAACAGGCGGAGACACCATGATCGGCAAGAGTCGAGACGAGAGCTTCAGCGCCAGTCATGGTACGTTCAGGTTCAGTCGTCATTTGTTGTCCGGCCCTCGATTGTTTGAGCGCCTGTGTAGCGCGTTCGCAGGAAGGGTCAAAGCGGGACGGATCGCGAGGCGCCCGGAGCAGACTTGGCGTTCACACCGAGAACTTCGCGATCCACCCGCCAGCCAAAGGGGATCTGGCTGAAGCCGCCATTGGTGGACGTGCAGCTCCACCGGTACTCTTAAGTACAGACTGAATACTTTTCACCAAAAATCTGCCGTTTCCGGCGGTTTTACCTGAAAATACTGTTCAACAATTGATGAGAATGACATCAGACGATGGTGATTCCGAGTAAAGTCGCTCAACCTGATCCTTGCGCAGGTCCAGTGTCCGGCCCTGGTTCATGTAGCCTTTTTCAGTGATTTCGCCAGCGTCCGCTTGCGGCGGCGTCTCCTGCAGCAGGATGCGCGCGATTCGCGCCGAGGCCTTGGGGTGCGCGGCGTTGTGCGCCAGCAGCCCCTCTTTCACCGCTGCGATGACCTTCGGGTGATGCGCCAGTTCCGCCAGTGGCAACGGCTTGCCAACCAGCCTCTGGCACCACGCCTCGTTGAGGAAACCGAGCAGGCATATCTCGTCCCGGTTGAGGCCGCACACGACCGCGTCAGACAGCGCCCCACCTGTTGCCGCCACGGCCTGCACCCTCACCGTGCCGGCTGACACCCAGGTCCCGCTCGCGAGTTTGAATTCCTCCGCCGTGCGGCCATCGAACGCGAGACCTTTTTCCGGGTGGTCCGGATCGACGAAGCGCACCGCGTCACCCAGCCGGTAATACCCCTCCTCGTCGAAGGCCGCCGCTGTCTGCGCCGGGTTTCGATAGTAGCCTGGCGTCACGTTGACGCCCTTCACCCGCAGCTCCAGCTTGCCGGCATTCGGCACCAGCTTGAACGTGTTGCCCGGCAATGGCAGGCCGATCAGGCCCATCACGTCATTCGGCCAGTGGACGTTCGATGCCGTCGGCGACGTCTCGGTTGCACCATAGCCCGCCGACAGTGAAATGCGTTCGCCCGTCACGCGCACGGCCACCGCCTGAATCCGCTCATAAATGTCCTGCCCCATTGCTGCACCACCATAGGCCATGCAGACAATGCGCTTGAAAAAGGTCTCGGCCAGCGCCTCGTCCCGTTCCAATTCAGTCGCCAGCGCAGCCCAAGCCGCTGGCACGGTCGTGTGCTGCGTGGTCGGGATTTCCTTCAGGTTTCGGATCATCTCGGGCAGGCGCGCCGGCGTCGGTGCCCCCTGGTCGAGATACAGCGTACCGCCCCAGTCGAGCATATTATGCAGGATGGAGTGCGCGCCATAGGTGTGGCTCCATGGCAGGAAGTTGCACATCACTTGCGGCCCGCCCGTAATGGCCTCCAGCTTCTCCTCGTCCCAGACCGACCGGATCATCTTGGCATTCGCCGCGACCATGCCGTGCAGGTTGATCACGGCCTTCGGCTCGCCAGTCGAACCTGATGTCAGCATGTATTTCGCCACTGTCTCCGGTGTCAGCGCAGCATAGGCCGCATCGACAGCCGGCGTCGGCTCCTTGGCGAAGCGCCCGATATTCACACTGTCGCACCCCTTGGGCTCATGACGGCTGTACAGGACGAGGCGATTGCCCACGCCCATGCCATCAAGGCCGCGCTGGTATTCGGCGCCGTCCTCGACATAGATGAATTTCGGCTGGGTCAGCTGGTCGATATATTTGAGCCGGGCGAAATCATTGCTGAGCAAGGCATAGGCGGGCGTTACCGGCACGACGGGGCTGCCCGCCCACATCGCTGCATACATGACCAGTGCGTGGTCGATCGCGTTTTTCGACAGGATCATCACCGGCGCGTCCTGGCCAGCACCGGCATCAATGAATCCCTGGGCGAGCCGCCTGACACGCTCCAGCCCTTCAGCATAAGTCACCTCGCGCCAGCCTTCGGATTGCGGATCTTCCGGCACGCGCTCGGCCAGCCATATGCGATCCGGCGCTTCTTCGGCCCACTTGACCAGCGGTGCCAGCAGGTGCGGCGGATACGGCTTCAACGGCTGGCCATTTTTCAGGTAAATCGTGCCGTCCGGGCGACGATCGATATCCAGCTTCAGCGGCAGATAAGGCACGTCGCGGAAAGGAAGGTGTGAAGTACTCATGTCAGGCCTTTTGTCTGGATGTGAATCACGCCGCCACAATGCTTGCAATGGACGGCGTCGGGGTCGTGCATGGTCAGGCCGCATGTTTCGCACTCCTGCTCCACCTTGTCGGTCGGCCGCAATATGGCGCGGACCAGCCGCAGGAACAGGGTCAGCCCCAGAACCATGATGACGATGGCAATCGCCTTGCCGCTCTCGCCGACCAGCAGCACGTCGCCATATCCAGTGGTCGTCAGGCTGGTCACGGTAAAATACAGCGCATCAAGATAGGAATTTATGCTGTCATTGATCCGCACCTGCGAAACGTAGACCAGCGCTGCCATGATGAAGACGAACACGACCAGGTTCGTCACCCGGTCGATCACTTGCTCGTGGCGCGAAACAAAGCCCCACATACGGCCGGCCCGCCTGATGAAGGTAAAGGCCCGTACCGCCCGGACAGCCCGCAACACGCGCAGGAAGGCAAAATTCGCCACAAACAGCGGCGCAAACATGGTGATGACCACGATCAGGTCGGCCCAGGGCAGGAACCGCATCAGGAACTTGCGCTTCGACCTTGCAATGTAGAACCTGGCCATAAGGTCAAACAGGATCACCGCGCCGATCACATAGTCGATCATGTAGTGATGCGGCCCCCGCTGCGCGAAAGGCGCCAGCAGGAAATAGACGATTGTCGCGAAATCGAAGATGAGCATGGCCCAGCGGAAGACGAACGGCCCCCGCCCATGCCCCTCGTAGAGCCAGAACAGCCCCCGGTTCAGCCCTTTGCGGTTGCTCAAGACAACTCCTCGAAAATTCCCATTGCCAAGCGCGAGCCTATCCAGGTGATCTGTGTCTCATTCTGCATGAGCACTTCGCGAAAAGCAAAGCCGCACGCCAGATAGGCTGCCGATGATGATTCGTACATTCGCCTAAACGGCGCACAAATTGGCAACTGGATTATGCAGCGTGATCTGCTTGACCTGAACGGATGCGCAAATCACGATGAAATGCTCATTCAGCGACGAGACAGTGCATATGCGAAACGACGGCTTCCTTTCCCACGCGAAAATCATGCTTGCTGCGTCAGCGATGGCACTCGCGCCTGCCTGTGGCGGAGGCGGCGGCTCATCCGGCGGCGGGTCACCACCGCCACCTCCTCCGCCGCCTCCCGCAGCAACCGCCCCGACTTGGACGCAGGGCGTTTATGCTTCAGCAGGCAGCTTTTCGGATAAATGCCAAGTTGTCCGCACGGGCGTGGATATTGAAGGCAACGCGTTTCCCGACCAGGCCGGATCCCTGGCGCAGGAAATGTTCTGGCTGCGGTCATGGACGCACGAGACCTATCTTTGGCCAGATGAAGTCACGGACCGGAACCCGAACACTTACACTGACCGCATTGCCTATTTCGATACCCAGAAGACCTTCGCCACGACCGCATCCGGCGAAAACAAGGACGACTTCCACTTCAATCAGCCCACCGAAGAATACCTGGAGCAGAGAAACTCCACAGCCCTGCCGGGCTATGGTGCCGCGTTCGCCGTTTTTGCCGCCACGCCGCCACGCGACATTCGTATCCGCTATACGGAGCCAGGCTCACCCGCATCCGAAGCGTCCCTCGGGCAACCCAAACTGGTGCGCGGAAGCCGCATCCTGCAGATAGACGGCATCGACGTCGTCAATGGCGCGTCCACGCAGGCAGAAGTCGACCAGCTGAACCGGGCGCTGTCTCCGCAGACCGTTGGCGAACAGCATGACTTTGTCGTGCGCGATCCGGGCAGTTCGACCGACCGCTCCATCTCGCTGGCGGCGGTCAACATCGCCCCCAAGCCCGTCAACCGGTTCTCGACCATCGACACAGCGTCCGGCAAGGTCGGCTACGTCCTGTTCAACACGTTCAGCCCCTTTGCATCGGAAAAGGAGATCGCCGATGCGGTGACGTCGCTGAAGGCATCCGGCATCAATGACCTGATCCTGGACCTGCGCTACAATGGCGGCGGCCTGCTCGCCGTCTCGTCGCAGCTCGGCTACATGGTCGCGGGGCAGACACGCACGCAAGGCAAGACATTCGAACAGTTGCGGTTCAATGCCGCCGCCGGCAGCCGGAACCCGGTCACCGGCGCATTCAATGATCCGATCCCGTTCTATTCAACCGGGCTCGGCTTCTCGCTCACCGATGGCCAGCCGCTGCCGCGCCTCGACCTGCCGCGCGTCTATATCCTGACAACGGCCCGTACGTGCAGCGCCAGCGAAGCCCTCGTCAATGGCCTGAGAGGCGTCGATGTGGAAGCCGTCCTCATCGGGGACACGACATGCGGCAAGCCGTTCGGCTTCTATCCGGCCTCGAATTGCGGCGAGACCTATTACAGCATCCAGTTCCAGGGTGTGAACGACAAGGGTTTTGGTGACTATACGGATGGTTTCACCCCGCAAAATTCATCCAACGCGTTTGCCGTGAAGGCACCCGGCTGCACGGTGGCCGACGACTTCACCCGGGAACTCGGCGATACGAGCGAAGCCCTGCTCGCCGCAGCCCTGCAGCACCGCCTCGATGGCACCTGCCCGGCCGTGCCGGTATCAAGTCAGGCGCCCCAGAGCATGAGCGTGAGCAAGGCAACCACAGTTGCCGGGCCACCGCTCGAATTGCCTGGGCCATCGCTCTCGAATACCAATCGCGACATGAGCATGCCGCGCACGAAATGGAGTACCGGTCGATGAAAAAACACTCGCACCTGGCCTATATGTTCGCCAGCCTGTCCCTGTTCGCCCTGCCAGCCTGCCAGACCCATGCCGACATGACACCTGCGACACTCACCACGGATGACGCTGCCAGTATCGCCAGTCTGAAGACCGTGCTCGCTGAGGCCGTGGGGCGCGCCAATATCCAGATTGCAGAAACCGACCTCACCACGGCCACGCATGTCTCTGTACTCCCGCCACCGCCGGGAGAGTTCGAGACTCACAGCGTGGCCATGCCGGTGACATTCGACATCGTGCTGGAACAAGGCGTTTGCACACTGGTGCGCCGCGACACCGGCGAGCATCATGCCGCTCCCGGACTCGCCTGTCGCCCCGCGAAAGACTGACCGCAGCCTTCACTATCGCTTAGGCCCCAGATTCCAGACCGGCAATCGTCCGGGCGAGATTCGCGCGGGCCGCACGGTCCCATTCTGCATGGGCCAGATCCGTCAGGTAGAGCCGCTCGCGGTCGAGGAAACCCTTCAGGATAGCCTTCCTGGCGGTCCGGAACCTGTCATCGGGAACGAAGTCATATTCGGCGCGGATGTCATGCTGCATCCGTTCAAAGGCCGGTTCCGGCAGGGCGAAAGACGACAGGTCCAGGTCGAGGAACAGGGCCAGGTCGTCCGCATCCGGCCCGGTCAGGCCCTCCGGCATCCTGTGCCCGGCCGTCGCCCGGATGATCATGGCGGCAAAGGCAATATCGTCTGGCGGCAGGTGGCCGATTGCCTCCTGCTCCAGCAGCTGCGCGCTTCTTTCTTCATTATCGGATGCGCGCGGATCATAAATCGCGTCATGCCAGTAGAGCGCCGAGAGGACCGGTTCCGGCCGATGGAAGTGCGATTCCCAATGGCGGAAATGGCCAAGCAGCGCCTCGATATGCGCCCATGTGTGATAGTGTCGCTGCGGCTCGGCGTATCGGGCCTTCAGGGCCTCGATCAAGCCGTTCGGCACACTCAAGCAGCAGGCTCCAGCGTCTCGTTGAACCGCACGGGCTTGCCGCCGCCTTTGGCCACGATCTCGCCGTCACGCATCACGAAGCCGCCGCGCACGATGGTGGCCACCGGCCAGCCGGTCGCTTCGAAGCCGTCAAACGGTGTCCAGCCGCATTTCGATTTCGACCACTCGGCGGTGATGGTCTCCTTGCGCTTCAGGTCCACAACCGTGAAGTCGGCATGATAGCCCTCGGCGATACGGCCCTTGTCGGCGAGGCCGAACACGCGCTGCGGCCCGGCGCTGGTCAGTTCGACGAAACGCTGCAGCGACAGTTTCCCATTGTTCACATGCGTCAGCATGACCGGCACCATGGTCTGCACGCCCGGCATGCCGCTCGGGCTCGCAGGGTAAGGCTGCGCCTTCTCCTCAATTGAGTGGGGCGCATGGTCCGACCCCATCACGTCCACGATCCCGGCATTCAGCGCGCGCCATAGAGCATCGACATGGCGCTGCTCGCGGATCGGCGGGTTCATCTGGGCGTAGCCCTTGAGGCGCTGATAGGCTTCCGGCGCCACCAGTGTCAGGTGCTGCGGCAGGCATTCCACGCTGGCCACATCCTTGGCATCGCGCAGCATCTCCAGCTCTTCGGCTGTCGTGATGTGAAGCACATGGATGCGCTTGCCCACCTTGCGCGCGAGCTTCAGCAGGCGCCGCGTCGACATCACCGCCGTCTCGACATCGCGCACGACCGGGTGGCTCGTCCAGTCGCCTGTCACCGCCAGTTCGCGCCTTTCGGCGAGGCGGTACTCGTCCTCGGAATGGAAGGCCGCGCGCCGCTTGATCGCGCGCAGCACGGCTTCGACGCCCTCGTCATCATGCACCAGCAGGTCGCCAGTCGAGGCGCCCATGAACACTTTCACGCCGCAGCAGCCCTGTGTGCGCTCCATCTCGGCCAGCAGGCCGACATTGTCATGCGTTGCGCCTGCATAGAAAGCGTGGTCGATATCCATGCGGCCCTTGGCCCGCTTCAGCTTGTCGGCGAGCATTTCGGGGCTCGTCGTCGAAGGGTTCGTGTTCGGCATCTCGAACACCGCCACCACGCCGCCCAGCGCCGCCGACCGTGCGCCGCTCTCCAGGTCTTCCTTCCATTCGAGACCCGGCTCGCGGAAATGGACCTGGCTGTCGATCACGCCGGGCAGAATGTGCAGCCCGCCTGCCTCGTAAATCTCGTCCGCACTGGCGGCTGTCAGGTCGCCGATTTCCACAATCCGTTCGCCCTTCACGCCAATATCAACGCGGGCCTCGCCGCCGGGAGTGACAACGGTGCCGCCACGCAGGATCAGGTCAAATGTCTTGGTCATAGCCTCTATATGCTACCGCTTGCCGGGCATGTCATCCCGTGACGCTGCCGCAGCGCTTGACCTCACCCCTGCTGCACCGCACAAACCGCGCTGAACAGAGACAGGAACCGCCATGAAACTCGCCAGCGCCCGAACCACCAGCCCGTCTGCCCTACGGCCACTCGCCATCGGCCTGCTGGGAGTCGCTGCGCTGACGGCATCTTCCTACATCTCTGTCCCGATGTACCCGGTGCCGATTACGCTGCAGACAATGGTTGTCCCGTTGATGGGCGCTCTCCTGGGCCCGCGCATGGGCGCCGCCATCGTCCTCTCATGGCTGGCCCTGTCGATGACCGGCGCGCCTGTGCTGGCCGACGGCAAGTCGGGACTTGTCGCCTTTGCCGGTCCGACAGCCGGTTATCTTGCCGCTTTCCCCCTGGCCGCTTTCCTCGCCGGCCACCTGCCCAAGGGTGACCGCCTCGCCGCTCACGGCCTGCGCCTTGCGGGCTTTCTCGGGCTTCACGGCCTCGTATTGACACTTGGCTGGGCTTGGCTGTCGGGCTTTGTCGGCGCCGAAACTGCGCTCATGGCGGGCGTTGTGCCCTTCCTGATCGGTTCGCTGCTGAAAAGCGGCCTCGCCACCGGAATCTACGCGGCATGGAAAGGCACTGACAAACAGGCCGGCGACCACTAGGTTAGGCGCATGTCGAAACGTGCCCTGCCCAATCGCTCAATCATTCGCCTGTCCGGTCCGGACATGCTGGCCCTGCTCGACCGCACGGTGACGCATTCCGTTGATAACTGGAACTCCGGCGAGATGCGCTATGGCGCGCTGCTCACTCCGCAGGGCAAGATCATTGCCGACTACCTCGCCATTCTGTCGCTCGACAACATCTATCTCGACGTCCACAGCGACGCCGCAGACGATCTCGAAAAGCGACTACGCCTGTTCCGGCTCCGCTCCGACGTTGTGATCGAACAACTTACGGATGACGTGGTTGCCGAGGGCAGCTGGGCCGACGTCCGGTCCGCGCAACTGCCTCACCGCGCGATTTCCCCGAAAGCCGAGATCGGTCTCGATATGCCGGAAGACGAATGGCACGCCAAGCGTATCGCGGCAGGCGTGCCCGAATGGGGCGCCGACTATCGCTCTTCGATGGTTTTCCCCACCGACGTGAACATGGATGTCATGGGCGGGATCGATTACAAGAAGGGCTGCTTCGTCGGCCAGGAAGTCGCCAGCCGCATGAAACGCAAGGGCAAGATCCGCAAGCGGACGCTGCCCGTACATGGCGCCGGGCTGAAACGGGGGGGCGAAGTGCTCGCGGGCGGCTCCATCGGCACCGTCACAAGCGTGTCTGGTACAACGGGCCTTGCCCTGATCCGCACCGACCGCATGGTGTCCGCCGAAGCGGCGGGTCACGCCTTCACCTGTGGCGGCCAGCCCGTCACGATTGACCGCCCTACGTGGCTCGACCTCGAACTCATTGCGCTGACGGCCGCCAATGACTGACGCGCCTTACTGCGCGTGGGCCCCCGTGAATGACGCGACCTACCGCGGCTATCACGATACGGAATGGGGCGTGCCCGAACGCGACTCCCGCGCCCTCTGGGAGAAGCTGCAGCTTGACGGCATGCAGGCCGGACTGTCCTGGATCACAATCCTGCGCAAGCGCGACTCGATCCGAGAGGAGTTCGACGGTTTCGCGCCTGAGCGGCTCGTCCGCTGGACACAGTCGCGCATCGACAAGGCCCTCCAAAACCCCGGCATCATTCGCAGCCCGAAGAAGATTGCGGCAACCATCGGGAATGCCCGTGCTTTCCTCGACATGGCTGAAGCGGGGGAAGACTTCTCCGCCTATTGCTGGGATTGGGTCGGCGGCAAGCCGATCGTGAACACATGGACAGACTTTCGTCAGGCCCCGACGTTCACGGACTGGTCCACTGCCATGTCGAAAGACCTGAAAAAGCGCGGCTTCAAATTTGTCGGCCCGACAATCGTCTATGCATGGGCGCAGGCTGTTGGCATGGTGAATGACCATGATGTAACTTGCCCGCGTCACAAAGCTGTACAGGAATGCTGAAGATGCAACGTCTCGCCCTCATCCTCATCGCCAGCGTGCCGCTCCTTGCTGCCTGCTCATCAACGTCAGGGCCTGAATACCGCAAACAGGTCGCCTGGAACCGATGCGCCAGTTCACCCGGCCCCGAAGCCCGCGCCTCTTGCATAAAAACCCAGATCGCACTCCTGGAAGCCGCTGACCGGGCCAACGCTGAAAGCATCAAGGCAAGGCAGGAAGACGCCGAAGATCGCCAGGCCAGGATCGAAGCGCACGGCGTGCCCGCAGACAAAGCGAAGCAAACAACCGATTCCGGCCTGACCTGGCCCAAGTAAACACTTGCACGTCGTGTCTCGACCCGATGCGCAACGCGGTTTACAGCTACCTCATTGAATAGGCTATCGTAAGAAGTGCGGACTCCACCGCGCTCATCCTGAGGGCAAGATGAAAACTGCAGTCATATCGGCGACCGGTCTCTGGACGCCACCGCATTCGATTTCGAACGAAGAGCTTGTCGAGAGCTACAATGATTGGGCCGACAACTGGAACAAGGCCTATGCTGCCGATATCGGCGCCGGATCAGTCGACCCGAAGACCCATTCCTCTGTTGAGTTCATCGAGAAGGCGTCGGGCATCAAGTCCCGCTATGTCATCGACAAGGAAGGCATCATCGATCCTGAAACGATGGCACCGCGCATCGCTGAGCGACCGAACGAACAGATTTCCGTGATGGCCGAGATGGCTGTGCATGCGGCACGTCAGGCGCTTGAGCGCGCTGGCCGCAAACCGGAAGATGTCGATGCCGTAATTTGCGCGGCCTCCAACATGCAGCGCGCCTATCCTGCCATGGCCGTCGAAATTCAGGCCGCGCTCGGATGCGGCGGTTTCGCCTTCGACATGAACGTGGCCTGTTCGTCCGCGACGTTCGGCATCCAGACAGCGGCAGATTTCATCCGCAGCGGCAGCGCCAAATCGGTCCTGATGGTCAATCCGGAAATCTGTTCCGGTCACCTCAATTTCACCGACCGCGACAGTCACTTCATCTTTGGAGACGTCGCGACCGCCGTCCTCATCGAGGAAGAAAGCGTCGCGCCTGCCGGACATTGGAAAATCCTCGGCACAAAACTCAAGACCGAGTTCTCCAACAATATCCGCAACAATTTCGGCTTCCTCAACCGTGCAGCACCGGAAGGTGTGGGGGCGCCGGACAAGCTGTTCGTGCAGGAAGGCCGCAAGGTTTTCCGCGAAGTCGTCCCGATGGTTGCCAACATGATCGGCGAGCACCTGGGCGAACTTGGTCTCACAGGCTCGGATCTGCGCCGCATGTGGCTCCACCAGGCGAATGCCAACATGAACAGGCTGATCTCGTCAAAGGTTCTCGGTCACGAAGCGACAGACGACGAGAGCCCGACAGTGCTCGACACTTATGCCAACACGTCTTCTGCGGGTTCGATCATCGCCTTCCACAAGCATTCGGAGGACTTCAAGCCCGGCGACAAGGGCCTGATCTGTTCGTTCGGTGCAGGTTATTCAGCTGGATCGGTGTTCGTCGAGAAAACCGCCTGAGGCGCGATACTATTCTTCGAGATCTTCGGCGAACATGTCGCCCCAAAGGGCAATACGGCTGGCGCGTACGGCTTCGACAACGACAATGATACAGCCGCCGAGCAACACGCAGAATGGCAGCGTCTGGCCGGAAATGAACTGTGTCATTGAATCGATCATGTCTGTTCCTTGCTGGACCGCATATCGTTGGCGGCCTTTGGCGTGTGATATGCAATGGTTATGCCGCAAAGGACTTAACATGGCATTTGCCAATCGAGGCGGAAATGGGGTCACTTCGTAACCGGATCGCCTCGGTTTCTTTACCCTTGCTACCAATAGCTTAAAGATGGCCCGGATGAGCACCCAATCGAAGCGTTCTGTTAAACCTCCTCGCGTCTGGCAACGCATGCTGTCGGGACGCCGGCTCGACCTGGCCCATCCGTCTCCGGTGGATATCGAGATCGAGGACATCGCTCATGGCCTGGCCCGCGTAGCCCGCTGGAATGGCCAGACAAAGGGCGGTCACGCCTTCTCGGTGGCCGAGCATTCGGTGATTGTCGAAGATCTCTGCTGCATGCTGGAACCGGGCCTCAATCCACGCGACCGCCTGACGGCCCTCCTTCATGACAGCCCGGAATACGTCATTGGCGACATGATCTCGCCGTTCAAGACACTGCTGGGTGAAAGCTACAAGTCGATCGAGGCCCGCCTGCAGGAAGCGATTCACATCCGGTTCGAACTGGCGACCGTCACGCCGGTCAGGCTGAAGAAACTGATCAAGAGGGCAGACCATATCTCGGCCTGGTTCGAAGCAGTCCAACTCGCCGGCTTCTCCGAGGCGGAATCGAACAAGCTGTTCGGCAAGCCGCCGGAAGGCATTCGTCTCAAGCTGAAGCCGCTTTCAGTGCCCGCAGCGCAGGAAGCATTCCTTGCGCGCTACGGGCAACTGCACAATGATTTCGAAATGAGCAAACGGCGATGACCTATTCTGTATTGATTGGCCTGTCTGCCGTGATGGTGGCCATCGAGGACGATGCGCCGCTTGTCCTGGTCAGCCAGCGCGACACGGGCGAAGACGCCCTGCCCTTCGGCCCGTTCGACCCGGAACGCCACCGCACCTTCGACCTGTCGCTGCGCGGCTGGGTGCGCGAGCAGACCGGCTTCGAACTCGGTTATGTCGAGCAGCTCTACACGTTCGGTGACAAGGACCGCGATACCCCCGAGGCAACCCTTGCCGACACCCCGACCGCCGCCCGGGTCATCTCCGTAGGTTACCTCGCCCTGATGCCCGAAGCGGCGCCGACCGACGCCCGGTTCGAGGCCCGCTGGCAAGGCTGGTACCGCTATTTCCCGTGGGAAGATCATCGTCACGGGCGCCCTGCAATGATCGACGCCGAACTTGCCCCGCATCTCTACACATGGGCGGCCGGCAACACCCAACGCCTCGACCGCGCCCGTATCGCCTTCGGTCTTGACGGGGCCCGCTGGGTCGAGGAACGGGTGCTGGAGCGCTATGAGCTGCTGTATGAAGCCGGCCTGGTCGCCGAATGCGCGCGCGACGCCGGCCTGCCCAAGCCCGCCGCCTGCTTCGGCGCCGCCATGGCCTCGGACCACCGCCGCATCCTTGCCACCGCCCTGTCACGCCTGCGCGGCAAGATAAAATACCGGCCTGTCGTGTTCGAACTGCTACCCGAGCGCTTTACCCTGTCAGCCCTGCAGCGCACCGTTGAGGGCATACTCGGCCTCTCTCTGCACACGCAGAACTTCCGGCGGGCGCTGGAAAAGACGGGGCTTGTGAAAGGGACAGGGCAACTCGAGACCGGCACTGGCGGGCGTCCGGCCGAACTCTATCAATTTCGCCGGGACTATGTCCGCGGCATAGCGGCCCCAGGCCTCGCAACGCCGCGCAGGAGCCAGGACTGATTATTCGATCCCTTCGGGCTCGCCGACGATGACGAATGTGAACTTGTCGGGCGACAGGTAGGCTTTCGCCACACGGTTCACGTCGTCGAGCGTCACATCGTTGATCTTCGCATTGCGCGTGTCGAAATAGTCGATACCGAGTTCTTCCTTGCGCACACCCATCATCTGGTCGGCAATCTTTGCATTCGAATCAAAACCCAATGCATAGGAACCGGTCAGATAGGCCTTGGCATCGTCGAGTTCTTCCAGTGTGACGCCATCGACAACGAACTTGTCCAGCTCATCATGGATTCCCGTCAGGAATTCGCCAGCGCTTTCATTCTTGGTCTGCCCGCCGCCGCTCCATGTGTCGAGATGGTCCGAATTCGACAGGCCGGTATAGATTCCGTAGGTCAGGCCCTTTTCGACACGCAGCGTCTTCATCAGGCGGCTTTCAAATCCTCCGCCACCGACCGTGTAGTTCAGGACATAGGCGGTGAAGAAGTCGGGATCGTCGCGCTTGAGGCCCG
>TARA_R110000751_G_scaffold234229_10_pt1 | contig 25199 bp, 19 predicted proteins | sample TARA_R110000751 | Tara Oceans TARA_R110000751 (sample SAMEA4398001) | marine metagenome | biome: Polar Biome; feature: [MES] marine water layer (ENVO:01000295) within the mesopelagic zone...; material: water (ENVO:00002006), including particulate matter (ENVO:01000060) such... | reverse complement strand
CGCTGGACCGCGAAAGCGGTGCCCGCGAGGCTCTTGCCAAACATCCCGGCATTGAGGTCGTGCGGACATTGAACACCGGTACCGATCCGCAGGAAATCTATGCGGCGATCGAGAATGCCATGTTGGCGGATCCGAAGATCACCGGCATTCTTTCACTTGAGTGCTGCTCGACACCACCGGCTGGTGAATGGGTGGACCGCAACGGCCGCGTCGGCGACATCAAGGTTGTCGGCTTCGACCTGCTTGACCAGACCGTGGAACTGGTTTCCAAGGGCGTGGTACAGGCCACCATCGACCAGGCGCCGGAACGTCAGGGATTCGAAGCCGTCAATCTGCTGGTATCCTTCCTCGGCGGCAAGACCATCGATGACCTTGATACGGGCGTTGGCATCTATACGCCGGACAATATTGCTGAAGTCATGAAGTAGAACCGTCCTCCCGACCGACGGCCGCATCTTTCTTTCGGGTGCGGCCGTCAACGATCTGAATACGGCCCTGGCTGGAGCCTGAATTGACCGAAAAATCCATTCTGGAACTGCGAAACATCACGCGGACCTTTCCTGGGGTCACCGCTCTGGATGACGTGTCCGCCAGTTTCCGCGCCGGTGAAATTCATGCCATCATCGGTGAAAATGGTGCCGGAAAAAGCACCATGATGAATATTCTGGCCGGCGAATTATCACCCGATTCCGGCACATTACACGTCAATGGGCGCGAAACAATGATCGGCAGCCCGCGCCAAAGCCAGGCTTTGGGAATCCGAATTGTTTTCCAGGAACTCTCGCTCTGCCAGAATCTGACTGTTGGAGAGAATGTCCTGTTGGGGCCAATGGCGGCGCAACCCGCCCTGTCCCACCTCAATCGAAATTCCGCTGTCAGGGCTGCGACGGATGTTCTGGCGCGACTTGGCATGTCCGATGTGCGCGCCGATACTCCGCTGGCCGGCCTGTCAGTGGCGCAGAAGCAATTGGTGGAAATTGCCCGCGCCATTTCTCAACAGGTGCATATTCTGGTGCTCGACGAGCCAAATTCCGCCCTGTCAAAACGCGAAACACAGCGATTGTTCGACATGGTTCGCAGCCTGAAGGAGGAAGGCGTGACCATCCTCTACGTGTCCCATCATCTCGATGAAGTCCTGGCCCTGGCCGATCGGATCAGCGTCATGCGCGACGGCAAATTGATCACCACGCTGGACAATGGCCCCGATGTGACCGTCGACAAGCTTGTCACCCTCATGGTGGGGCGTTCTGTCAATGCCGCTGAACAATATGCCCTGCAATGCGAAGTGTCCGACCACCCTGCCGAAACAGCGCTGGAGGTGCGTGACCTGTCTGTACCCGGACATATTCGCCATGCCTCCTTCAAGCTTTCCAAAGGCGAAATCCTCGGTATTGCCGGCCTGCCTGACAGTGGCAAGGATGTGCTGGCCGAAGCCATATTCGGGCTGTTGCCGCGCGGCGGCGAGGTGGAAATCGGGGGCATACGGCTCAGTCCGGGCAAGCCCTATCATTCCATAGCTGCCGGCATGTCTCTGATACCGGCTGACCGGCGGAGCGCCGGTGCGCTGCTGTCCATGAGCGTGGCGGAAAACACGGTTTCAGCAGCCCTGAAAAAGTTTACCCGACTTGGCTTCATGCGTGGAAGAGCGGTCAAGGACATCGCCAACAGATATGTCAGGGAACTGGATGCCCGCGTCGCCAGTCTGGGTCAGAAGATCGCCACACTCAGCGGTGGCAATCAGCAGAAGATCATTCTGGCCCGTGGGCTGATTACCGGACCCCGTGTCCTGATCCTGCATGAACCGACCCGCGGCATCGATGTCGGTGCAAAGGCTGAAATCTATGCAATCTTGAAATCTCTGGCCGCTGATGGCATGGCCATCATGATGATCTCATCCGAACTGCCGGAAGTCATGTTGCATTCCAGCCGCGTTCTCGTCATGGCCGACAGGATCGTGATGGGGCAACTGACCGGCGCGCAGATCACGGAAGAGGCCATCATGTCGCTTGCCACACGCAGTGACCAGGAACGCGCAGCATGAGCACTGTCTTGCAGCCATTTTCGAGAGGGAATGCCCAATGACTCACATTACCGTTGTTGGCAGCTTTGCTGTCGGCCTGACGATACGCACCGATCAGATGCCGGTCTTCGGCCAGACAATATTGGGTTCGGACTTTGATTTCGGGCCAGGTGGCAAGGGCTCCAATCAGGCCGTCGGTATCGCCCGTCTTGGCGGCAACGCCACATTGGTCACCTGCCTTGGAACCGATGAACTGGCAGCTGTGGCAGACAAGCTCTATGCCACTGAGGGCGTCGATACCCGCTATATCGAGCGCACGGACCAGCGCGCAACCGGCGCCGGCATCATCATCTTGAATGCCGAGGGTGAGAATTTCATCATCCTCGATATGGGTGCCAACGAAATGATGGATGCGGCCTTCGTGGATCGCGCAAAGCCGAGTATCGATCGCAGCGACATTGTCATGGCGGTCCTCGAGATTCCGGTTTCCGCTGCCATGCGCGCCATGCAACTGGGCAAGGCCGCCGGGGCACGCACCATTCTCAACCCGGCGCCCGCGACGAAATTGCCGCAGGAAATATTTGCCCATGTGGACTACCTGACCCCCAATGAAAGCGAATTGCGCATCCTGATGGGCCTGGCCCCCGATGACCCCAGCAGCACCCGTGATCTGGCGCTGGCTCTGCGCGAGCGCGGCGTGGGAACCGTGGTGGTGACACTGGGAGGCAAAGGCGCACTCATCCTGTCCAAGGATCATGATATGGTTGTTCCAACGCGCCGCGTCGATGTGGTCGATACCACCGGCGCAGGCGACGCCTTCAACGCCGGTTTTGCCGTGGCCCTGGGAGAGGGACGCGCCGTTGAAGATGCCGTGGCCTATGGCGCGGCCTGTGGTGCCCATGCCTGCACCCGGCTGGGGGTCATTCCGTCGCTGGCCACGCGCGCCGAACTGGAAGCGGCATGGACAGACGTCAATATGAAAACTGCAAAGCACAAGAAAGGCACAAGATGAAACGAGGCAAGCTACTCAATTCCGAATTGAATCACGCCATTGCCAGTATGGGACATGGCGATTTGATGATCGTGTGCGATGCGGGTTTCCCGATTCCCGACGATGTCTGGCGCATTGATCTGGCCATCACACGCGATGTTCCCGATCTGAAAACGGTCCTGTCAGCAATTGACGCGGATTTCATCACGGAAAAGGTCGCCTATGCGGACACGCTGACCGATCACAATCCGGTCCTGCTCGAAACGGTGAAATCGATATTTTCAGATGCCGAATTCGAAACACTCTCCCATGAGACGATTCTCGGTGAAATGGCGGCGAAAGCCAAGGTAATCGTGCGCACCGGCGCCTTTGATCCCTGGGGCAATATTCTGCTTTACGCAGGTGTTGACGTCCCTGAATGGTTCTCCAAACCCGGAACCGTCGCACCGGATTATTATGCTGACAAGATGAACAAGGATTAGGGCGGGCATGCCACGCATATTTGACTGGTCCGCCAGGCCTGCCAATCGATTGGCTACCGTTGGCGGCCTTCGTGCCGCCAAGGGTCAGGCGGCGGCTTTTGCCCAGGTCACCGCCAACACGGCTGCCGAGGCTGCAGCCGCCGAGGCGGCCGGCATCGAGATGATCGTCTGCAGAGCCCGCAATGTGAGCGAGGTCCGCAAAGGTTCCGCACAGGTATTTGTCACGGCCGCTCTTGGTTTTGCCGAGGCGATCACCACGGACGAAATTTTGCGCACCGCCTTCAAGGCGCTGACCGATGGCGCCGACGCGGTCATCACCGCCCGGCGCCTCGATATCGTCTCTCTGCTCGCAGCAGAAAATATTCCGGTCATGGGCCATCTGGGTTTTGTTCCGCGCAAATCAACCTGGATCGGACAGGTCCGCTCAGTCGGCAAGACGGCTCAGGAAGCGCTGGATTTGTTTCACAGTTTCCGGCGACTGGAAGAAGCCGGCGCCTTTGCCGTGGAAGCTGAACTGGTTCCCGCCCGCCTGATGGCCGAAATCACGGCGCGCAGCGGATTGGTGACCATCTCCCTTGGTTCGGGCCCTTCAGCCGAAGTGATGTTTCTGTTTTCCGAAGATATTTGTGGTGAAACAGACAGGGTTCCGCGCCACGCGCGCCGTTACGGTGATCTGGCGCGTCTTCACAGGCAGATGGACGAAGAAAGACGCGCTGCCCTGTCAGCCTTCCGCAGCGATATCCGGCAGGGCGATTTTCCTGCACCGGGAGAAACGGCGGGATTGGATGAGCAGGAACTGCAGACATTCCTTTCGCGTATCGACGGTTAACGCACGTCTGGCACTCCAGAAACTTTATAAGGCCGGAATGAGCCGCAACAAGGTCAGGCCCGCCGGCGCGGCGGGCGCTCTGCAGCAATGGGTCATTGTTCTGCCAATCAGGGCAAGCGTCATGCCCCTGTCATCTTGTTGAAGGTTCCAACCGCATTTCCCTTTCCCCTGTTGCTGCCAATTGCAGCTTGCCTGTTTGCACAACCAAAAGCATCCCGGGCGAATGCTATCGATGCGTTCTCGGGTGACAGAACGGGTTGATCATTGAAGCGAAGGCAGGTCCGGCAATGTCTCGATCATGTCCGAAGGCGGTACCGTTTTCAGTGCCGGTTGGGCGCTCTGCGATCCCGGCTGGATTGACCGGTTTTTTTGCTGTTGAAACAGCATTTCCTCATACTCGAAATCCGCCACGAGCCCATTGAGACAAGTGTCCTTGTATTTCAGACCGGGATAGACATCGATGATCTTGATGACCACTTCCCAATATTCGCCAACCTCGGGAAAATCAATGATCGCTTCACCGGGCCGATCGGGAAGGACATGCCGGAACCGCAATCCGGTGTCCGTGCTGATTTCAATCGTTCTGGGCCGGGCGTTGTCATAATAGCTTGTGCTGGACTTGGCATAGCCATTGTAGACCAGCAAGCGCCGGTATGCCAGCCCGCCAACGACTTTCAAGCTTATCCGCTGGCCTTCGCCATTGCCACGCACACCCTCGCACCAGGCTGTCTGATCATTGCTATCATACAGGTTTCCCGGCCCATAATGATTGCCCGCCTGTGATTTCAGCACCGAGGTCGCACAATAGCGAACCTGATCAACATATTGCGTTGCTCCCATCGTCGCACAGGTCTCTGTTGCCGATGCATGTGCGGTACCGATCAATGCCCATGACAGGGCAATCCACACGAGGTTCATTTTTCTCATGGCCATCAGTAGGAAAACCTCTTCAGGGATTCATCGTAACATTTTCTTGCGTTCTTCGACCCCGACATGACGCACTGATCGGTGAATTGGAGCCGCTGGCTCCACACCTCCAGCTTGTGCCCGCTGGACTTGCCGATAAATTCGGCCAGAATGTTTCCGACATCCCGTGGGTCGTAAGCACAGCCTGATCCTCCGGATCTGCAGGCGAACGCTATCCAGCGATCACGTGCAGCAAGCGCCGCTTTGACCAGACCGGCTTTATCCTTTGGCCAGACCATCGCTGATGGTCCGGTTGTCGGTGAACGCTGCTTTGGCGCTGCCGGCTTTGCCTTGTCCGATTTGGCATTCTCGACCCTCATGATGTTGCGGCCAACCGCAGCCAGCGCTTCGTCGATGATGTTTCGCGTATCGATACAATTGGTCAGTTGGCGTGCATTTGAAAATTGGGCATGGGCAGCGCCGTAAGACGCCTCTGCCCGGGCCATCTGGTCATCAGCGAGCTGATCGTTTCCCTGACGATTCAACCGTTGCCCTTCGGTATAGACGGCACGCACGCGATTCTCGATACTGACAGCCTGGTCCAATCGAACCTGTATCCTGTCGCGTTCATCCGTCAGATTCGCAATCCCGGCCAATTCCTCCCGCGCCAGCGAAAAATTGCAAAGCCCGATAGCGTCCGATGCGATCATCAACGCAACCTGCTCATTGCTTCGCGCCAGGTTGCGCAGGGTCATGTCCAGCGCATCATCCAGGACAGCCATGGTGCGGCTGCATTGCGTTTGCTGTCGCGCACGGTCGAGATCGGCCAATACCTTGTCGAACTCCAGTGCAGCATTGCCGTAGTCGCCGTCATCAAAGAATGATTTGGCACTGCGGGCAGAAGATTTTGCCTGCGCGTAGAGACGAGCGACGTCTTGTTCGCGTCTTGTCGCCGCCTCCAATGTCGCCTGAACCTCCGCGGCAAAGGCTGCTTTTGCAGGCAGAGCATTGATGTGCCCGCGCGCCTCCCTGAAGCGGCATTCAGCAATTGCGTCCAGGATCTGGTCGCGTGTGGCGTTTGCGCCTTTCCCGGTACCGGGCAAACACAGGCCACCCTGACAGGTGCCGTAGTCACATTTCAGATCGGTGCCGGTACAACAGGGCTGTCCGTAATCTCCGCAGGACTGACAATAGACGGCCGCACCATTGCGTGCTGCAATTGCCGAACCGCGATAGCAATAGGCTTGCCCGTCACGCAGGCAGGCTTTAAGGCCGACCTCACCACAATCCTTTGACTGCGATGACACACAGACCCGTTTGCCACCCGGCATTTCAACTGCGTCAAAGCCCATCCCGGCCAGATTGCATTCGAATTTACCAGGTGTTGTCTCGCACGCGGCCTCCCCCGGCATTCCACAACTCACACACAGGCCTTTCGCGCCGGCGCTGCGGTCGCATGTGCCTTGATTGCAACGAAAGCCATCATCTTCGCAGGCTCCCCCGATTTGGCCGATTGGGGCGGAGTGGGCTGTCGAAGCAACTGATAGTGTCAGGAAAAAGACATAAAACAGGCTCCTGAACAAACGTTGCATCTCGGCATTCTCCCAAATTGAACCATGTTCCAGCCAATGGCATCGGCATGCCGTCCGGCACTTTTACCCGTCGGCGGCCTGCCGGACGCGATTGCCGTCGACCAACACCTCGCCAGCATTTTAGTCTGTTTGATTGCAACAACGTTGATGAAGATCAATCTGTCCTGCGCAATTTTGCCGATCCCGGGATGCTACAAGGCAAAAGCCTCCCATTCGACGGAATGATGGAGACGGAAGCAGAAAAACTTGTTCCGATGATCATGGGCGTTGGCGCAAGCGCCGTTCAGATGGTGCGCATGGGTGACCTGACAATGTCAGTCATCACCCATTATGCCGATGCTGAAGCCGCCAAGAACACTCAGGCAAAAATCACGGAAATACGTGCCGCGGTCGCCCGTTAGAATAGACAGCAACCATAATGGCCAGGTCTTCGCAAGCGCATGGGCTTAGGGATACCTATTTGCTTGAGGGCCAGGTGTCGCTGAGCCGGTAGCCTTCCGGCCACGGGTCATCAGGGTCGAGCATATGCTGATGGGTGCCGGTAATCCAGGCGCGGCCGGTGATCTCGGGAATGATCGCCGGCCTGCCACCGACCTGGGTCTCATTGGCAATCCTGCCGTGGAATTTGGAACCGATGATCGACGTCGCGGTAAACCTGTCGCCAATTTTCATCTCACCCCTGGCATGCAAAAGGGCCATCCGCGCGGATGCAGCCGTTCCGGTGGGCGAGCGGTCGATCTTGCCGGGTTGAATGGCGACCGCGGCTTTGGCAAAAATCCGGTTTCCCCTGCGCTCGATCGGGCCTGCGAAAAGACAGAATGAAAAATGCGTCCAGTCCGGATTGTCGGGATGCACAAATTTGAGTTGCTGATTGGCCGCATTGGTCACGCGCACGCCAAGCTCGGCAAGCGTCCTGGCTTCCGATGCTTCAAGCTTGAAGCCAAGCGCTTGCGCATCCACCACAACGAAGCTGTCACCGCCATAGGCCGTGTCGACGCTGATGACGCCCAGCCCCGGCACATTCAGGTAAACGCCGACCTCGCCTGCAAAAGACGGCAGGTTCTGCACCGTGATCCGTTGCGCCTTGCCATCGGCACATTCCGCCCGCACCCGCACAAGGCCGCCGGGCGCTTCCAGAACCATTTCGGTTACTGGCGATTGCATCGCAATAATGCCGCTGTCCAGCAACACCGTTGCGACGCAGATCGCATTGGAACCGGACATCGGCGGCGTGTCTTCCGGTTCCATGATGATCCATCCCATCTGCGCATCGGGGTGTTTTGGCGGCACGAGAAGATTGACATGACGAAACACCCCGCCACGCGGCTCATTCAGCATGAAATTGCGCAACGTCTGATCCTGCGCAATCCATGTACGCTGCGCCCACAGCGTATCGCCCGGCGGTGGGGCAACACCGCCGACAATCACATCACCCACTTCGCCTTCTGCGTGGCACGAAACCACATGGATTATTCTCGAACTGCGCATTGCTATCAGATATCCTTGACCAGCCGGAGTGCATCATAGATGGCGGCATGGGTATTGCGCGCGGAAACGGCATCCCCGATGCGGAACAGCTGGAATGTCCCGCCGTCATTGCGCCTGGTATCTTGCACCCGTCCCGCAATCAGCGCCGCGTGATCCATCGCACCGCCATTGGAAGACAGGGGCTTGAGATCAAAATAAAGATCGTCCAGCGGCATGGTGCCATAATTGACCACCACCTGATCATAACGCGCTTCGTGCCGGTGGTCACTGTAATCCGTGCCGATGGTCGCCTTCATCTTGTTGCCGTCGCGCGCAACATCCAGCAGGCGGCGGGCAACCGTGAAGGTCACATCCTTGTCTTGCAATGCGCGCATATAGGGCACCAGATTCATCGCCATGATTTCCGGCGCAAAGGTTCGGTCAGGCGTCATGATCTCGACTTTGGCGCCCGTATTGGCTGCAATCTCGGCTGCTTGCAGAGCCGGATGATCGCCCGCCTCGTCATAAATCAGAATATGTGCCGCAGGCTTCACATCACCGGACAGAATATCCCAGCTTGAGACGACATGGGCCTGTTCGCCCTTGATCTCGAAGAGCTCCAAATTCGGCATGCCGCCGGTGGCAATGATGACAACATCCGGCTTCAGAACCAGCACATCATCCATTTCGGCCCAGCTGTTGTAGTGAAATTCAACGCCGCGTGCTTCACATTGCGCCACCCGCCAATCGATGATCGACATCATCTCGCGGCGTCGCGGCGTTTGCGCGGTCAGGCGAACCTGACCACCCGCCTCGGGCGCCGCTTCGAAGATTGTCACGGCGTGTCCGCGTTCGGCAGCAACACGCGCCGCTTCCATGCCGGCCGGGCCGGCGCCGACAATGACCACCTTGCGAGGCATGGCCGCCGGCGCAATGTCGTGCGGCATTGTCAGTTCGCGCCCTGTCGCAGCATTGTGAATGCACAAAGCATCCCCGCCCTGATAGATTCGATCAAGGCAATAGGTGGCGCCCACACAGGGGCGAATATCATCCTCACGCCGCTCGATGATCTTTCGCACGATATGCGGATCGGCCATATGGGCGCGCGTCATGCCGACCATATCGAGCAGGCCCGTGGCGACCGCATGGCGGGCCGTGGCGACATCGGCAATGCGCGCGGCATGGAATGTCGGCAGGCCCGTCGCCTTTCGAACCGCACCGGCAAAATCCAGATGCGGTGCACTGGCCATGCCCTGAACGGGGATCACATCGGTCATGGCCGGATCGGTATGGATGCGCCCGCGTATGACATTGAGAAAATCCACCTGCCCGCAAGCCGCCAGGCGCTTGGATATTTCTATGCCCTCTTGCGGCGTGATGCCGCCTTTCTGGGCTTCGTCCGCCGTGTAGCGGAGACCGACAATAAAGTCATTGCCAACACGTTTGCGAATGGCATCCAGCACATCCATGGGAAACCGCATGCGGTTTTCCAATGTGTCTGCCCCATAGGGCCCGGTGAGATCATTGCTCAGCGGTGACCAGAATTGATCCAGCAGATGCCCGTAGACCTGCAATTCGATCCCGTCCATACCGCCCGCCTGCATGCGCTCCGCAGCATCCGCAAAATCACCAATGATGCGCTCGATGTCCCAATCCTCGATCAGCTTGGGAAATGCCCGATGAGCCGGTTCGCGATGTTTCGATGAAGAGACGGAAGGCAGCCAGTTGCCCTTGTTCCAGGTCGTGCGCCTGCCCAGATGAGTAAGTTGGATCATCACGGCACAGCCATGTTCGTGGCAGGCGTCAGTGAGGTTGCGGATCCACGGCACCACGGCATCTTCATAGGCAAGGATATTGTTGAAGACCGGCGGGCTGTCCTTGCTCACCGCTGCGGACCCCGCCGTCATGGCAAGCGCAACGCCCGCCTTGGCGCGCTCCGCATGATAGGCCGCATAGCGCTCCTTCGGCATGCCGTCCTCAGGATAGGCCGGTTCATGACTGGTGGTCATGATGCGGTTTCGCAGTGTGAGGTGTTTCAGTTGAAACGGCTGCAGAAGCGGGTCTTTTGACATCCGCGACTCCTCCAATATTCACAAGTGTCAGGCAAATTGACAAAGGTTTCAATTCAGACCTGATGATCAATCACGATAGCACCAAAATCACAAATCCAGTCAGGCTGGTCAGAGACAACATTTAGGGTCTCATTGGAACCACCAACCAAATTCTGTTGTAAACACACTACTATTTTCGGACATTCCCCATTAATGTATGGGTGCCTATTTCAAAATTCCTGTTCGCCGAACGAAAACTGAAAATCGGACTGTCCTGTTTTTGCGATGAATGTTGGTGAACGACCTCGTTTCATTGATGATTAAAAATTTCAAATTTGTACTTATTATTTCGGAGTATAAAAATGTTCAATAATATCAAATTGTATAAAAATACAAAAATATTTATACATAGATATTTATTTGCTTCATTAACAATGGCACTTTATATTTCCTTGTTCATTCCTGCTGCCACATTTGCACAACAAGCTGCGCATGTGGCAGCCGATACTGCACTCAATGTCCGCTCAGGCCCCGGCACAGAGTTTTCTGTTGTCAAAAAACTTGCAGCATCGCAAAGCGTGTTCATCCAGCAAAAAGACAACGGATGGGCCGCCATTTCGCTTGCAGCTCAGGATGCGCCGCTCGGTTGGGTATCAATGGATTTCCTCGATATTACGAGTGCTGCACGGGACATGCCGCTTGAAAATATTGCGCCAGCCGGTTCAGAAATTCAGATCAATGTGAATAGCATTACAAAGCTCAGAGGAATAAGAGCCTTTCCATCAAGCGGCTACGCTGTTGAGATGATTTATTTGGAAAACAGAGATGACTTTCGCCTGCACAGGCTCTCTAACGGCAAAATCATTCGCAACCTGACAAACATCGGCAACCGAATCGAAAGTCCACGGTATGACTTTGACGCATTCACGCCTCTTCCAGGAGGCAGGGTCGCAATTGCGGCCATCTTTCCGGATACGATCGACGCCGTCGGTTATCAGCTTGTTGAAATTGATCTGAACACATCTCAACAGAGCCCTTTTACAAAAGCTGAATTCTCAGGGCCACCGTCTCTGAGCGAAGCCAACAGCCGCGGGCTGATTTTCGGCCACTTCTCTGATGGCTCGGAAAATGCGGAAAAGCTGTTTATCATTGACACAGAACGAAGGGACGTGCGTTTACTGAGTTTATCCTTGCCTCGCACAACCTCTAAACAACCTTTGATTTCGGCCAGGCTTGTCAGCGATTCCATTGGAATTGTTGCGCTGGGCAAAGATCTCATCGCAGTGAATCTGGAAAGAGGTGATATAGCCTGTCGATTGACCGCTGACCTGGGGTTTAGCAAGGCGGTGCTCGCCAGCGATGATCGCCATCTGCTGGCCTTGACCCGTGACGGCACTCTTCATTCATGCGATGTTGAGAGCGGCCGCGCCAAAGATATTCTGGTCGTCGATTCCGCCAAGTACCATTTGAGCAATTTCAGTGACGGGCAACGTCCGGACTTTGGGTCTTCTTCTATAATACCCATGAGCAATCGATCGTTCTTTTTCTTCGGCCGCGCATTGAAAAGTGGTCACATGGGAATCCAGATAAACGAGGATGGAGGGATCGAAGAGGCAAGAGACTTTCAGGTACCCGGAAATTGGCCGGCATTGAAAGGTGGATACGATGCATCTTCCTCTGACGAACGGTTCTTTGGAACAAATGGGAAGATTTTCTTTGTAAAAGATGGCACGCCAGAATTTGCCGGCAATTATCAGGCACGCGAATATATGCTGACGAGCCTTGGCTCAAATTCGGCTCACGTCGTCAATGCGGAACAGATTCTGGATAATCGCAGAATTCAGACACGTCTGCGCCGTTGGGATATTGCCAACGGCGAGCTTTCTGGCGAACTCTTGCATAGAAACTACTTTGGCTGGCTGCGCGACATTGATGTCGACGAAAACGGCACCAACTATTTGGATTTTCGCCGCGTTACCAGTATCGGCGATGCAACAAATGCAAAGCCAAACGTCCAGTTTGATACGCCCGCCTGTTCCCGAAACGTCAATCGCGCATGGAAATCAAGTGGTGAGAGATCAGGACAAACGTTAATCTTCGCGACAAACAAATGCGTTGTATTTGGACTGGTGGAGAACGGGAGCTATCGGTCGCACACACTGGCTCTTGCGCCAGCCAGTCATGATTTTGAAGGCGCGAAGACACCGCACATCTCGTCGTCGGACACGCGAGAGATTGTGGCTGTCGCCGCTTCCACGACGCCCTACCCATTTGCCACCAACCCTCAGCCGCTGCCCGACTATGCAAGCGGAACTATTCATCTGTTTGATGCCCGATCAGGTAGAAAATTGGCCGTCATCAACGAGCCCGGCAAACACGTATCTGATATTAAGCTCAGCCCCAACGGACATTATCTCGGATATTTGGCAGGTGGCGAAAACGCCCTCAGTGAAATTGCAGTTGTTGTCAATACGCGCGACGGTTCACAGGTTCACCGCAAAGGGGTGAGTGACACCGTTTTCAAATTTTTTGAAGTCAGTGACAAGGGCGACTACATCATCACAAATGGCAGTGAGGGCGCGGGTTTGATGTACACCAACTTCGAAAATGCGGCATCTGTCTCATTCGAAGGACCAGAGCTTTCCGAAGGAATGGCGTTTCACATTCCGGAAACAGAGCTGATTGCAGTACAATCGCGCAGAGGCGATCTGGAGATATGGAGTAACGTCGACGGCACGCTCGTTGCCACCTTTTACGCACTGAACCAGGACGACTGGATCGTCATGCTCCCCTCCGGTTTCTTCAACGCATCTTCAGCGAAAGCCGCAGCGGCCATATCGGTGGCACGAGGGATTGAAGCGATATCTATCGAAAATGTGTATGATGCTCTCTATCGACCTGATCTCGTACGCGCCGCACTACAGGGTGACCCCGATGGAATTCTGAACGAGGCTAAACGGGACCTTGATCTGGATAGAATTTTGGCGACAGGCATAGCACCGCGGATCGTCGACTTCAAAGCCTCAACGACAGTTCCAGGCGATATGGTAGAGGTATCACTGATCGTGCAGATCGCCAGCGGCGGGCTGGGCCGTATCGAGTGGCGCGTGGGCGACACACTGCAAGGCGTCACGGAAGCGCTGAATAGCGGAACATCCGGCACGCAGACATTCTCGCGAAAAATCTTTCTGCTTCCAGGGCAAAATACCCTGTCCGTGAGAGTCTACAACAGTGCGAATCTGATTGCCTCCGACCCGACAACGATCACGGTTCAATCGGGGGCGACAGAAGTGGCGAACCCCAGACTGTACATGATCGCCGCAGGGGTGGATGACTACCTGGATTCGCGGCTGCAACTGACATACGCCGCAGGAGACGCCCGGGCGATTGCCGACGCCGTCAGTCGCGCGGCAGAAGGTGTTTACGAAAGCGCCACCGTTACGGTTCTTACAGATTCAGAAGTCAGCAGAAGCGGGCTGGATGCAGCTTTCGCAGCCGTCTCGCAAACGGCTCGGCCGCAGGATACGTTCATCTTTTTCCTGGCTGGTCACGGCATCACAGAAAGCGGGCGTTACTACTTCATTCCACAGAATTTCCGTTATTCTGGAAAGAATGCTTTTGCCGAAAACGGTATCGGGCAAGACGCATTTCGTGACTGGTTGTCAAGCATACCCGCCCGCAAATCGGTCATGCTCTACGACACCTGTGAAAGCGGAACATTGACCATGGACCCCGCGACCCGAGGGATGGAGGAACTGGCTGCAATTGAACGATTGTCCAGAGCCATGGGCCGCACGATCATGACGGCCTCGACCGATACAGAACCCGCATTGGAGGGCTACAAAGGTCACGGCCTCTTTACCTACGCGCTGCTGGAAGCAATGGAAATGGGAGATGCCAATGATGATGGCGCTTTGGGCATTACAGAGTTGATCTCCTATGTAGACACCCGCTTGCCGATAATTTCCGACGAAGCCTTTGGCCATCGTCAGATACCTCAGTTCAGAAGTCAGGGTTCCACCTTTGTTGTCGGCGTGCCTGTCGTGACCGGCGTCGCTGAAAACGAGTTCTTTCCGCGCAGGTCCACCCATGTCGTCGTGCAGAAAGCAGATGTTTTTGAAACCCGGGCGCAGGCAACTTCAATCCTGCAAACCTTGCAACCGGGTACCTCCGTGCGCGTCGTCGACACAGCCGATAATGTGGTCCTGATCGCCAAGGATGGCAAAAAATTGGGCTGGGTCGTTTCTGATGCACTCGTCCAGCTCAATTAGGGTAAACTCTGTGATGCCACACATTCTATCCGCCCAAATGCGCGCCCTTTGCATCGTCACGGCTGTTTTCTGCGGTGTGATCAATGCCCATGCGCAGGACACAAATCGACAGCGGCATGCGACGGGTCTGCTGCTGGCCGAGCCTGAGGTCCTGGAGCAGTTTCCCAAGTCCCCAACCTATCGACTTTTTCTTCCCGAGACTGTCGATTTTTCCAGCCGCATGCCTGAAGTCGGAGATCAAGGTACCCAGGGATCCTGTGTCGGATGGGCGGTAGGATATGCTGCTCGGTCATATTATCAATCCGCATCGAATGGTGTCTCTCTCAACTCCAACGATAATATTGCCTCTCCTGCATACATCTATGACACCATTCGCAGAAAAGGCTGCGATAGTGGTTCATTTACCCACGAAGCTCTTGAGCTTTTGAAAACCGGCACAATGTCCCACGCCGACTATCCATATGATGATCAACTCTGCCGCCGGCCATCACCGCGGGAACAACGTGCAGCGTCAGCTTTCACCATCAAGGATTGGCAGCGGATTGAGGTTGATAAGCCTGATCAAGTGAAGGGTGCATTGGCCATGGGGCATCCGGTCATCGTCAGCGCGCTTGTCGACGAAACCTTCTTCCGTTTGGGCAGTCATGACATCTGGTTGCAGAGTGACGCCCCCGGTCCTGATGACGGAGGCCATGCAATCACCCTGGTGGGCTATGATGACCGCACGAGGACCTATAAATTCATAAATTCGTGGGGACCCTACTGGGGAACCGATGGCTACGGCACAATGAGCTACGAAACATTCAATGCTCGGGTGAGAGCCGCCTATAGAATAATACCCTTCGAAGATCCTGTGCTTCCCTACATTGATCCTCAGCCTGAGCCGGTACCTGATCCCGTAAAGCCCTCCGTTGAACTGCCTGTTTTTGAGTGTTCACGCTTAGAGACCGACAGTGAAAGTGGTTCAGCCCGCAAAAAAATCATGGGCTTCGTTTCTTCGCGAGACGACCTCGACACGCTTCAGACTGATTTCGGCGCCACCTATCAGATCGATGTGAAACTTCGCCCCTGGCCGCAATGTGAAGCACTTCTTATCGTGTCTGGAAGCAAGAACAGGATCAATGGTCTTAAGGCACCCAGTCTTGCATTAGGACAAACAAGGTTCATAGAAGACGAGTTGCTCGTCATCGAGGCACAAATGCCGGCTTTTTCCGGGTATCTGCATCTTGCCTATTTTCAGGCTGATGGCTCGGTTGTGAACCTGCACCAGGCCGCCACATCACAGTCACTTCAAACGCTGCTGCCGAACGAAACAATCATCATGGGCGACGGCAACGAAGGAAGACCAAAGTTTACGGTCTCGGGACCATTCGGTGCAGAGATGATATTGGCCATCGCCACCCGTTCGCCGCTTTTTTCGACGCCGCGTCCAGTCATCGAAACCGAACGGGCGTTCTTAAGCGCGCTAAGGGCATCTACAATCAATTTCGAACAAACCGGCGGGCGATTTTATGCTGCCGCCGAGATACCAATTCAGACAGCAGCAGGAGGTTCAAACCCACAATGGATGCCACCACAATACGGACCGCAGTCACCGCTGCAATAGGTTCCATCATTCTATCCATGTACCTTGGGTCCAGCACCTCTGCGCAAACTGTTCTGGACCATCCATCAACCGAACAAATCATTGAGGCGCTCTCCCCGGCCGCAAGCAGACTGCTCGAGCGCAAGCCCGGCTCTCGCAGCCTGCGAGGCATAACTGTTGAACCATCGACAACGACTGTTCCGGTAAGCATCAATCTGCGTGTCCAATTCGACTACGATAGAGCAACATTGACTGCAGAGGCGCAACAAACGCTGAATACATTGGGTAGCGCCCTCTCAAACAAGGAACTCGACGGCCTGAATTTTACAATAATAGGACACACGGACGCGAAAGGCGAAAACGCCTATAATCAGGAACTCTCTCAAAGGCGCGCGCTGGCTGTGGTTGAATTTCTTGTAAAAAAGCAAGGACTTGAAGCGCGTCGGCTGACCAGCAAAGGCCGAGGCGAATTAGACCTTCTGGTACCGGAAGATCCCGAAAACCCGGAAAACCGACGCGTGCAGATTGAAGCAAGATCACCCCACTGAGCAGCATAATGCCCACGCCACAGTTTTGCTGCACAAAATCGGCTGACAACATTCAGGGCTAAAACCAATTGGGCGGCAGACTGCAATAGTATCGGGTTTTTCGACATTGCCTTGCCGACATTGCCTTGCCAACATTCCCAGGGCAGACCTTTTCACGAAACATGCAGCTAATCGGCTGTCGGCAGGCGCCGCATGGTGAACTCGATCTCGTCGCCGGGCAATTGTCGCCAGCTTTCAACTTCGGTCCAATAGGCGGCTTTCGGCCATGATTTGAACCATTCCTGGGCCTTGTCGCGGGCATCGCTGCGCGGCAGGCGAAAGGTTTCCCGGACGAACGAATCACCCCGGGCCGCACTCTTGTTCATGCGGCTTTTGCGGATATGTCTGCGCAGCCCTTCCATGGGCGGGGTTTTGGGAACGCGGTTCATGCTTTACCCTCTTGAAAAAATAATAGGGCGGAAACGGGTCTTTGACCAGCCCGGATTACGGCGTTTCCGGCAACGGGCATCAAAAATCATGCAAGGAATCCTTGCCAAAGCACGCGACGCTTATGGTCTCATTAACCAAGACCTGTTATTGGGTTTCGGGGATTATCACGGGGACAGAATTTGATGGAAAGACCGGACCTTCCAGCCATCCATCCGAACGGGTTGGAAGAAAAAAAGGCCAAGGCGCGTATTTGGTTTGAAACATTGCGCGATGCGATTTGCTCCATTTTTGAACAATTGGAAGATGACGTCACCGGACCTCTGGCTGACGATCCTGCCGGACGGTTTGTCCGCAAGAACTGGCTCCGCGATGAAGGTCGCGGCGGCGGCGGCACCATGTCGATGATGCAGGGTCGGGTCTTTGAAAAGGTCGGGGTTCATACATCCACTGTCTATGGTGAATTTTCACCGGAATTTCGCCAGCAGATGCCGGGCGCAGACAAGGATCCGAGCTTCTGGGCATCGGGCATTTCGCTGATTGCCCATCCGGTCAATCCACATGTACCGGCCGTTCACATGAACACCCGCATGGTGGTGACCGCATCCCAATGGTTTGGTGGCGGTGCTGATCTGACGCCTGTTCTGGACGCGCGCCGGGTGCAGAGCGATCCGGACACCCAATTGTTTCACAAGGCCATGCAGGTGGCCTGTTCCAGGCACAAGATTGCTGATCATGCGCGCTTCAAACAATGGTGTGATGAATATTTTTACCTCAAGCATCGCAATGAACCACGCGGTGTCGGCGGCATTTTTTACGATTGGCTCAAGTCCACGCCCGAAGACGGCGGCTGGGAAGCCGATTTCGCCTTCACCCAGGATGTGGGCCGGGCCTTTACCGTTGCCTATCCGAAAATTGTTCGCAGCAATTTCAATACCCATTGGAATGAGGCTGAACGCAACGAGCAATTAATTCGCCGCGGTCGTTATGTGGAATTCAATCTGCTTTATGACAGAGGCACGATTTTTGGCCTCAAGACAGGCGGCAATGTGGATTCGATCCTGTCATCCATGCCGCCCGCCGTTCGCTGGCCATAAGCTTTTTTGAAAAGGCTAGACGACCTGTTCGCTGGCCTTTTCAAGCAATTGCGCCCGCGTCAGGGCAAAATTGCTCTCGACCCATGCCTCTTCGAGGCTGTTGAGCGCCGCGCCCATGGCGGGCCCCGGCGCAATTCCCAGCGCCTGCAGATCTTTTCCCGAGAGCGGAAACGATGGCCTTTTCCACTGGACGGCCACCTTGAGCAGGCGGGAGAATTTTGCCGCCACATGCAACGCCTTGTCATCGCTCTGCGCTGCTGTGCGGCTGGCTGACAACTGCAACCGTAATTTGTCGATGATTGCCTGCGGATCGCCGCGATAGAGCAGACGCCTGAGGGCGATGTCGGACAGATCTTCGGAAATCCGCTCCTGCAAGGCCCATTGAACCAACCGTTTGCGCTCACCGTTGGACAATCTGAGCCGTTTGGCCATTGTGTCCATGCGTGCCGGATCATTGGGTACGATGGCCATCAGACGCAGAAGCGCGTCATCGCCCCATTGGAGATCCGCTTGCGCCTGAACCAGGCCGAAGATGGAATCAATGCCCCATTTTTCCGTTTCCGGCGAAACGGTCGACAGGACACCGGACTGGCGCATCCAAAGAAGGGCACGCGATGGGTCCGGCGCACTCAGCAATTTCTTGAGTTCCGACCAGATACGTTCGGCCGACAATTGGGCAATGCCCGCTTTCAGCCGGGCCGAGGCCCGTAAGCCATCGGGATCGGGTCGCCCCGCGCCATACCAGGCAAAAAACCGGAAAAACCGCAGAATGCGCAGGTAATCCTCTTCAATGCGGCTGGCGGCATCACCGATAAAGCGCACGGTCTTGCTGTTGATATCGGCAAGCCCGTCGACCAGGTCAATGACATTGCCCTCGGCATCCGCATAAAGCCCGTTCATCGTCAGGTCGCGACGCGCTGCATCCATGGCCCAATCCACACCGAAAGCCACCTGTGCATGGCGTCCATGCGAGACGACATCAACGCGCAGCGTGGTGACCTCGTAGGATTTTCCATTCACCACCAGCGTTATGGTGCCATGTTCGATGCCCGTCGGAACGGATTTGATGCCGGCACCTTCGGCGCGGTCCATCACCTCCTGTGGTGACAGGGTTGTTGCTATATCGATATCCCCGACGCTCTTGCCCATCAGCGTGTCGCGCACGGCGCCGCCGGCAATGCGGGCTTGTGCACCATCGGCATTGAGCAGCGTCAGAATGGATTGCAGGTCAGCCGAACCGAACCATGCGGCATCGGCGATATTGGCAACCGGAGTGCCGGAATTCATGCATAGAGCCTTTCGTAGAGGGTGCGCAAAATACCTGCGGTCACGCCCCATATATAGCGTTTGCCGTAGGGCATGGTGTAAAAATGTCTTTCCTTACCCTGCCACACGCGGCTTTCGCGCTTGTGATTGGCCGGATCCATCAAAAAGGCAAAGGGCACTTCGAATGCGTCCTCCACCTCCTGCGGGTTTATCGTCATCGTATAATCCCTGCCGACGATGGCCAGAACGGGGGTGATGCGAAAACCCGTCGTCGTCAGATATTGCGGCAGGCGGCCAATCGGTTCGACAAAGGACGGATCAAGTCCGATTTCCTCCTGAGCCTCACGCATGGCGGCCGCTTCTATTGAACGATCACCGGGATCAACGGCGCCGCCGGGAAAGGCGACCTGACCGGAATGGGTACGCATATTGGCCGTGCGCTGGGTCAGGATCACCTGGCTGCGATCGCCATAATCGACCACAGGCACCAGCACAGCCGCATCACGCAATTTTTCTGTCGAAAGGCGGGCAATAATGTCCGGGTTCAACACGTGATCGCCATGCACCCGCCCGTCATCCGTGCCCCTCTCGCGCGCCGCCCTTTCCCGAAAGATCCCGGCACTATACTCGTCATCCATGGCTGATCTCATTTGGACTGGGCCTCAAGCTGGTCCATGGGCATGACGGGGAAGGTTGTCCCGGCCGAATGGACACTGAACATCTCCACCCCATCGACAGTCTCCGCACGCCCCAACGCGACCAGATCATACATCAGCGCCCGGCTTACCAAGGCCTCCAGACGCCCACGCACATGCAGATAGGGTTTCAACGCGCTGTTTTCACCGGCAATCTCAAAACGCAAGGCATGATCCGGGCCCGCTTCAACGATATCGCCGACATTGGTGCGAAAGGTCAGCACCTGCGTACCGTCGCGATCCGTCACGCTCATTTCAACGGCAATGAAGGGCGCATCCTCAACCCGGATACCCACCTTTTCGACCGGCGTGACCAGATAGGTCTTGCCGTCGGCATCCTTGCGCAGGACGGTGGAAAACAGCCGCACCAAGGGCGCACGGCCAATCGGTGTGCCCATATAGAACCATGTGCCATCGGCACGGATTTCCATATCCAGATCGCCACAGAAATCGGGGTTCCATTTGTCCACGGGCGGCAATCCCTTGCCCGGTGAGGCCGAACGCGAAATGAGCGCCTCAAGACTTGTCGTATCTTTTGCTGCGGTGATTTCGCTCTTTGCTCCAGTGGTTTCGCTCTTTGCCCCAGTGATTTCACTTTTAGCCATTATCTGGTCCAGCTTTCTGTCTATTCACAACAATATCACTTAGGATAGCGCCCGGTTTATGCAATTCATAAGGATAACCGCAACTATTTTCCATTGACGGTTTCAGGCATGACACCAAATAGTCAATAGTGCGGTATATTGCACAATGCATGCTGACGTTCAAAAGGCGGAGAAAGCACTATGGGTCTCGTTGAAAACACCGATCCCTCCATGGATGAAACAGCAGTCCTTGCGGCTGCAGAAGCAGCCCTGAGTGATATTGCCGCCATTCGGCAGGAAATCGGCACGGTCATTTTCGGCCAGCAAAAGGTGGTGGAACAGACCATTCTCGCCGTTCTGTCGGGCGGACATGCGCTGCTTGTGGGTGTGCCGGGGCTTGCCAAGACCAAGCTGGTCGCAACGCTCGGCATCGTGCTGGGCCTCAATGAAAACCGCATTCAGTTCACACCCGATCTGATGCCTTCGGATATTCTGGGTTCCGAAGTCATGGATCAGGACGATGCGGGCAAACGCAGTTTCCGCTTCGTGCCCGGCCCCATCTTCACCCAATTGCTGATGGCCGATGAAATCAACCGCGCTTCGCCGCGAACCCAGTCTGCCCTTTTGCAGGCCATGCAGGAATATCACGTCACCATAGCCGGTGCCCGCCATGACCTGCCGGCGCCCTTTCATGTGCTGGCCACCCAAAACCCGCTGGAACAGGAAGGAACCTATCCCCTGCCCGAAGCACAGCTTGATCGCTTCCTCATGCAGGTGGATGTGGGTTACCCCGAACTGGCAGCCGAACGACAGGTTCTGCTGGAAACAACGGGCGTCGAAGAGGTGCGGGCCAAAGCCGTGCTGACATCTGACCGTTTGCTGGAAATTCAGGCATTGGTGCGCCGCATGCCGGTCAGCGAGAAGGTGATCGACGCCATTTTGTCGCTGGTGCGTTCGGCTCGCCCCGGCAATGGCAACGCAGACACCGACCGCCATGTGGCCTGGGGTCCGGGGCCGCGTGCCGGACAGGCGATGATGCTGTGCGCCCGGGCCAGAGCCCTGTATGATGGCCGGCTGGCGCCCTCCGTCGATGATATTCACGCTCTGGCCGAACCGGTCCTGCAGCACCGCATGGCCCTGACCTTTGCTGCCCGGGCCGAAGGCATGCATATCCGCGACGTGATCGGTGGACTCGTCAAAAACGCACAGGGAGAATAGCAGCCCGTGGCCGCACTTGGACAAGCGACCGAAGCGGTCGCAACACGTTCTGCCCTGGCGCGGGGCCGCCAGCGCGCGGCCCATATTCCGGATATTCTGGTCGAGGCGCAGCGGGTTGCCAATACGGTGATCGCCGGCTGGCACGGCAGGCGCAAACGCGGCATTGGCGAAAACTTCTGGCAATTCCGGCCCTATGTGGAGGGCGAGAGCCTTTCGGCCATCGACTGGCGGCGCTCGGCGCGCGACGACGCCACCTATGTGCGCGATCGCGAATGGGAGGCTGCCCACACGATCTGGCTGTGGGCCGATTCATCCCCCTCCATGCTGTTCCAGTCCCATCTGGCTCCGGTATCAAAACAGAGCCGCGCCATGGTCATTCTCCTGGCCCTGGCGGAAATATTGTCGCGCTCGGGCGAGCGCATCGCATCGCCCGGCGTGATGGATCCGGTCGCCGCCCGCAATGCCTCACAACGGCTGGCGACCGCGATTGATCTGCAAAAGGGCGAAATGACATTTCCCGATGTATCGCTGATCGGCCGCCACAGCGATCTGGTGCTCATTTCTGATTTTCTTGATCCGGCCGAAGAGGTGATCGCAAAGCTGGCGCCCATCGCCAAACGCGGCATTCGCGGCCATGTGCTGGAAATCTGCGACCCGATTGAAGAGGTCTTCCCCTATCGCGGACGCACGCAGTTCATCGATCCGGAAAATGGCAATACGCTGATCGCCGGGCGGGCACAATCCATTCACGAGGACTACCGCCGCGCCTATCTGGCCCGCCGCGAAGGCATTGCCCAGAGCCTGCGTCACCTTGGCTGGAATTTCATCACCCATCACACCGATCAACCGGCCTCAACGGCCCTTGTCGCCCTGCATACCCATCTGTCTGGTGTTCCCAATGACGGTTTCAGGACGGGATCCGGGACGGCATCACCATGAGTGTTTTGCCCATCCTGTTCGGGGCACCTGCCCTGCTTTTCGGACTGATCGCCCTGCCGATCATATGGTGGCTTTTGCGGCTGACCCCGCCACGCCCGAAATCCGAGATCTTTCCGCCACTGCGCATCCTGGCCAGGGTGTTGAAAAAGCAGGAAACGCCTTCAAAAAGCCCCTGGTGGCTGACAGCCTTGCGGCTGTTGATCGCCGCCCTTACTGTCATTGCCCTGGCGCAACCAGTGCTCAACCCGCGCAGCACCCAGGCCAATGCATCGGGCCCATTGGTCCTCGTCATGGACAATGGCTGGTCGACAGCCGAAGACTGGCAAAAGCGTATTGCCGTTGCCAATGGGCTGATTGATGATGCGGAAGCGGAAAACATTCCGGTGTCGATCGTTTTCACGGCAGAAAATGCCCACAACGCAACGCCGGACACGCCGGGCAAGGCGCGCGAACGCCTGCAGGCGGCTGCGCCACGTCCGCTCAACAGCACCCCGAAAAAAGCTCTGGCCTCGATCCGTACCGCGCTTGCCGGGCAGAAAGTGGGCACGCTTGCCATCCTGTCTTCCGGTCTTGCGCAGGGCGATAGCGATGCGGACTGGCAGGGCCTTGTGGCCATGGATCCAGCTGATATCTACCTGTTTGAAAACACCGCCACCAACACCATTGCACTCAATGCCGCAGAAAACGAGGCAAACGGGTTTGCCATCCGCGCAACGCGGCTGCACGACCGCGGCAATGAAACCCGCACCATCGCCGCCAATGACAGCCAGGGCCGCCCCATTGCCAAGGGTGAACTGATCTTTGAAGCAGGTTTATTGGATGGCAAGGCACTGCTGACTGCCCCCTTCGAATTGCGCAATGATTTTGCCAGCATCACCGTCGACGGCCTGGCCAATGCCGGCACGCGATACCTGCTGGATGAAAGTTCGCGGCGACGGCGTGTCGGGCTTTTGTCTGCTGAACCGCTGGATCTTTCGCAACCTTTGCTGTCGCCACTCTACTACCTGACCCGCGCGCTGGAGCCCTTTGCCAGTCTGATCGTCCCGCAGTCGGAAAACCTTGCCGACAGTATCCGGGAATTGATCGAGCAAAGACCCTCGGTGCTGGTCATGGCCGATATTGGCACGGTGCCCGAAGAGGTCAGCGAAGAATTGCTTGAATGGATCAACCGAGGCGGCCTGCTGCTGCGATTCTCCGGCCCCAGACTTGCCGGTGGCAGCCGGGATGATCCGTTCATACCGGTTGAATTGCGCCGCGGTGAGCGCTCACTTGGCGGCGCCCTTTCGTGGAGCGAGCCGCAGCCGCTGGCAGCCTTTTCCGAAGACGGCGCTTTTGCCGGGATGAAACGGCCGGACGACGTGACGGTCAACCGGCAGGTTCTGGCCGAGCCCTCCCCCGATCTGGCGTCCAGAACCTGGGCGAGCCTTGCCGACGGAACCCCGCTGGTGACCAGCCGCGCCTTTGGCGAGGGCCGCATCATACTCTTTCATGTGACGGCTGAGGCAACCTGGTCAGACCTGCCGATATCGGGCCAATTTGTCGAAATGCTGCGCCGCGCCGTGCTTTTGTCGCGCACAAGCGGTGGACAGCAGGCAACCGGCGAAGAAACCATTCTGCCACCCTACCGGTTGCTGGCCGCCAATGGCGCCATCACCCTGCCGGCGGGCGCTGCGCAACCGCTGAAGATACAGGCATCCACCGTCCCGCAGGCCAGCTTTGACAATCCCCCCGGTCTCTATGGCACGGAGAGCGGGTTTCTGGCGCTCAATCTGATGGGAGCGAACGACACTTTGTCTGCTTTCGAACTTCCCGCCTATGAAGGCTCAGTCTACCGCTCGGACTATGCCGGTGACAGCAGTCTCGACCTGGCGCCCTATCTGCTGGCCGCTGCCCTGGCCCTGCTGATCCTCGACACCCTCATTGTGCTGTTCATGGCCGGCGCTTTCGCCCTGCCCGGACGCAAAAGACACCGGCTTGCTGCCGGCGCCGCGATGCTGCTGCTGTGTCTGGCCTTTGCTGCGCAGACCTTCCAGCCCGCAGTGGCTTCCGATGCAAAGCCCGGTGATGCGGATATTCTTGCCGCCCTTGATCGCACCCATCTGGCCTATGTGCTGACCGGCGACGCGCGGGTGGACCGCACCAGCAGCCTTGGCATGAGCGGGCTGACCCGTTTCCTGACCTATCGCACCTCGCTGGAGCCCGGTGACCCCATCGCCGTCGATCTGGAGGCTG
>TARA_R110000751_G_scaffold114697_3_pt1 | contig 25223 bp, 3 predicted proteins | sample TARA_R110000751 | Tara Oceans TARA_R110000751 (sample SAMEA4398001) | marine metagenome | biome: Polar Biome; feature: [MES] marine water layer (ENVO:01000295) within the mesopelagic zone...; material: water (ENVO:00002006), including particulate matter (ENVO:01000060) such as...... | reverse complement strand
ATCTAGTTCATTTATACACGGTGCCGTGTCTATGGGTATTGAACCCATCAAGTCTAACTATTTCATTAAGGATCTAGCTAAGTCTAAGACTATATATAAAAACCCTTTCTTAGAAGCTGAGCTAGAAAAGTATGAAATGAACACCTCCAAGACCTGGGAAAGTATCTTGAAAAAAGATGGGTCAGTTCAACACTTAGATTTTCCTACAAAGGCAGTATTCAAGTCTTTTATTGAGATCACTCCTAAAGAGTTAATTTTGCAAGCAGCTCAAAGACAAGAGTTTATAGATCAATCGCAGTCATTAAATTTAATGATTCATCCTAGTGTGTCAGCAAAAGATATAAATGCTTTGTATCTATATGCACATGAGGAAGGAGTAAAAACTTTGTACTACCAGTTTAGTCAAAGTTCAGCACAAGCATTTTCAAGAAACATTCTTGATTGTGCAAGTTGTGAAGGATAAAATATAATAGTTACCCGCAAGCAAATCATAAAGACTGCTTGCGGGTTTCTTTTATTTAATAAAGAAGTCTTGTTTCTTAATAGCGTTGTCCCACTTCTGCATTGTGCGCCAAATAGGTACAATATCTCTAAATGCTTTACTAACTTTATATTCTCCTTTTTTAGGATTATTTTGATAAACATATGTGGAGTCATTTAAGAAATCTTCTTCACTTTGCCACAACATTGCTAATGGTGTCCAGAACGCTAGATTGGCGAATTCACCTATGTCACCTAGCATTTTTGCAGATGCAATTGGACTACTACCCATTTGATATATTTGCTCCCAAGATGTTGGAGTAATAGGCATAAATAAAACTAATTCTTTATATAACCTATCACTTTGATATGTAGTTAAGTTTTTTAATCTTGTAGTAGCTTCATAATCATCATCATCACCGGAAAGAATTGCTGATAATATTGTATTAATTAATGAGACAGAAAGTATAATTCCTATTTCTCCCATAGTCCTATAAAAACCAAACAATTTATTTTCAGCTTTTTGATCATTTAATCTACCAAGACCATCAGCACCATTAGACTTTAAAAAGTCTTTTTTCATTTGTGCATAATCTCGTTTGCCTTGAAAAATTTCTTTTTTTATAAATAAAGAAAATTGTATAGCAGACAAATATCTACCCTCCATCCAACCTAAATTTTCATCAAAATATTGAGTCCGAAATCTTGCTCTTACAGCAGGCGCAACCCATTTATGAAATTGTGCAGCTAAATTACCCAGGGTATGAGATTGGATAACCATTCTATCTTCTCTAGCATAGTTACCATGAATTTGTTTATTGACCTCCCTGATCTTATTTCTCATTTCATATCTAAAATCATCATTGTACTCTTCTATAGTTCCGTTTTTATTAAGAACGTGAGTATACCCATCCATTAGCTTAACACTGTGTGTTGTAGAATCAAAATTAAAAGCATCATAAAGAGACATTGTTTCAGGGTTTATAAATTCCCCAGCGCTATTTTTTTCAGGTTTAATTAAATTTATATCCATAAGAAGAGCTATACCAACTTTAGTCTGCACATTATACTCTGCTGCATCTTGAAGTACATAACCCCAGGATTTAAATCTTTCCCAGATCCCCTTGCTGTCTTCACCTCTTCCTGATTCACGAATATCTGTAGAGGAATCCATCATCCTAAATAATTCTACTAAAGCTTCATATTTATTATTAGGTAAATCTGGAACATAATCATTTTTACCAATACCTGCTTTACCTAATGTTAAAACATCAGCTGCATCACGTGTTCCTATAGCCGTTCTATGTAATATACCTTGTACAGCTTGCTTATTCCATTCTTCACTTGCTCTAAAATAATTCTTTTTACTATAGAACCTAGATCCTAACATTTCAATATTATTATTGATTCTACCTACTAAGTAGTTATTGAAGTTACCAAAAGGATTAAAACCAACATATGCTAAAGAAGATGCAGATATTAAACCATCCGCTAATTTTTCACCTACACCTTTAGTTATCATTTCATTATCATAGTAAACCATAGACATAAACTTCCGTACTCTTCGTATAGTATTATCTGGAGCACCGCTATCTCTTTGAAATCCTATTGATTCAGCTGCACTATTTATAAGAGCAGCAGAGGATCTTCCAAAGAAACGTACTCCTGGATCAGCAGGTTCATACTTTCTATTTTCTACAACTCTTTTTATTGCTTGTAAAGTATCTTCAATTTGACCCATAATTTCAAAGTGCTCTGCCATAGCACTAAACTTTATTAAGCTATTAGCTAAATCTCCACTTATTTCACCAAGGGTAGGTTGAGCTCTTAATTTTGCAATTCTACCCGTTATTACACTTTTGTCTTTTTTATAAGTTGTAGCGGTGATATCATTAGTTAAATATTTATCTTCTAGTATTTTAAGTTCTGCTTGAGCGGCTTCTAAAGCCCCATCTATTCTAGGAGAACCTGTGAAAAATATAGGCATGCTAGGCATAAAGTTTCCTTGCTCATCTAAAAGTACTTGCTTCATTGTAGCAGTTTCAGAAAATAAATTTGAAACAGAACGTGTGCTGTCTGCCCACAGTCTAGTTACAACATTTCCTTCCTTTACTAAATCTGAAGCTAATGCATCTCTTACCAATGGCATCTGACCAGTCATTTGACTTAGAACTTTATCACCAAGTTTAGTTAATAGTTCTTCTTCATAGTATCTAATAAAAAATTCATAAAAATTTCTTTGAGCAATAGATTTAGCATCTGTTTTACTAGGATCATAAATTGCTTTATACTTCTCACTTCTCATATCACCCTCCACAAGCTCATTACCATTTTCATCTAAACGCCATGCGTTTGGTTTTATATAATCGGCTTTTACAAATCTACCCGGTGTATTTTTTTTAATTTGACCAGAGGGTAAATTATTTGTATCATTTAAAGCACTTGTGTAATGTTGAAAATTATAATATTTATTTTCAAATAATTTATATTCTGCAGCATTAAATTTTGAATTGCTTTTCTGAACCCATTTTATAAAACCATTTTTTCCTGGTACTGGGCGTTCAAATTTATTTCTAGCATCTATAAATTCTTGAGTATAGTGATGATATTCACCATCTATTATTTTACCAGATTCATCTGATCTTTCTGCCTTAGAAAAATTTGAATATGCTCTTTTTGCATACGCTAAAGCTATATTTTCTTTAATATCTTTATCACTAGCATCATCTAAATTTGTAATATCATGATATTGCAAAGGAACTCCATCAGCATCTCGTGTGGCGTTTTTTAATTCCTCCGCTTTACTATAGTATTGTGGTCCTATAAGCTTAGTATACTGACCAGTTCGGTTACCAACTTCATCAAACTCAAGCATGAAATTATAAAGCTCTTGTTTTGAAATATTTGGGGAAAGTTTTTGTAGTAATGAAGCCATTTTAAGAACCTCACTTTCTCTATAAGCAATCTTATCTAATAAAATTTGCTTTTGTCTTTTATATATTTTAGCTATTAATGCAAGTAAAGGATCTTGAGATGTATCCATATCTCCAGTTTGTAATTGCCCAACCGTGATATCATCAATTTTAGTTAAATCTCTTATTAATCGTGCTTCATCAAACTCGCTACCTTCTTCACCATAATTTCTGTTAGACCTACGTCTTAACAACTCTTTTACAAAATTAAAAATTGCGTCATTAACTAAACCCTCTTTTCCTGATTTTAATGCTTGCCCTCCAATTAATTTATTTCTTTCTATTTGTAAATTTTGTATTAATTGTTTTTGTGTAACATTTAACTCTCCCAATTCTTCAATTTGATACAATGGATCAAATGTTGAAAGGAATGTGTTAAAATTTAATACATAAGTAATATAATCAGGCTTACTAATATTTTTTGGATCTGCAACATATTCTGTGAAGTCTCTTACCTGAGCAAGAGCATCTCTTAATACCGCAGTGTAAGCTCTAGATTGTTCAAGAGGGCCTTTGTTTATACTACCTGATATGTATGCAAATAATTTAGCCATACGATCTGCATGCTCTTTAGCAGTTCCAGAAATAAATATACTCTTTTGTTTAGTTGTTTGTTGAACTTTTTCTAAAGCTATAAGGAATCCTTCTAGTGCACCAAATATAGTATACGTTTCAGGATCTGCTACTGGATCCACTATTTTATCAATAGGTGGTTCAGGCGGATCAGTTGGAGACTTTTCTTTTTTCTTTTTAGGTGTAAATATTTCTTGACCTTCTTGAATTGGTTTTACAGTTGAAGGAATAAGCATATCTACATAAACACCATTTTCTGATGGTCTAGTTTCAGTCATCACATTATTATGATGTTGTGTACTTTCCTGTGTCCAGGTGCCTAAATACTCTTGATTTTTACCTTTACCTTTTACATCCATTTGAATATGAAATGTTGAAGCTGAAAAATCCCCATCATTGACATTGTACCCCATATTCTCAAACATTCTTCTGTATAAGTTTACTTGAAGGTTATGCTGACCTTTTGTACTAAGTGAGGTTACTTCTCTACCAAGTTTTTCTTTACTGTCTTGTCTTAATTTACTATCAGCCGGTAAATTCCAACCTTTGCTTTCATATTTGTTTTTACGTCTTACGGATCCTTTAGGATAATACAGTTCTTCTATAGAATTTTTACTTGTTTTTAAATCAAGAATGCTAATTTTACCGGCTCTATCTATAATAACTAAATCAGCTGTACCTGCAATACCAGTAGCTTCATCAAAAACAACCACCTGAGATAAAGCTTTTCCTTGACCCCCTTGAGGCATTAAATTACGTACAATTTCTGTCATGTTATCTAACATCTCCTCTGTTTGAGTAGCATCTAGAATGGACATTTTTGGTATTGTATTTTCTAATGAATTTATATCACTTCCATTAGCTATAGTAACCACTGTTTCTACAATAGTATCTATATCATTACCTAAATCTAGGTTAAATTGTACACTTTCTAATTTGTCTAAATCTGCTTGTTTAGCTTCTTTAATTTCTTTAGCTGAAGCTTTTTTTAATATTGCTTCATTTTCTAGATTCGTGAGCTTTCCTTTAATAGCGGTTGTAGCAGAAAGATAAACTTTATCTTCAGTAAGATTAAGATATGTATGATCTTCTTCTCTAAGTATTACTATTTCTTTTGAATCAGATAGATTGGGATTTAAACTAACAGATAGACTATCTACAACAATAGTACTGTCTACAGCAACTTGAAATAACTTTTTTATTACTTCTGCTTGAAAAACAGTAGCACCATCTAATGCGCCATCAAGAATTGATTGTTTTGCTGGAGATAAAGAATATCTAACTTTTGGACCTGCTTTTGAAGTAAGACCAAATTGTAATTCTGTAGTATTTAAAAGTTTTGCTACTTGTGTAAAAGTAGCTGTATCTTTTATAGCTGATACAGGTAATGATTCCCCAACTGTATACTTATATAAATTTTTAATAAGATCTTTAAACCATTCTAAAGCTTCTTCAATTGTTTTTAAAAAAGACTTGGTTGGTTTAAGATCACTATACTCATTGTTAAAGTGTCTTGATAAAGCTTGAGTTACTATTTCTAATTCTATTTCTAACTCAGTAAAATTTCTGTCTTTGTTATACGCATCTGTAATTTGCTGAGACATCTCAGGAAAATTTACTTTGGCTTCTGCTAATAAATTATTAAATAAATCTTCATTATCTATTTTAATAGCATCAATAAATGGATGGAGCATTTCTTCAATTGCTGTTTCATCCGTTACCCGACCTTTAATTAAATATGCAGTTCCATCAATATAGAAAGAATTTACTTCAGAAAAGGGTGCTGATGTTTTTTTCCATTTAGGTAAACTATCATGAAGTGCTTCAGCATCCTTTACAGATAACATTTTAATACTAACCTGCGGAAATAATCTTTTAAGATGCATTACAACATTTCTAGACCGTGGTTCATTCCATGCTCTAGAAGAAGGCATAATATCTTTAGGTGTAAAAACACTATCATTTGTGCTAATCTTAAATGACTTTGATGTCCTTTCTATATCTACACTTTCTAGAGGGATGTTGTTAATCTTTAAATACTGGAGCACTCTGTTATGATTCTCTACTAATGCAGATTCATCATAAACCATACTATTATTATAAGAGTTATTTATTAAATAATATCCTTTATAATTATGTATTAACCCTTTCCTGCGTAAATTTTGAATTACGCTTACACCAAAAGATCGTTGCTTTAATGCATAAGCAGTTTTATTATTTTTAAGAAATGTATTAGCTTGCTCAACAGAAGGAAACACATCAGTATTTTTAGCCTTCTGCCATGCAAAAATAATATTATTAGTCTTTAATTCAGTTTTATAAACTTCCTGTAAAGCCCTATATTCTGCAGTATTTTTATTTGGACAACTTGCCATAGGTAATTATTTTAAACATTTATTATATTCTTTAAACTGGTCTTCTGCGGTATTGTCAACAGTTGTGGGATACATACCTTGCTTTACTTGAGCATTAAATACATCTAACATTTGTAGATATGATGACATCTCATTATTGGCAAATATAGCCTTTTTAGCAGGATCATTTTCTATTTCTTCATCCCAATAAGTTTCAAGCACTGCATTTTCATTAATATCTAAATCATTAGATAATTCATCTTCTTCTGCTTTTGCAGCTAACATTTCTGCTGATGTATCTTCTATAGCACCTTGAGTAATAGTACCAGCAATAACACCTGCTGGAAATTGAAATGCCGGAGTCTCAGGTTTTTTACCTTCAACTTCAACTTTAGTCCCACCTTCTTTAGCAGTACCAACAGTTGCTTTTATTCCTTGAGCATTGGCCAATGTTCTTTGTATTTCTAGAGTACTGTTATCTGCATTAAGTTTATCAGAGGCGCTTACTTTATCACTATGTAGTGTCGGTATACTTTCTCTAACTTTTTTGTAAGTAGGTCTTGGACCAAACATAAATCCACCACCCCATTGTTGGTTAGATCCCAAAGGTTGATATTCCATATACACCCCTTCTTTATATACAATATCTTTAAATTTGACTTCTACGCCATCATATACAAAGCTTTTTTTGGAGATATTTTTAGTAGTCATTGATTCTCCTGCTTCTAACAAATCATCTCGCATGTATGAAGTATATGATACAACATTGCTAACTACATCTAATGCTTGTATTCTTACAAATTTTACATTTCTATAATCTTTATTTTTATCAAAATCAATAGTTAATATACCTTCTTTTTCTGCCATCCCTTCACCAAGCGCTTGAGATATAGAACTTTTATAAAGAGTTTTAAGTAGCGCATTATTAACATTAGAAGATAAGTATCCTTGAACAAAGTCTTCCTTCATTTCTTCAAACGTCATTCCAAATGCAGATGACATTTTTTCATCTGAACCATCACGTATAGCATCATTAGTAGTTGCAATATGATCTAAGTAATCGCTTATTATATATGGGCTTATGGCATCTAATAAAGTACCATAAGTAGGTTGTAAACCGTCTTTAACCATTATATAGTTAATGATTGCTTGTGCCCAACCTTTTGTTTCTATTGTACCATAAAGTTCAGCAAAAGAAGTTTGTAAATCTACTTTTTGCATTCCATCTAAACTTCTAAAACTATTAGATAATACTTGATTTAATCCTGCAAAATTATCTTTTTGTATTGCAGGAGTTTGAATAGCAAATACATTTAAAAAGAAATTATTTTTACCGGCTTCAGTATCTAACAACTTTTCCATAACATCATTAATTGAGTCTTCGCTTGTTAGACTCCCCTCAGCTGTATATGGATAAATAAGATTATTATTTAAATTAGCATAAGAAGCAATACCCCCGTCTCCTAAGTTATGCTGGTATCCTTTTATTGTTATATAAGATAATAAATCTCTAGCAATTTTAGATTGTACTTCAGATGTAAATTCACTACTATTTGTATTTACATTACTTAATACATTGTTTATTATTTCTGTAAAATTTGGACTTGCACTTAAAAAAGTAGCAGGTAAAACTTCATTATAAATTTCATCAAAAATACTTAAGTATGCAGATTGCCATGTATTACTTTTATATATAGGAGATAAGTCCATCATTGCTTCAGGGCTAAACAGTGTATCTATTTGTTCTTTCTTATAATTAACTGTGGCAATATCTTTTCCAAGACCGTTAGTTAAATCAGAAATAGCCCTCATATTTCCAGTAAATTTTGCAACTTTAGTTGCTTCTAGAAGCGTTGTTATAATAGAAAATAAATCTCTGTTATAATCATACTCACCTAGCTGTTCTTCTGTATATATAGGAACATCTAAATATTTTTCTAATAGCTCATCTGTTACAGAAACTAAATCTACTTTTACATCAGTCGCGGCATCTTCACCTTTTAAGAACTTTTCTAAATAATTTCTTTTTTCTAAAAGTAATTTTTCTACACCAGGATCAGTCACTTCTTTTTTATTTATAGCTTGTGTATAAATAGCTTGTACTTCAGGAATGTTTATTAGTAGGATAGCCGTCTTAATTGGGACAGATAATGCCACTAAATTAACAACTGTAGATAATGCTTGTTTGTTTAATCCAAGTTTAGCAACTAATCTTTTTTTAGCATTATCTGTTGCCATTGTTATTAAAGAAGATATAATATCTTGCTTTCTTTCACCTTTAACTGTTTTTGTTAATTTTTCTCTTAATTCTTTAAACGTATTATACGTAACTCCGTTTAAAACAATTAAAGGACCATCATCTTTAAGTGAAATATCATATTCAGTTAAAAGACTTAAGTTTGAGTTAGGCGAAACTACTGCTCCAATAGCAGCGCCTTTATTTGCTGAAAATGCTTTCCCTTTTCCAAGAATATTATTTATATCTATATTATCTTCTCTGGAACGATTTCTTAAATATTCAGATTTTGAACTTAATTCTTCCCATAAAGCTTCTAATATAGCTAAACTTGCGGGAGTATATGATATAGCAGGGTTACCATCTTGGGGTGTAGTTACTCCATCATGACCCATTAAAGCATATTTATAATCCAACAATTTATTGTTCATGGGTGCCTCATATGGCTCACCATTATCTTCTTTAAATTTTATGTAAGCTTTTTTAGTAATAGGTAGACCTAAAATTTGTAAAGCTTTCCATGAATTTTCACTGAAACCTGCATCAGTAGCCATATTTAATTCGTTTTCGTCTATGCTGTTTTCAAGTTGAGCAGACGGGAGAATTAAAGCTTGGGCATATATAGAATCTTTTTTATTAACTTTTGAATTTACATATTCTATATAGTCAGTATAAGCGCCCTCATCAGTAGTCGCTTTTCCATACTCCACAAACTTATTATTTTTATTTACATACCATTCTTTAATCTGTGCATATATCTTGTCAATATCAAAGTCAGCTCCAGATATTTCAATTAATTCTTGAGAAAACATTCCAACAGAACCATAAACAGCAGGTAAAAAATCTACAATTTTAACATTCATAGTAGAATGATTATCTTGAGATGGAATACGTATTGCAAACATTTTAGAAATAACGTCTGGCATAGGTAATCCTTTACTTTCAATTAAGTCCATTACCTCTTTAAAGTGGGCAGGCATCAATCCTTCTGAATGTCTTTGGCCGGTAGGCTCATTATTAGAATCAAACTCCATGACACCCGTTCTAAGACGATCTTGAATAACTACACCTTTTGCAGGTACTTTAACTTCTAACCAAGTTGGTTCTCCATTTACATCCTGTCCACTAGATTGTGTAATTTCTTCAGGGAATTTTTTAAAAACCGAGTCCCTTATTATCTCAGATCTTAATGGAAGACCTTTTTCATCAAACTCGTATACTCTTCTGTAAACTTTCATTCCAAAATCAGATACTAAAGCAAGTGAATGACCCGGCAATTTTTCAGCCAATGTACCTTTACTCAAGTAGCTTAAAAATAAAGATTCAAATTTATTTATTGTAATGGGATTATTTAAATCATATTGTTGTTCACCATTTTTGTCACTGAAAAATTCTAATAAATTACTACTTGCTTGTGATGCTTTTAATCCACCTTGAGCGTATTTTAAAAATACTAATAAGTTAGGTGTAAGCTTACCTGTTTTTTTAGAAGTTGCTATCTCATCCATTGCTGAATCAAAACTAAAAATAAGATTTCTTTTATTGTTATATTTTAAAACTACTCTTCTTGAAGTAGCCAGATTATATGCTGTTCTTATTTGACCAATATTCATTGGTGAACCATCCTCATTTCGTAATGCAGGTACTTTTACAGTATCCACATGTTCAGATGTCACCAAGTTTTTAATTTGTGTAGGATCAATTATTTCATTCTTATTAGATGGATTGGCTACCTGAAGTCCTAGATTTTTAGCACTTAATTCCGTAGGTCTATTAATAAATTTGTTGCTATTCTCCAATTCGTATAAAGGAGATACATCTTGCTTAAGCATTTTAAATGCAGTACGTGGTGCAGCAATTGCTATTACTTCATTCTCACTCTCTTCTATTTCAAGTTTTACTCTTAAGTTATGTAGTTCTATTCTATTAGGTTTAGCAACCCAAATAGGTGGTTTAGTGGGATCGGTTTCAATATTATCAGAAGTAAACTGTGGTATTAATGTAAACGCAGACATCTTAATAAATGTTTGCCCATCAAAATACACAAGTTTTCTAGAGTTAATCATTGCACCATTAGCAACATAACCATTTAGTCCAAAAATTTCTTCTGATGTTATTTCTACACCAGCCTCTAATTTATTAAGTAATTGAACTTGCATTGGAGTTAATTTACCAAAACCAAACTCACTATATCTAAATCCTTTTAAAGTATTATATAAAATAGCATCTGCTTTATCTATTGATTTCCCAGTTATAGAAGACACTCCTTTTGGTTCATCAATAACAAAAGCGCTAACTTTATCAAGCACATGGTCAATTCCATTTGCTTTAGATGTAATAGCACTAGCAGCATTAATTGTAGCAGCATTTTGAGCCTTAGCTCTTTTAATAGCTTCAACCATGTTACTTAAAGTAACGGCTTGATCACCAAGTAGTATTTCATTTATTGCTTGAGTATTAACCCAGTCATTGAAAAAGATTTGTTTTAAGTTGTGATCAAAATCATTATTTAAATTAAGTAAGGTGGCAGAATTATCAAAAAAGAAACCTGATTCTAACCCCTTAGTAATACTTGAGCTTATCTCGCTTTCAATATTTAAATCATTTATTTCATTTCTAAATTCATCAAATTGATCATCTAAAATATCTTTAAGACTAATTTTAAACTGTTCAGGTGTTATTTCAAGTTCAACTAAAGCTTCATCAAAAGAAGCATTATTTCTATTAGCAATATCTTCTAAATCTTTTTTAGTTACTGGGTTTAATAAAAGACTAGTATTATGTAGTGTATATGCTCTTTGTTCTTTTAACTCACCCGTTTCACTATCAAATTCTTCAGTATTAAAACCTACAATTTGTCTTCTAGTAATATCTTCTTTTATAGCTGATTCACGTCTTATACGGTCAAATTCAGTTTTAATAGATGTAGTAAATATATCTAGAACTTCATCTGTTATTACAGAATTTTCTGTTACAGCTTTAATAACGGGTAGAGGCATTAAGTCTCCTGTATTAGAAGCTTCAAGTACTCTTATTAAATTAGGTGATAATGCAACATTGCTTTTATTACCATCGCTATCTGTAATTTCTACAGAATCAACTTTTCCTGATTTAATATTAACTGTTGATGGATATGAATTAATTAAGCTTAATACAAATTCTTGAACAGAAAAGTTTCCATATGTTTGTCTAGAAGTAACACCAGATATATTATTATTAATATCTTCTTCTGTTGAATTAATTTTACCAACTGCTGAACCAGCAAGCCTTGTAATTTTCTGTCTATTTTCTATAGACATATTTTTAAAGGCTTCACTATTTAAAAGATAATTATTTTCTAAATAAGGATTTTCTTTAAGTTCACTTAAATAATCTAAACTATTTAATTTTTCAACTTGTCTTAAATGATATGTAGGTTTTTGATGAGCATATACTAAATTACCTTCAGAATTTTTAAATACTGATAGACCTATTCTTTCATCAAATGGTGCATTATGTTTAGCTAATGTAACTAGTCTAGAGTTCATGCCATTTTCACCACCACTAAATATATCAGAATTAGTATTTATTAATCCCATCATTTCTGATATAGCAATGCGTTCAATGGGTGTATTTTGTTTATTAACTTCTAAAAATGCACTTTCTATAGAACCTTCTTTTATATCTTTTGATTGAATATTACTTAGTAAACTAAAAGTAATAAATTGCGAGCTGAGTTTAATACCAGTAAATTCAAAAATTTTATTTGAATAGTCTATAGCATCACTATTTATTTTAGCTAAATCTCTACCTTTTCTACCTGGTGTTAAAGCGGCTTGTAAACTGTCTAATTTTTTTATTATATTATTTTTAACAGTGTCATCAGATATTAATTTTTTCTGTGCTTGAGTCCACGCTTGTGACCATCTGTCTACTTGCGAATTAATATCATCTCTTTGTGAAGCAGAATACATTAATACTTTTCCTGAATCATTCTCTCTTTGAATAAATAGATAATCAACTCTAAAGTTTTCAAATGCTTTAGTCAATGAATTAAATAAAAAGGGATCATTCATTTCTAAAGGAAGCGGATCATTTTTTAATATTGTTTCTTCAGATACTCCTATATCAGATAAAAATCTACTTACTACAGCACCTGTCTCAGGATTTTGCAAGCCAAAGAAATACATGTTTCTCAACATGAGTTTTGGATCATCAATATTTTTAACTGACTTAAGCAATCCATTATATACTTCTGAAAAGTTTACAGGAATAATTAATCTTTCTTGTATTAATTGACCATCTGCATCTTTTATTTCTGTTAAGAATTCATTACCAAAGAAATCTGATGTTGCTATTGTTGTACTAGCTAAGTATGCTCTTATTTCTTTTGGGGAAGAATTTATACCTCCTATCATAGACGCATCAGTATCCCATTGTTCCGTATTTCTTAGACCAACAGTTTGCTCCATGTACTCCATGTTATACTCCTCTTCTTCTACTTGACCATCAATAACATTTAAGTAAGCATAAACCGACTTCTCTATTATAGGTTGAGAATTAGATATAGCATTATAAGCTTGTTCTAATAATCTTTTTTGCTCATCTGATTTATCTAAATTTCTAGATGCTGATGGATCTAACATAAGTTGATAGTCCATTATTAGGTCATCTAAGATATCAGATCTTAAAAGCAACGGGTCATTATTCCTGGCCACTCTTTGTAAATACATGGCTGACATGCTAGCAATCATAGGATCTGCTATTACACTATCTAGATATAAAAAACCTTGTCTTTTAGGTTGTTCTATATTTCCCTTTGCATCTATTATTGCGTCTTGAGCAATTGTTTTATATGGAATTAATGCATTGGCTTCAAGTGTAACTCCAATTTGACTTGTAAATTGATTTACTACTGTACTAGCATTATAGTATTTACCAGAATCAATATTTTGAAATAAAGTTTGCAGCTCTTTACTATTATAAGAACTAAATACAGATTTAATCCAATCTAAAAATCTTGTGAATAAAGATTTTATTTCAGAAGATGTGTTGCTGCTTCTAGGATTAGTTTTAAATTTTTCAAATTCATCAGCTAAATATTCTTCATAGTATGTATCCTTTAATTCTTGCTCACTCATATTAGAATAAGTGTCTGCAGAATTTCTAAACTTTTCTAATTCTTTAGTAAAGTTCTTACCTTCAGATCTAAGTTTAGCTCTTGCTTCTTTTCTAGCTACAGATAAATATTTCTTTTGTTCAGCTGGTGTAAGTAACATTCTATACACTCCATGAAAAGCTTCATGATATCTGAATTGAGATTTTGCTCCTGTATATATTGTACCCTTAATGTCTACGCCACCGGCTAAACTATTTAAATCTAGTACAAATGCACCAACTCTAGTTCCACCCGCTTTTAAATTATTACCAAGTAAAGCAATATCTTGAATAGTAATAGATCCAGGTAAGTTTTTAGAAGCCCAATCTATAAATATATTTATATCTTCTACATTTTCAGCAGTCATAGAAGCTATAATTTTATTAGCTGTGCTAGACTCATCCTCTATGCGCTTTAATAAAGCAATAACTTCAGGGTCCTTTTTTGCTTCTTTAAGTTTTTGTTTTTCTGTTAAAGATTCGTCAGCTTTTATTACAGCCCTTCTTGCTTCTAACTTATCATAAAGAATTTGTAAAGAAGATTGAGTTGTTTTACCTTCAACCTTACTGGTTTGTTGTGATTTTAATCTTGGTTCTAATACCTCGTCTCCTCTATACTCATATTGTCCATATTCAAGAATGTCATCTTTAATAGCTTGTTGTAATATCCTGTAGTTATTATCATTTGTAAACTGAGGAAGATTTTTTTGCATAGGACTTAGCTGGTTCCACCAATCTAAAGCTTTTTGAACTTTTTCTGGAATTCCAACTTCACTATTAATAGTCCCCTCGGTAGTTATCTTTTGTCCTGTTGGAGTAGTAATTTCCTCTATATCTCCAACTGCTTGTGATTCAGAGGAGTCAGTAAACAAACGCATAATATTAGCATTTGATACATTTTTTGCAACATTAGTTTCTGTCTTTTCTATTATTTGAACTACAGAAGAGTCTCTATCAAAATGCATTCTAAAGTTTTCAGCAGATAGTGTGACCCCTGTTGTTGCTTGCGCATCATTAAAGGACTTTAATAAGATTTCTATTATCTGGTCATTAGTCTTGGTTGTTATTATATCTTTCTTTACTTGTGTAGTGCTTATTTTTTTACCATTCTTTACAGTACCTTGAAACAATTGCAATTGAATTGCACCCCAAGGAGCTATATCTAAATATATATTATATTTAGCTTCCCCTTCTTTAACGAGATTTGGGTCTGTAGAAATAAATAATTGAGAATAAATTTGCTCTTGCTTAAAGGTAAACAAATCTTTTAAATCCTTAGAATCTTTTTGTAGTTCATCTTTTCCCGCAGGTATTTGTGTGATTACTTCTTTAGCTCTTCCTATTACTTCAGTAAACAGATCATTTGTATTTATTTGCGCAGCCACAAGATTAACTAAAACATATTTACCATTGGGCTTTAAAACTACGCCTACAGCACCTGCTGATCCATTAACCATTTTGTCCCAAAGTTCACCTTTTAAATCAACTTCTAATTTATCTCGTAGTGCATCTCTGGCTTCATCCTGAAGATTAGTAACAAGGACAGGTGTTCTTTTATCTCCTTTCTTTTCTAGTATATAAATTGCATAGTTACCTGCTTCATCAGCAAATTGATAATCTAATTCATTAAGTTGTCTAGTACTATCGTTATCGTAGTTTGTTGCACCAGGTTGCATATTAAAAGCAATACCTTTTGGTAAAGAAATAAGATCCATTTCAACTGATTGGCCAAGTGCTTGACCTTTCATTCTTTTATCTAATTCAATTAATAAAACTTCGTTCATAGCAAAGTTCTTTTTAGCTAAACCTAATTTTTGTTTTCCGCTGAGTTCTTTTTTTCCAGCAGGAAAAACTATTAAATTACTAAGTTCTTTTTCTGTAAAGTCTTTTGGATTAATTGGGTTGTTTGGATCCACCCCAAAAGCAAAACCATCTACATTAATAAAGGCAAACACTCCATCCTCACTATCAGAGATTTTAATATCACGCAGTTTTAATACCGCATCAACTTTTGCTTGTGTTACTTCATTAGCACTATTAACTTTAAAACCAATTTTATATTTTGACTGAAGTCTTTCTATAAGTGGATTAGGTTCATTTTCATCATCACGTAAATCTACATACTTTCCTTTTTGAAGTGGTGCACCTTCTCTTTCAAGTGTGACAACCATCTTAAATTCTTTTATTTCTTCAGCAGTTAAAACTGAAAGTATGGCATTATATCTAGCTCTAGCTTCTTTGTTTGTTTCTCTATTTGAATCATTTTCTTCCCCGTTTCTATATGGATATGTTTCTACTATATCATTAACGTTTAGTCTAGAAACACTATCTGCTAAGTCTGTTAAAGTTAATTCTTGTAATCTAAAGTAATCTTTAAACTCCCCTACTTTAGGATAGAGAGTAGTACCTTCTTTATCAATAGGAGATAACATCAAGGGAAGCCCTCTTTGAACTATTGAGTCATTATTACTTTGAACTTGATACCCAAGTCCAGTTTTTTTATTATATACAATATCTCCAAAATTTAAATCTACCCCATCATATACAAAGCTTTCTGGGACACCGAATTCTTTTTCTAATAACTCCAATACTTTATTAGCATCTTCTATATTATCAAGACCCGGTATATATTCATTTTCAGGATTAGGAGAAATAATTTTAATGTATTCTAATAAAAGCTCATCACTTATTTGTTCTTTTGTTTCTGAATCTATTATTAAAAATGTATCACTTTCATTTCCCGCAGAATCAGAATTTATTTCTTTAATAATTGTATAGTTTTTTTCTGATCTGATAACAGGTGCACCATCTATAGTTTCACCTACTTTTTCAATTTGCCCAGTAATGTCTGAACGAAGCACTTCTAATTTAATTAGAACATCTTCAAATAAATCATTTGTTCTACCCTCATTAGTTCCCAACCACTTAATGAATTCAACATCATTTGCTATTTGGCTTTCAGTTAATTGATCTTTTTCTTGTGAATAAAGTGTTTTATAATCAGCAACAAATATTGCTCTGGCTAAATTATAGGCTTTCCTAAAGTTTCTTCCTTGTTCAGTATTAACAAAAGCTTGATATGTTACAGGTACTAACTTGCTTATAGCTTGACCACGTAAATATTTTTTATATACAGCCTGAAGTCTTTCATTATATAATGCTGAATCAGAAGAAATAAGATCTTCCTCTACCCCCATCTCTTCCAGCATGGAATTTACTTCTTTTCTGTTTTCTTTATTTAAATCAGTCTCAGTTTTTCCCTCTTGTTCTTTTTCTTTTTTCTTAGTATTTTGTGTAGACTCGTATGTACCAACTAATTTCATAATCTCCTCATACTTTTGAGGTTGTACCATTTTACTAACGGGGCCTTCTTCATTACTAAACACACCAGGTAATCTTAAGATGGTGGCCTCACCTGTTTCTAAAAATATCTCAACAAATTGCGGATTAAGATAAACACCTTCTTTTGCTATAGCATTTAAGAGAGCATTCTTTTTATTGACTTCAAGATAATCAAGCATCATTCTTTTAAACTCGGCCTTATTATTTTTAAATTGACCTTTTCCTATCTCAATTGTTCTATCAACTATTTCATCAAATCTTTTAGGATTGTTTAAATATTCAATAGTTTTATAATATGTTTTAGCTCTTCCTTTTAAGGCTCCATAATCAACTATTTTTTCTAAAGCTGAATCTATAACTGCTTGATCAGCAAAAGCGCCTTCTGCACCCGCCAAATCCTTTATATAAGTATTAAAAACACCTCTGAGCTTACTCTTAGCAATTCTACTTTTTCTAAAGACACCTTTTTTAGTTAGGTTTTTCTTATCTGTTACAACATCTTTAAAGTCTGCTAATGATTTAACTCTACTTTCTTTTTTCTTAATTTCTTTTGCGTTCTTTTGTTTATCTGGAGTAAGATTGGCAATTTCTTGGATTAATAAATCTATTTCTTTTTGTATACTATCAGTATCTAATAGAACTGTTATATCACTAGCAGCCATACCTTTAAATATAGGATCTGATGAAAGCTGGGTATGTATTTCATTATATCTTTCTAAGGCTTTTTCAAATCCATCATTGGTAAACATATAAAGAAAAGTTGCATGTTGCCAAGCATTTTGTTTTATAACTTCACCTTGCCATTCTCTACTTCTTCTAGTGTATTGAGACGGATTAAAAGGGTTAGGATATCTATCTTTAAGTTCATTATACTTATCTTCAGTTTTATTTATCTGAGTAACCATATCCGCAAACTCTTTTCTTAGTTTACCGTTCTTAATATCCTTTCCTCTGGTTGGAAATGCTTCAGCTAAAGCTTCATCACTTAAGTTTTGAAAATCAATAAATTGAGTCTCATATTCATGAATACCTCCAGTTTCTAAAATGCTAAATATTTGACTAAACTTAGCCTCATCATCTATATCTCTAGCTCCAAACTCATCATTCTCGTATACAGATGCAGTTTTCTCACCTTTTAATTCCTTTTGCATATGGAAGTTAAGATTCACAGGATCAAATAAAGCTTTTGGATTATCAATATTAGAATTCCAAGCTGCATTACGATGATCTATTACGGCATTTACATAATCATCCTCTCTTTTATTTTGCTCAGCAATATCAGCCTTCATTTCTTGAGTTCCCCACTTTCCTTTAGCTTTATTATAAATAGCAGGTAACCCTTGGAAAAATAATTTTTGTGGACCTTGTACAACACCACCCATTAAAAAACCAGACATAAATGTTTCAAATCCTTGAGAACTAAATTGTTCATCAATTCCAGAACTTACAGATTCACTATGAAGAGCAATCCCACCAGCTAATGGGTCTTTCATTATAGATGAAAAATAATGATTGACTCCTGAAGAAATAGCTTCTTGAGAAACTTCTTGTAAACCTTCTGCAAAATTTGCTGAAAAATATCTTAAGCTGGCTCCTGCAAGTGCTTTAGGACCACCCTTTACACCTACATTTTTTGCTCTATTCCATAAACCTGATATCCCCGTACCCGCATCTTCAAAAACACCTTCTCCGGCTTTTGTTCGTGAACCAAGTTTTTTCCTCATATCCATCCCTGCTTTACGTGGTGCACCAGCTTTAGTAGCACCTCTAGAAGTTTTCATCATTCGTCTACCTATACCAGTGATGTTATGATTAACCATTCTCGCAAATGATTTATTAAACCCACCAAATGCAGTACCCAATACAAGTTGATTAGATAAGAAAATTAAAGGAGCATTTCTTAAAAGAGTATTCATACTTGCTGAAGATGCATTCTTTACTATAACATCCATCTGTTCAGCTGTTACTTCTCTGCCATAATTCTTTTTTAATTGGATTTGTATGTTGTCTCTTATTCTTTCATTATATACTAAACCTGCTTCAAGTTTAGATTCAGATAACGCATAATTAAAAGATCGTACATCTCTATAAAACCCACCAAATTTTTGAGCACTTTTTGCTAAATTGCTTAAGTTAGCGGCACCTTGTTGAGCGGTTTTAATATTCCTAATTGCTGCTGTAGTTTCAGGAAAAAATATTTTGCCTGCAAACTGTTTTCCACTATTAGCAGCGGTAAAAAAGTCTTTAGCTTTTTCAGCATTTCTCAACTGACCCACCATACTTCTAGTATATTTGAATCCTTGATTTACTGCTCTACCAGCCATAGTAGCATCCATTATTTTACCTGGAATTGTTGCTAATCTGGCTAGGTTTTTTACTGTTGCAGCCCCAAATGCTGCATCAGATGCAGGATTTAAACCACCCTGTAAAGCAGCAGCTCCAAATAATATTAGCTCTTCCATTGCTATACTACTTATAATACCAAAGGTATACCCGGAGTTTAGCAGAAAATTATTAGCTGCGCCTGCAAAGCCACCACTAGTAGAATTACCAATCATCATTGCATCTTCAAATTCTCTAGCAGATTCTAAATCTGGAGCAAATGGATTGCCACTAAATATATCACCTATGGATCTATAACTACTTACAAATCCAGTACCAACTAAACCCAAAAATTGATCCCACGTTCTAGCACGAATATCCGCTCCTGTAGAATTAGTGTTATAATATTCTTCTGTATTAGCGTATGGAGAAAATCCTAATCTTGCATACTGAGGATGGTTATAGTAACGCATAAAACTACTTTGCCTAATGCCAGAAACTATTGGTTGCACTATTCCTTGTCCGGGAGCTGCAGGAGTATTTACTTCTATTAATCCCGCACCTAATGCATCTTCCATTGATCTCTCAAATGAATTAGGAACATTTGCACTTGGGGGAACACGCTGTAATATTGGATCAAATGTATCTGCAGCAATAGAAGGTCTAGACACAGCTAAGTTAGCCATAGCTTCTATTCCATATTTATCTATATCTGCTTTAGCCCAATCAATTTTTTGTGATTCTGCAGGATCCATATTGTTTATATACTGATCATACTCAGGAGTATTAAACATTTCTTCAATGGGTATATAAGGTTGATCCTTATTTATAACCACAGGAGAAGTTTGAGTTTCTTTAATACCTTGCTCTAAACTTGTATTTTCCAATTGCTTATCCATCTATGGGTAGTAATTTATTTATTTATTTTTATTTATTGCAAGATCTTTTTGTTTAGCCAAAACATTTTCTAAACCTTTTGTTGAAAAAACTTCTTCAGCATTCATTTTTTGATTTTGCAATATTTCCCCTAAAGATTTTGTACCTGATGTAGTAGGGATATTCCAAGTGCGTATGGGAGATGTGGTATACGTACCACCTGGTTGATACATTCTATATTGATAATTTAAAACATATTCTTGATCAGATATTCTTTGAATAGTATAATTACCGGTATTATCACCTAGACTATCTTGCGGATATGTAGTTACTGATTGTGTAGGGCTAGCCATGATTTCTGAAACAATTGGGCTACCCCAATTCATTTGATTTTTACGTGGATTTACATCAGCTGTTTGATCAAATAATATTGTAATACCTGTCCCAGTTGAAAATGCTTCTATCTCATCATTGCTTAATCCAGCATATCGTTTATCATCATCCTTACCACCTTTTACTTGACCAACTAAATATCCTTCAGGTAACTTAATATTATATCCAGCAGTAGTCACTTCGCCTTCTTCATTTCTTCCAAATACAGGAGAATAAGAAATTTGTGCTCTTGCTAATTGTGCCAAAGAATTAGATGATTTATCATTACCCACTGTTGATGTTACATCTAATATCCAACTTTGAATAGTCTCTTGAGCTGTGGCATCATTTGTCGTCCAATCTGAATCATTCAAGTCTCCAGAAATATATGTTGGTGTTTGACCATTAGCATTCATGCTATTTATTTGATTAATTACTTGAGCAGCTAAAGCTCTTCCTTCACCAGTCCTAACTTTAGGATCAAAATTACCTGTGTATGTTGGATTAGTGTCTAGATCACCAGGTGTATTATTTCTTCCTAAAGTAATGCTTTTAAATGTAGCTGTAGGTATTTCACCATCATTTCCAGTAAGACCCATATTGAGTGCTTCATAAAGCTTATCATATACTTCTCCTGCTTCAGATTTAACAGCTCTTTCATCTACTACCATTTTGTAACTACCATCCGGGTTATAGTCATATACTTTCACAGTATGACCGGGTCTACCAGATGCAACCATGCTGAATGATTTCGTAATATAATCTTTTGCATTAGTACCTGTATCCCACCCCCACTGATCAACATTTGTTACTTCACCGGATTCTACTAAAGATGTTACATGAGCAATATATTCTTCTCTAGAATACATGTTTCCTTCAGGTGAAACTATATCGGGCATACTACCATCATCCATAAATTTACGGATACGGTTATCTTCTCTAGCTGTATCTCTTGTCAAAGTATATGCGTCTCTATGTATAGAAAGAGCCGTGCTATAATCTTGATCAGCAACTGTTTGTCTAGTTGCAGTTAGCGTCATAGCTTTATTTAAATCTATAAATGTCTGTGTAGCAACTAATGAAGGATCTGATGCTTTTAAAGTTAACTGTCCTTTTTCATCAACACCTGTGATTATTTTGCTTTGCTGTTCAAAAATAGTTTCAATATCTGCAGAATTAACTAGACCTCCCGCATCATCAGTAAGAGATAATACATTTTTCAAGTATTCCATACTTCCCGTATGTTCTTCACCCCCAATATTAAGAGTCCATTGATGAGTTGGTGTACCATCTACTAATTCTCCATTAGGATTTTGTATTCTTAATGAGCCTAATATATTATTAACTTTATCTTTTTTTAATTGCCCGTTAGTTTCCTGATATTGCATACTACTAATTGCATGTATATCAGAATCTGGCATTGGATTACCATCCTCATCTTTTTCATATTCTGTAGTCCAACCACCCCCCACTCCATAAGTAAACGCATTAGCTGCAGCAGATAAAGGATCATTAGGATCATACAATTCTCCTTTATCCCTTGCTAAATCATAAGCAAGTTTTCTTTTTTCATCCATCTTTATCTGATCTCGTATCATCCCATTCTGATGTCTAGCTGATATTTTTGCAAGATCCATTTTAAACTTTCTTTGCTCAGTCATCATTGGATTTAACCTCATAGTTGATCCAGAATCTCTTTTGCTAAATAGTTCTGCTTCAGCTCTCATGTCACCATCTAAATTAGTTAACATTAATAGCTGATATGCTGTACTTAATTGAGTATTTAAATCTCCTGATGGGGCCTTTATAATATTTTCAATTGTTTGACTAGCTTCTAATTCTAATTTAGTTTTTTCATATACACTTAATTGTTCATTTCTTAATTTATCATCATCAGATCCAGGAATAATTCCAACATTTTCCTCATAATTACTCCATCTTACATTTATATTTTGTAGATCGCTAACTTTAGCGGTTTGATCTAGCAATATAAGTGCATTATTTTGAGCAATTCTTTGTATAGTTTCTTGTGCCCATACACTTTGTCCTTCTTGTACAGTACTAAACTTACCAGCTTGCATACCTTCTGCTGCAAAATCTCTTCCTAATACATAAGCTTGTGTATCATAAGATGCTCTAACTCTAGGGTCATTTGCTAATTGCTTTCTTAAGATTTGTAGTGCGGGTCCTTCAATTAATGATCCATTTTTTTGTGTTACAATCCAATCAGGATTAACACTACCATCTATATTATACATGGGAACATCATCAGTTATTTGCAAAGGTGGCTCTAAAGCTCCTAAAATTTCATTAGATAACTGATGTAAATTTGCTTTTGGCACATATTTTTCTAATGGTGCTTTAATTGCAGAGTCAGCATCCATATTTATAAAATCCTCCATATCATACTGAAGCTTGGCTACACCATCTCTCCAATACATACTCCTTACTAAGTGATCAGGAGATGTTTCTAATCTATCAGCATGAGCCATTTCTTTTCTATAGTTAGCTGTCTTAACCATATCCTTAACAATTAGTTTATCTTCAAAGAATGGTGCAAAAACTGCTTTAGCAGACTGAGCATTTTGAGCTAATGATAAATCCATACTTGCTATTTTTTCTAAAGAAGGTGCAAGATTATTTACATACTGCTCTCTTTTATCATTATTATCTTCTCTAGATAGGTCGGCATATACAACCTTATTGTACACATCATTAGTTGCTTGCCAATTTGTATTATATTTATCTTGCCTAACATCAAGAACCGCAGACAAAAACTTATAGTCTGGTGTGAACGGTTTAATGTCTGGTAGATATGTTTCTGATCCTGGTACGTATGTTGCCATAATGTAAAATTACTAAAATTTATTAAGTTTAACTAGGTAAATGTTAACACTTTTAAGGTTTACCCTCCCATCTTACCTGTATAGAATGGAACTGCCATCCGTTTTATTTCTTTTCCTGATTTTGCTGTTTGTGTTGGATACTGTGGTACCCCTCCAATTCTATCTACTTCACGTTGAAGATTTGTATCATTTGAATTATTTTGGGTTCCATATACTTCTTTATTATATGCTTCCCACATATCTTTATTAAATTCTACACCAGGGGTTTTTCTTTGGAATTCTGCTAAATTATCAAACCATGCTTCTGATTTATCTGTTGGAGTACCCGTTTTATTTAATGCATTTGGATTTGTTATATTTATCATTCCTCCTGTTGTAGGATCAATTGCAAAGTTATCATAAGTAGTGTTTAAGTTGTATGTATTAGCTCTATTAGTTAACGCTGCATTTTGTAATTCAGCATTTTTATTAACTCTCCAATTTTTAAAGTTGTCATGTGCTTGTAATACTTTTTGGGTATTATCATAAACACCTGTTTGTCTCTTTGCATTCTCCGCATTGACTGCCATATCATACTGTGCTTGCATAGCCCCATATTGATTTGCAATTCCAACATTATTAGTATTGGTTCTATTGATTGCTTTGGCGTTTGCATCCATTGCTTGACCTTGAATTAATGAATTAGCTACAGCTTGTGGTCCACCTACAGCTCCAAGTGCATTAGCCATAGTGCTTGCTGATGCATTATTTGAATTAACAGCTCCTCTCCAATCATCAAATGTAGGAGCTAACTGAATTCTTTCAGCATCTGGTGCCCATGGTAAATACAGATTATCATCTACTTGTCCTAAAGCAGCTAAATTATTCAGATCTTGTCTCCACCATTCTGCTCCGGGAGGTATATATTCTTCCGGTGGTTTAATAGGAATAGGTATGCCTCCTGGAGTTTCTGGTATAATACCATCTATGATAACAGTATCACTATCAAGTGTTGACTTTTTTAAACGTGGTGTATTAAAAGTATGTAACCCAAATTTTGAATCAAACCCTGATCCTTTTACAGAATTATCATAATACGCTTGATAGTTATCTAAATTGCCAAATATCTCTAAGTGTTCTTTTTTTCTTGTTTCTTCTTGAAGCTTTTGTATTTTACCCCATTGAGGATGCTTATATCCCGCTTCATAATCAAAGTCAACAATCTGTGATGTAATATCACCCCATCTATTGTCAAAATCATCTTTTGCTTCCTGTGTAAGCAAGTCACTTGAGCCGGTTACTTTACCACTCTCATCTGCTTTTTGAGTTAATGGTCTATTTCCTTCAGAATATATACCCGGCATATATTGATAACCGGAATCACTAAATTCATCAATTGCTCTTTGTTGTCCAGCAATTCTTTCATCATATATACTTGTTGAACCAGAACCAATTTGATTTTCTGCAGATCTAGCTTGAATAGGTGTATAGTTTCCTGCAGACTCTACTAATTTAATCTCTGTCTTACCATCAGCACGTACTATAGTTGTAGTAGTATAATTACCTGTTTTAAGTTTATCATCCCATTCTTTGTATTTTGGATGATCTGTTTTTAAAGGATTTGTAGTTTGAGTTTCATCATTACTACTAGGTTGACTAACTTCCTCCGTATCTACTACGGTAGCATCTGCCACAGCAATGTCATCTGTTGTCTGTACAGATTGTATTTGATATA